>Ga0315282_10009135_pt1 | contig 15838 bp, 13 predicted proteins | sample YL17G07_20_MG_FD_203693 | JGI IMG/M metagenome (GOLD analysis project Ga0315282, IMG submission 203693) | Sediment microbial communities from Yellowstone Lake, YNP, Wyoming, USA - YL17G07_20 | ecosystem: Environmental > Aquatic > Freshwater > Lake > Sediment | place: USA: Wyoming | collected...
CGTTTCGTAGGGTGGGCCACACCCGAGAAAGGGTGTCCCACGCCTAAGTTTCACATTCAGCTAGGAAGGGCACGCATAGGAATCTTGGGTCATGTGACAGACATCGGAGTCGTGGGAATGAAGTGTCAATTTGATCTTTCATTCCCTTGCGCCTGATCGCAGATGAAACGCTTTTCCTCGACCTACTTGGAATAGGGATCGTAATGATCGCCCCCGACGAACCCCCTCCCCATGGGGAGGGGGTCGCTGGTCCCAGCATGACATAACCTGAGAACCAGCTGCTGGGGCTGGTTAGGTAGCAATTCACGTTCTGAACCAACGAAATCCATGGGACAGAAACCACGCCGATAGTGCACAAGACATCTGCAGACAGGCGAAACGATATGGTGGGGCCGGTGGGACTTAACTGTAATTGACGGTGGGGCTACTTTCCAATCGTCTCATTTTGAGCTCTTTCCACTAGCGTTTCCAAGAGCCGCACAGTTCCATGTAGCGACATTATTCGAATCCTTGGATATGCACCGTTGACCCACGAAGACGGTGGACCCGATGGGATTTGAACCCGCTGAATGGTGAGTTAATTTGTCTTGCAAATGCCATTTTCACAGATCGATTGGGTGAGTGGGATTCGAACTGCCCGCAGCTGCTGTGCTTGGCTCCGCGGACACATGATGATTACCGTTGGGCAAGCTTCCCTCGTCGTGTTCGGTCAACAAACCACGCACACGCACTAATGATGCGTCCCTCAAGATTAGGATGATCCTGTCATTTGGTACGGCAACCGCAGCATTCTGAGAGGACAACGCTCTCGGTCATGGCTCTTTCAATGCGTACTCGACAGCAGCTTTTGCATGTATCTCTGCTGTATCGAATATTGGAACGTTCACATCTTCTTGCTTAATCAGCAGCGGTATCTCAGTGCACCCCAGTATGATGCCTTCCGCTCCGTCCTCGACGAGCTTTCCGATGATTTCCTTGAACCTCATTTTCGAGGGGCCGTTCATCTTTCCGACGCACAGCTCGGCAAATATCACCGTGTCGATGAAGTCCCTCTCATCCTTATCTGGCACGAGCACGTCGATGCCGAACCTCTCCCTCATCCTCCCCTTGTAGAAGTCCTCCTCCATGGTCATGTTCGTGCCGAGCAATCCAACTCTTTTCAATCCCTTTTCTAGGATCTTTTCCGCAGTCGCGTCGGCAATGTGGAGTATGGGCACACCTATCACCCGCTGGATTTCGGGCACGAACTTGTGCATAGTATTTGTGCAGATGAGGACGACGTCGGCACCCGCTGCCTCCAGCTTCTGCGCGGCGTTCATCATGACCTTGGTCAACTCACCCCAGCCCTTGGTGTTCTTTATCTCCATGCTCTCACCGAAGTCGAGCGAGTACAAGATGCACTTGGCGGAATGCAGCCCTCCTAACTTCTCATTCACGGTCTCGTTGATGATACGATAGTACTCCTTCGACGACTCCCAGCTCAACCCACCGATAAGCCCAATCGTCTTCATGAGAACCCCGCTATACCGTACCTCATCCCGCATTTCTTAGGCGTATCTCTCATCTCCAAGTTTCATGCTCTCAAGGTTTGACCGAGGACGGACAGGATTGCACTAAGGATGATCTAGTCACTTCAACGCCAGATGAAAAGTCGGGGGTTAGTTGGGAAGCGCCGGGGGTGTCAGGGAAGATCAAGGACGACCATTCCAATCGCGATAGTCGTTGCGTTCCTCTGAACCGGCAGCCACATGCCCTTTCTGACTTCAGAGGTACTGCGCTGCTAGCGTTATTGCCTCGTATCCGACCTTCTTGATCAACGCCACAACCTCAGCCTCGTTGGTGACTTTTTCGTCATAGTCCACGAGAATCAGGTCTGTCATGTAGTTCGTTCCTACTGACTTGACGCCCTCAGCCTTCTCAAGCGCCCTACGAATGGGTAGGATGCAAGTCGAACAATGCACGCCCACGATTCTCAGTCTAGCTCTCTGCAATGAATCTCAGTCGCCCACAATCTCAGGTGCTGTGCGGGCGCTGTCTGGTGCGGCTTGGTCGACGAAGGCTCTCAACATCTGAACGAACCTCTGAACATCCGCTTCATTGCTTGCGATTCCAAGGGAAGCACGAATGGCTCCTACCGGTTTACCATTCATACACTTCGAGAACTGCTGCAGCGAAAACTCTTCCGGAGACAGCAGGTCGAAGCATCTGTACGCCTGTACCGCAGGATAATCAAAAGCAAACTCAGACGCCCCCGGGTTGCAGAAGCAACCGGTCCGGATCGAAATGTTCTCTTCAATAGCTTTGTTCTCTACTAGCCTGTAGTCAGTTACACTTCCGTGGATGTCAAGCAGATTGAATGTAATTGCCCCGCCGCGATTCTGAATCGACCGCGGTCCATAAATCCTGAGCAAGGGCTCACCGCTACTGTGCTTGAGCGCCTGCAGCTCAGTCAGTAGAAGTTGAGTGAGCTCTGTAACATGCTGGTTAATCCTATTGATTCCAACTCGATCTAGGAAGTCCAGCCCATCAGGTATCGCTGGAATGCTTAGGTAGTTCAGCGTACCATCCTCAAATGCTCCGCTCGTATTGGTGAGCACATGAACCTTATTCTGAGCTGAAACGAATCGGACTGTTCCGCCCGAAAACCATGGTCGCCGGAGCTTTTGCAAAGCTGCTTTCCGTGCAATTAGCGCTCCGACCCCCGTGGGGAAACCAAACATCTTGTAGAACGAGACGCAGACAAAGTCAGGCTTGACAGAGCGCAAGCTCAGCTTGCTCGTAGGCACAAATGCCGCCGCATCAAGAAGCACATTGTAGCCTCTGGAATGAGCTAGTTCAACCCAACTAAGCGGATGCTTAGCGCCGGAGAAATTGGATTGCGGAGGATAGGCAAACAGGTTATGCTTCGACTCATCAGTCTCGGGCAACAAACGTTCCAGATTGCCTACGCGTAGGTCAGAATCTAGCGGAACGTATTCGACAGATGCACCCTTGACCTTAGCGAATTCGCGAATCCCATTAACCGAGTTGTGATTATCTGCCGTCAGTGAGAAACGCGATCCTGAGTCGAAAGGAAAGCTCTCTCCCACAATTTTGAGCGCTGCGCTGGAATTCAATACAAACACGACCTGGTACTCGTCTGGGTCGGCGTCAAAGAACAGAAGAACGCGATTACGGGCCGCCTCGATCTTGCTAGTCGTAGCTATTGATGCCGGACTGTGTGAATGTGGATTCCCGAATATCTCTTTCAACAGCATGTCTGAATGAGTGCAAACGAGCGATTCGGGATACAGGCCCGCCCCTGTGTAGTCCAAGTAATCATGGCCACTTGCGTCGAGTCTTGAGAACTCAAGCCGCCGCAATTCTTCCATTGCGGTGTCCATGCAGTTCAGGGATTCATTCAGCGCATAAACGTCTTTCCAACAGGACTCGGTTGGCTATTTCGGGAGCATTCCACTGCCGAGTTCATTTCACGGATGCGTCGTTTGTGACTATTCGTGTGTGTGGTAGGCTGGTGCGTACACACACACAAATCACTCCTCCCATGAGGGTTCAAATTTGGATGCTCGCACCAAGGTATCCACACACACGAGACAACAACGACCGTAATCAAAAAGCGTCAGGAGAGGGCTCTGAACAAAAGGTTCAACATAGGTCTGGCATGTCTGGCCTAGGCGCCGGTGGTGAAATTTGGGTCCACGAGGCACAACAGGAGACACCTGCGGTTTCTCCTCTTGCATGTCCCCACTTCCCTCATGCTCACTCAACAGGCTGCACTCAGAGAGCTATTGCGCGCATGACGCCGCAATCCGAAACGCGGCAATTGATTGTTCTCGATTTGAATCCCCAAGTGTAGATGGTGGATGGATGATGGTGGAGCATCATAGAGTGCCCGTTTTGACAGAGGCGTCCTTTACCCAACCGTTTCGGTATTGCGGTCACGCTGTGTCAGGTAGTCCTGCCTAGCTAGCCTGATGGCGGGTTTAATGAGGGAGCGAACCGGCGATAACGCCGGATCGCATCCCCGCGGGCCCGCCACCTTCCATGAGTAGCAGTACCTTTTCTCCTACTTTGCTCATTGCGGGTGACACATCCATGGCTTGGGCTGTTGCGTTGCTCAGAAATAGACAGGATCATGGGACACCCACCAGGATGAGATGCACTCTAAACATGTTCTTCTTGCCTCGGATAGCGATGTATCAAATCCCCTTTGGTTCGAACGTTCTTGTTCTCTAGATTGAACTCCTACTTGCACAACTCTTGGGTATGGAATTCGTTGGACCAGTTATTGGTGAAAGGCTCAAGAAACTCGTCAACGCATGAGCTGGCATGGCACCCAAGCCAATAGTCAGGAATACGATCCTCGACGTGCTTACTTCGGCGGAGAGACCCTTGTCTTTCTTTCTTTACAATTCACCTCCCTTCCTTGCTCTTAGTGGTGGCCAGCTGGAGAACTGCAATCATCTATCAGAGTTCACACGGCTCACTTGGACAGCAGCTCAAGGCAAAGCCTCATTCATGAGTCGAGACCTCCAAGGTCAGAAAGATGCTCTAGTCTACTCATATCACATAACCTATCAGCGCTTGCTGAGTCTGAGACTCGCACTAATCGCCTCTTTTGTTAGTGTCTATTCTTTGATCATCCGCTAGACTGGGATTCTTGATTTATGGTTCTTGAAGCATACGTTGCTTGTTGCCAAATCGGTTATGGTGCGTGAAGTCCTTTATGTCGCGGCGCACTCGCAGATAGTTAGTTAGCGCAGAGCGGGGGTAGCCCACGCGGGCGGCAAAGGCAATTTTCATGTATTCAGGAATATTGAGAATCTTTTTTACCTTTTTTTCGACGGGAGTTCCGCCGAAAACGCTCAGGACATGAAAGCCAATCCCCAGGGATTGAGTCATGAGCCACATGTTCTCCATAACGGAGCCGAGGCTCATAATTCCTAAGATATCTCCCTTCGAAGCAGGGGCTCTTTTTGGTGAGTCATAGATTACTATCAAGAGCGTTAGGCTGCCCTGAATGCGTTCTTGCAGGGGCGAGGGGCCCCCGCGAACAGCTTCATCCAGCCTAGCAGGATCAGTCCATGACGGCGGGAACATGGTGGCAAGAATTCCAACCTTTTTTTTGGAGGAATTCCTTTTTCGAGAACGAGAGTTGTTGATAGTTTTCTCTGATGAACTCTTCTGATACCTGAGACTTTATGTGTCCTATTTTTCTCAGAATTTCCTCGTCGTCGATGACGAGAATCTCGAAGTTCTGCATGTTGTGGGCCGTGGGCGCCCAGCGCCCCGCCTCGAGGATCTGCCTCAGATCCTGCTTAGTCACAGGGCGCTCCCGATCGAAGGAACCCCTCGACGAATGCCTTTCCTCGATGAGTTCAGGATATTAGTCATGACGACCGTCCATTTGCAGACCCGCCAGAAAATGAACGTTTCCATGTCGACAAGTAACACAGATCCTTCGAGGGCTAGAACGTCGTGTGTGTCCGAAACCCGCTCTTAGAAGTGCTTCTATCGATTCCGGGTTCCTCTAGTTCAGGCTAAGCCTAAGTCATGTGGGCGAGCTTGTCCTGCCCGCTCGTCCAATCGCGGGTCTCCTACAACTAACTAGGCGGAGTCTAGAAAATCTGGAGGGGAAAGGAGTTGACCTACTCCTTTCCTAGTTTCTTGGCCAGATTGGCGAGTTCTGAATGTACCACTCTACCCGTGTCGATTATTTGCTGTCCGTCAATCCAGACTGATGATTTGAGACATATCCCGTCTGCGTGCGATACTGCAGTGATATTCTTCGCCTTGAACATTGGACCCTGATGCCCGAAACCCCACTCGGTGCTGCCCCAGACTCTTTCGTCTTCGGTACACAGGCCCGACAGTCTGGCTCCGGGGTTGAAGCCGTAGCAGACGTGAGCCGCTAGGTACATGTTTGGATCGTTGAGTTTCTGCAGCCACCTCTTGACTGCTTCTGCCTCCATTCCTCCTGCGAATTCAACGGCCTTTCCGTTCTTCACTGTTACTCTGATTGGGGACTTGAGTATGCCGAGGTCCGCTTCGCCCCCGCCGGAATATGACCCGTCGTAGACTATCGTCCCGTTTATCGTCTCTTCAATTGGGGCCCAACCTATTTGGCCAAGAAGGAAATGAGCGCCGGGCTTATCGGCGAAGAGCTCGTTGGTCACTGGTCGGTTCGGGTGGTTTTCGAAGGAGATGTCAGTCCCGCCAGGAGTAGTTATTCTCATCTTTCTTCCCTTCTGAGTCATGTCCACGAGCATATCTTGGAACTTGGCTTGAGTGTCTATGTCGATCTTTCCGACACACCGAACGATCTGGTCTGCATTCAACCCGCCTAGGAAGAGATATCTGACCCTACCTTTTCCTTCAGCCGCTGGCTTGATCGCAACATCCCAGGGTGTGCAGTAGAGCAGCCACTGGTTGTTCAATTCGATCCAGACATCAGTATTGGGGATCGCAACTTTCAGGGGATCGGGAAGGTAAGGATCGCCCACCTTGCCGTATCCCGGAGGTGTCGAATGCCACGCAACCATCACTTTAGCATCAGCGGCTTCCGCAGCCTTGGCAATTTCCTCGGCAACTCGAAACTCCTGAGGGCCGTCAATTGTTATCAAGACACTCTCCCTTGGCTTGACCTTGCAAAGTTTGTTTATGACAACATAAGCTGTCTTACCCAACTCCATATCAAGAAGACTCGGCACGATCACATGCCTCCGTAGTCCCGAAGCTTTGCGACACTATAAAATACTTTGGGACTCTTGTCGCAAGCAATGTCTACGAGCAAGCCGCTCGGCACATGTTTTCTGGTCTACGATAGGAAAACGATGCGTGAAATCCCGATGACCGGATGCTGGCGACGGCTCGTATTTTCGGTTCGCTTACAGCTCAGATTGCGATGATATTCCTTTCGAGATCATTACGTGTATTCTGAGCAGAGAGAGAAGAGAGAGCTGTTTGATCGGGTTTCTTACGTTATCCTAGTCTTGGAGGGAGGCCGCGGGTAGCTTATTCTACTATGCCTCAGTTTCAGCTCAACAAGAGCTTCTGCCAATTGTATGGCCGCCCTCAGCGGGTCGACGACTGGCGCGTCAATGTTCGCGGCTCTGATCTTGCTCTGCAGCGCTGCTGCCGCTTCAGCCATTCCTGTGCAACCCAATACGATTGTGTCAGCTTTGTCTTCTGTGATAGCTGACATACTCTCTCTGAACAATGCATTGACCGTATTCGTGCCGCCGTCCAACTCAAGCACACCAAGTGAGACAGCTCTGACCGTTGCCAAGTGACTCTCCAGACCCAAACTCCTGACCTGGTGGCGAATGACTGGAATTGAGTTTGAGACAGTTGTCACTATGCCTATTCTCTCGCCGAGCGAACATGCGATATGGAGAGATGACTCTCCTGCGGAGGTCACGGGGATGGATACAGCTTCTCGTGCAGCCTTCAGCCCAGGGTCAAAAAAGCAGCTTATGACAACAGCATCAAACATGTCTCGCTCCGCCTTTTCAGCAAGCTCCACAATATATGGCGCGGCGAGCACATCGTCGTAGAAGCACTCCACCGACTCGGGGCCTCTTGTTATCCCGACCACTTCAACGTACGGTAATTCTCTTAGCTCCCGTTTCTGTCCCTCTAGGAAGTCCCTCGAGGTGTTGGGAGAGATAACACATATCCTCAAGGTCTGACAGGTAGGCGCATGTCCCGAGGAAGGTATTAATCACTTGTGACACGTCATCTCAGAAGTGCTCGCGTGAGGATGATGCTCGTGCCAACAAGGAATCCAGATAAGAAACCTGATAGAGGAGCACAGGCATCAGGTCGCTCTGCCCAACACCGAATCAGAGGAGCAAGTCACCAAAACCGGGCTCTGGAACAACAATCAAGCCACCGGAAGCATCTGTCTTGAAACAAGTTGATTCACGTCGTCTCCCACTAGCACATGAGAAGATCCCGAGGCCGGAGATCTACGTAGACGGAAAACCAGTTCTTGTCCTCGATAGGCGGGCAACGAGAAGAACTCGAGCAGACGCGCTTACGGAGAATCTGGCTGCAGTTGAATTCATGCGAGATCTGGCTAGGACGGTTTTTGGACCGCGACGACTAATCAAGCTGGTGCTGGATCAAGAGAGCAAGTACCCGGTCACCTACATTGGATCAGACCTGTACGATGTCCTGAAAAGGATCAAACTCAAACACCCAGCAGCGCAACTCGTCGCAGGAGCCGCTATTGCAACCTACCGTGAGAAGGGAGACGGCTGCGTTTCCACGATGCTTCTGACTGCCAACATTCTCGATAAATGCAAAAGCCTCCTTAGGAAAAGAACACACGCAAATCAGGTCATCGATGGCTTGTCTCTTGCGTATCAAAAGACGCTGGATCTGGCGCGACAACTTGTGGTAGCAAAGAAGTATGGCACCCCACAGGTCATTGAGATCGCGATTAGAAATGCACTCTCAGGAAAACTTCTGTTCCATGATCATCAAGTAATCTCGAAACTTCTGATGGAAGCTGTAAGGACAGTCGGCCCCAAGAACTTGGCAGGTCCCGATGGGAACGACATCATCGACGTGAAGAAGGTTGCCGGCGGTTCACTCGCGGATTCTCAAGTGGTTGATGGAATTGCTCTCACGCAAGAGATTCCGCATGCAAGAATGCCAAGGCGCGTCGAAGGAGCCAGAATTGCGCTAATTCAGGGAGAGCTCCGAATTCCCGACAAGAAGATCCATCGCTACCAGGATTATAGCTTCAAGTTCGAGACACCTCAAATGTTGAGCAGCTTCAAGAGCGGGAAAAAGGCGTTCCTAGAGGGCCTTGCCGCGAAGATCCTCGGAACAGACGCCAATGTCGTCCTCGTCCAAGCAGGTGTTGATGATTTCCTTTTCGAATACTTTGCCGATCGCGGCGTATTGGTGATCCGACGTTTTCCTCCAGTCGAGTTCGCGAGAGTGAGCCGCGCTTTGGGGGGGAACATGGTGCCGAATCCGGAACTTCTCACCCCCCGGGACTTGGCTAAGGCGAATCTGGTTGAAGAAAGAAAAACCGGGAAGGACAAGTTGGTCTTTGTAACGGGATGCGAGGCACCCAAAACCGTTGACATTATTGTTAGAGGATCGAACATGTCAGCGCTTGATGACTTGGAACGAGTCATGAAGGCAGCCATCAAGGCCGGAGTAGCCGTATCAAATGATCCAAGACTCGTTTGGGGCGGCGGCGCATTTGAACAAGAGCTAGCAACGGGATTATACAAGTATGCCGAACAGATTCCTGATAGGAGACAGCTCGTCATCAGAGCTGTGGCTGAAGCGTTCGAGTCTCTACCTGCAACGCTTGCAGAGACTATTGGATTGAAGGGCTTAGATATCACCGCTGAACTTCGTCACAGACACTCTCTAGGCGAGGCCTCAGCAGGCATAGACATCAACTCGGGTTCTGTTAGGAAGATGTCTTCGCTGGGTTTGCTAGACTCGCTCGACATCAAACTCCAGGTAATTCAAAGCGCATTCGAAGCAGCGATAACTATCCTGCGTGTGGACGATGTGGTAGTTGCACCCGATTTGCCGGATTCTGAACGAGCGTACCTGCAGCGAATCAAGGGCACTTCTAAAGAGGAGCTGAAGAAAAAAGACGCCTACTTGGGCTAGATCAGACATTCACGAGGGAGTGCAATCTGCAGAAGACGTTCTCCCACAGTGTGCGGGCAGCGACTAGTGGCTCACGGTAAGCTTATCTTTGCCTGAAAAGTGACGTGGGGGCGTGAATGGGTTTTGAAAGTCAAAGTGATAATCCCCATTACCTCGCCGGCTCTGGACGCTGAGGCTGTACAAGAATTCCGGAGCTACGCGTTTCCCAACACTGAAGTTAGCGTCACTCATCTCGACTTTGGGCCTGCCTCGATTGAATGTGAATTGGATGATGCTATCTGTGTCCCCGATTTCCTCAACAAGGCAAAGCAGGCCGAAACTGAAGGCTATGATGTGGTCATAAGCAACTGTTTCTTGGATCCAGCTGTCAAGGCCAGTCGTGAGCTTCTTGGCATTCCAGTCGTGGGCGCAGCCGAAGCATCAATGCACTTCGCGGCAAGCCTGGGCCACCGCTTTTCCGTAGTAACGGTGTTGCCGAATATCGTGGCGACAATAGAGGACCTTGCGATGGAATATGGTTTCGAAAGGAAGCTTGGATCAGTTCGATACGTCAACATCCCTGTCCTTGGCTTGAAAGACAAGAAGAAACTATCTGAGGCACTGCACCGTGAGATGCTCGCGGCTATCAAGGAAGATGGTGCTCACGTACTCGTCCTCGGCTGTACAGGCATGATGGGTGTCGCCAAAGAGATGGAAAAGCTACTCAAGCAAGACGGCTACGATGTGCCCGTGGTTGACCCGGCAGCAGCATCCCTGAAGTTTGCCGAATCTCTGGTATCAATGAAGCTCAAACAGAGTCGCCTCACCTACATGTCGCCACCCGAAAAGGCTCGCAGCTACTCACCACGCTAGCTCCCAAATCACGATCATCGCATGCGTTTCATGATCGGGCCTGAAACGCTGGCTGAGCCCTAGACGCAATCGTTTTTAGACAAATAGCACAAACATCACCTTAGGTGTTATCAGATGGCAACAGCACAGGAGAAGTTGCTCCTTAGGACAGCTGAAAGTATCCTCAAGACGAGTCTGGCCGCGCAACCTGGGGAAAAGTTTCTCACGATCACCGATTTGGAAACGTATCCGATTGGTCATGCATTCTTTGAGGCTGGCCTCAAGGTTGGCGCCGAATCGATTCTGACCGTCATGAAGGAAAGAACTCGCCACGGGGAGGAACCCCCTCCACCAGTTGCAAAGGCGTGGGAGAGCAGCGATATCTACATAGTGCCCACGAAATACAGCCTAACACATACGCAGGCCCGGAAAGCCGCAACCCAGGCCGGCGCACGCGGAGCGACCATGCCCACCATCACACCAGCAATGTTCAAGGCCGGAGCTATCACCGCCGACTATTCGATAGTCAGCAACCTATGCGAGAAGATAGGGGCCCTAATGGATGAGGCATCAAACGTTCACGTGACATCAAAAGCAGGCACAGACATCACAATGTCGATCCAAGGACGACTAGTCGAACGCGACACAGGCCTATTACTTAAGAAAGGTGACTTCGGCAACTTGCCCGCCGGTGAAGTGTATACAGCGCCGGTAGAAGGCACGGCCGAGGGAACGCTCGTATTTGACGGCGCCATAGCGAGCGTCGGGATCCTCAAGAAACCTGTCACCGTTGCAGTCAAGGAAGGGTTCGCGACGAGCATCACAGGCGGGCCACAAGCCTCGAAATTCGATGCGCTGCTTGCTGAGGTCAGGAAGAAGGAAGCCTACAACGTTGCGGAACTCGGCGTTGGATGCAATCCCAAAGGCCGGTTGATCGGCATCATTCTCGAAGACGAGAAGGTCTACGGGACCGTGCACGTCGCCTTAGGCGACAACAGCACCTTCGGAGGAAACGTCCAAGCCGGCGTCCACCTAGACGGAATCATGCTCAAGCCAACAATGTTCCTCGACGGCAAGATCGTAATCAAGGACGGCGTTTGGACGATCTAAGACAGCGTCCGATTCCGGCTATTGAACAGGAAAGATCGGGGACGGCTGGAGTCCGCCTAAGGACCACCAGCCGCACGAAGAACGGAGGTAGATCACTTCCGTCCCTCTTTCATTACTTTCTCGATCGGCACGTATGGAATGTCATATCCGAAATGCTTCGGGCCGAGCAGTTCCAGACCTTTAGGAGTCTTGAAGGGATCGCGCCCGCGAAGCCCTAGAACCGACACAGCATCGCCTTCTTTGATGTCAGTGTTGGTGATCGGTTCGCCTGACTCGCGACGAATGACTTCGATGATATCGGGGCTGGTGACATAGGGCTTGTCATCTAACCAAGTTATCTGGTTCTCGTTCTTGTAGAATATTCTGAACTTGTGGCCCTTGAACTCGTCTTGGCCTTCAATCGTGTTGGTTCCCCATAGATAGCCTTCCTTGTCCTCCCAGTCTTTCTTGATGACTTTGCCGCGGAAGAGCACCCAACCCTTTGTGGCCTTTGCGACGGCGTCGGCGGGGTCCTGTTTGTTCGCGACCGCGTTGCGGATGGTCTGCCCCACGAGGAAGCATTCGCTGAGTGTGTTCGGGACCACGACCTCTTTCATTTCCTTGCCGCGCATGAGCAGGCCTGCTCCGCTGACGAGACCGAAGGCGGCAACGCTGATCATCTTGCCCAGAGCTTCTGCCATATGGTAGTTGATTGCGGTCTTGATGAGTGAGACGTTGCCCCACTCGTCCACGTAGGCTGTCGGGTGCGTGGGCTTGTTCGCGAGATTGGTCGTAAGCTGAGTAATCTCTGGGATAGCACGACCAGCATAGTCCCCATTCACTACTTTCTTGCCGAGCGCCATAGCCACGTCGATTGGCCCCGGTGTGTTCGCGCCGCCCAGTTCAACGGGAACAACTGCTTCGATTTCAACGCCTGCGTAACTCTGCAGTTCCAAAAGGGAGAGCACCAGCATACGATCGGCCATAGTGATGCGGTTCTTGAGTCCTGCAGCAGCCATCTTGCGGAACGTTTCGTCCGTCTTCGGGGCGATTGAGCCCATTAGGTAAGGGGTGGCTACCCAGGCATCATCGCGGATATCGGCAGGGTCCGAGATTCGAATTTCGCCAAGCTTCTCCAGATCGTCGAGTAGCAACGGCAACCCGAATTTCGGACTGCCGCCGCCCCCCGTGCCATAGAACGTGCATCCGAGAACGAGGTCTTCAACATCTTGTTTGCTTTTCAATACAAGTTCTGTCAAGAGAGATTCCTCGAACGCCACGGTTTGTGCACAAGTTGCTTTTCTGTTTTCGCATGAGTGCGGCAACTACGAACCAGCCGCGTGATGAGCTGTGGAAAAGTAGTTGGCCTTCTTCCTGTCTGGACCCGTGGATCTGGCCAGAAGGTGCCTCCTGGATGATTCACAGCGCCAAGAACCTTCTTTTTCCAACCTCGCACAAGCGTTACGAGCGCACAAAAGACAAGCAAGAAACGGATGACTTTCCACACCCCGCGTGATGAAAGCCCATAAATACTCTACAAGAGCAACTGTTAGGTCACGGTTATAGCTAATGAGCAAACCTGAAGAAAAAAAATCACCTGAAGCAAAGCCACCAGTGAACAAATCCCGCAGGAATTTCTTGGCCGCCGCAGGCGGCGCAGTGGTTGTCGCTGCAGTAGGCGGAGCATACTACTACATGACTTCGCAAGGACCTACACCGCCAGCGCAGACTGAGACGACAGCTGCTCAAACAACTGCGCCGCCGGCAACGACAGCAGCAGGAGGCAAACCAGTACTCCGATACCTTGGCTATCCGTTCTTCCTACCACAAGATGCGGTAAAGCAATGGGAGACTTTGACAGGTCAAACGATAGAAGCAACGTTCGCAGAGGCCTTCGTAATCGGCCAGAAGCAAATGGCCAACCTCAATGCTTGGGACTTCGGAGGTTCGCTTCGACACCGCATGTTGGTGACAGCAGACGCCCTGCTAGAGATGCCTATCGCAAGTATCCCCCGATGGCAAGACCCGACCAAGATTGAAGACACATTCATCCATCCAGAGAAATACTTCAGTGCTGCACAAGCGCAACGTTTCAACTTCTTGCTCTGGGGCGACCAGGGCAAGTCTAGAGATGCCCTAATCTCGATGCCGTGCATTTGGAACTTCGACTCCGTGAGCTATCTTCCGGAGATTGTGCCCTTCGAAGAACACGGCGGAGACCACGTTTCCTTCGCGTATGATGAGCTCTTCAAACCCGAATGGAAAGGACAGGTCGGAATGCAGGATGAAGGCTATACCTCCTTCACTGAACCAGCCAATATGTTGAACGCCTCAGGACAAATGACTATCTCAGGCGCAATCTCCAGCATGACAACTGATGAGGTGGACAAGGTCTACAACTATTTGCTTCCTATAATCAAGTCTGGGCAAGTCCGAAGCTTCTGGGGTGACTACGCAACAATCGTCAATCTGCTTGCAACGAAGGAATTGGTCATGGCTAGTACGTGGCAACCAGTTTGCTTCGACACTCGGAAGGCAGGGACTCCATGTTACTATTCCAGGTTAAGGGACGGCCCGTTCTTCTGGTTCAATTCAAACTACATGTCAAAAGGAGCCAACCCCGCTGCAATTCCCGACTGCCTGAAAGTAATCAACTGGACTCAGGAAGCGTGGATGCAGCTACTCTACACACGGCAAGGCTATCCTTCTCCAGCCACTGGAATGGACGACTACCGCGCTGAGATGGGTGACGAATACTACAACTGGTTCTTCAATGGAGGAGCAACAAATCTATCCATCACAGATGCCATCAAATTCTGTTGGCCAGATCATCCAGAATTCGCGAACCTACCCACAAAGATACAGAACGCACTGTTCACGCCAGACGTATACTTCAAGGGATCGCTCACCGGCGGAGAGCTTCGGACCGGATCCTCAGATCCTAACGGCAATCTGCGAGACCTAGGTTCAATCGCACAGAAGAACGAAATTACTCGCTACTTCCTTTCACCGGACCTGCCGGACAACAATGACTATTACGTTACGAAGTACGAACAACTGAAAGCCCTCATTCCGACGTAAGGGCTTTCAGTCCATTTTTTTTCTTAAATCTCCTCTTTTTGGACGCGGAAAATCCTTTTGTTAGTACGCGTCTTAGAGATTTGTGGTGACGCTATAGGTGGCCGAGGATTCGTTTCTTTGCCCGCGGCTGCTTGAAAGCCTCTTTGCTGTGGCTGTGGCCTGCCAGCACCCATGCCACCGCGTTATAGACGCCGGCTCTTAGAGGTTCAACTATTGGCACATTCAAGCCCTGTTTCACAAGACGTTGCTGCAACGCTGTCACCAAGGAAGACATGCCAGTACAGCCCAATACTACAGCTTGCGCACCATCTTCATTCGCCGCTTCTTTTACTGCACTCACTAGTGTTGTCACAGTACGCTTAGCATGCGCTTCTAGGGCCAGCACTGGGATGTTGATGGTTATGACGGATGCCAGATGCTGCGACAATCCGTATTTCACGACTAGGCTGCGATCGATATGAACAAACTCGGGTACGGTGTTTATGATGGAGAATCGCGGAGCGAGCTGCGCTGCCAAGTGGCATGCACTTTGAGCAACACCCAACACGGGGATTCGAACAAGCTCCCGAGCTGCGTCCAGGGCTGGGTCTCCGAAGCAGTCGATGACCACAGCACTAAAGTTGTTGTTCTCCGCTGATTCTATTTTATCCAATATGTACTGTTCATTGAGCGCTTCATCGTAGGCATCTTCGATTGACACTGTGCCTTGTGATAGGGAGTCAAACTCAAGTTTGATTCTCCCATTTGTCTGAGTTGATAATGTGGTGGCAAGTTTCTTACGATCCGCCATCGCGCCTTTCAAGTCGTCAGTGTAAACGATTGGGAGTAAGTCGAGTATGCGCCACGGTCCTGAGGTCAGAGAGGTTGGGCTCCTACTTTTGACCGCGAGAGAGCACAAAACCCATGAATACCAAAGCGATGATTGAGATTCCTGTAATGATTGTTCCGATTGCGTACCATTTTGGTGTGATTGGGTTAATTGTGAGCTGCGTGCTTATGTAGGTTGAAATAACCCCCGTTCCTCGGACGACGAAACTTGTCCTTATTAATTCGCCCCAGGCTAGAACGAATCCGAAGATTGCAGCGGAGACGACTTCCCACTTGATTAATGGAAGCGTAACGCGTCGGAAGACATTCAATGGGGATGCACGTAGCACGCTTGCTGCTCGTTCATAGAGCATCAGATCCG
>Ga0315282_10009136_pt1 | contig 15837 bp, 11 predicted proteins | sample YL17G07_20_MG_FD_203693 | JGI IMG/M metagenome (GOLD analysis project Ga0315282, IMG submission 203693) | Sediment microbial communities from Yellowstone Lake, YNP, Wyoming, USA - YL17G07_20 | ecosystem: Environmental > Aquatic > Freshwater > Lake > Sediment | place: USA: Wyoming | collected...
ATGGACGCAGGCAGGACTTCTTTCGTTTTTTTGAGATCGATCCGGCCATTGAGAAAATCTCTTATGGTCCCGGAGCCACCTTTACCTACTTAAACAAGACGGCCGCCAAGGCGGATGTTGTACTCGGGGATGCCCGCGTGTCGCTTGAGCGCGAGGCCGCCGCCGGCGATCTCCAGAAGTTCGATGTGCTCGTCCTGGATGCCTTCAGCAGCGATTCTGTCCCCGTTCACCTGTTGACTGAGGAAGCTGCACGGCTCTATCTCCGGCACCTGCGCGCCCCCGAATCGGTGATCGCGTTCCACATCACCAACCGCATCCTGGATCTAAGCCCCGTGGTGCGAGGCCTGAGCCGCGAATTGCATCTGGACCTGGTGATAGTCAAGACCGGTGAGGGGCCTGTGACCTATGCTTGCCGATGGGCATTTCTGTCGCAGGATCATTCGGCCCTTCACTTTCCGGAGCTGGAGCAGTTTACTGAGACCGCCTCGTCGGATGGGCCCGCCATCCCCTGGACCGACGATTACAGCAACGTCTTCAGGCTGGTGAAAAAGCCGGCTTGGTGGTGACAGTGCTGTATCTGCAATCGTCAAGAAACGTAGCCGGACGATATTCCCAGCGGCCGACTCTCTGAGGATTTTTGCAGATACGGCGCAATTCCTTGTTACTATGATCCGCCGAATCAGAGTCTGGCTTTCGGTTTGAACCTTGTCTTGGTTCACTGAGGAGCGCGATATGGAACGCTGTGTCAAGGTTGGGATTGCCGCTGCGTTGCTTGCCGTTTTTTGCACGATGCCGGCCGCTGCACCGCAGTCTGCGGCGCCGGCGCAGAGCACCACGAAGTATGAGATTGTGGTGGATAGGGATGTCATGGTGCCGATGCGCGACGGTGTAAGACTGGCCTGCGACATTTACCGTCCCGCGCTCAACGGCGCGCCTGCGGAAGGAAAGTTTCCTGTGATCCTGGAGCGCACCCCATACGGGAAGGCAACGGCTCAAAGTTGGGCGCGTTATTTCGTCCCGCGTGGATACGTCGGCATTGGCCAGGATACTCGCGGCCGGTATGCGTCCGAGGGCGTCTGGCGTTTTACTCGGGACGACATCAATGACGGCTACGATACCGCCGAATGGATTGGCGAGCAGTCCTGGTGCGACGGCCACATCGGGACGGTAGGAACTTCATATCCCGGCGGAACGCAGCACTCGATGGCCTTGGGAAACGCTCCCTACCTGTCGGCAATGGTGCCGACCGATTCCTCCTCGAACGTCGGCTATTATGGAATTCGCCACAACGGCGCCTTCGAGTTGCGGTGGATGAATTGGATCTTCAACATTGGGCTCCCGAACGGAAGTCAGGAGGCGCGTGATCCGAAGACTCACGATGTCCTCGCCGATGCCGGCAGGCATATCCGCGAATACGTCCTCGGCCTGCCGCTGCGCCGCGGCGTCACGCCGCTCAAGCTCGCGCCCGAGTATGAGGACTGGTTGGTCACGGCCATGAGTCATGGCGGCAATGACGAATTCTGGAGGTCGATCGGCATCGACGTCGCGGACCACATTGCGGATTACAAGGACATCCCGGTTTATCATGTGAGCGGATGGTACGATTCCTGGGCCGCGCAGGTTGCCAACCTGAACTACGCTCTGCTCTCGAAGGCGAAGAAGAGCCAGCAACGGTTGATCATGGGTCCATGGACCCACGGAGGAGAGACGCGCAGCTCCGCCGGCGAGGCGGATTTCGGCCCAGAGGCTGCGATTGATTTCAACGCGCTGCGCCTGCGCTGGTTCGACCGATGGCTCAAGGGAATCGACAACGGCGTCGATCGCGAGCCGCCGGTGCGCATATTCGTGATGGGCGGCGGCGATGCGCACAAGACGCCGCAGGGGCGGCTGTTCGTCGGCGGACAGTGGCGTGACGAGCGCGAATGGCCGCTCGCGCGGGCGGTGCCAACGGTGTACTACTTGCATGCCGGCGGGCTGCTATCTCAGCAAAAGCCCGGCGCCGAAGCTCCGACATCGTACCAGTTCGACCCTCACAACCCGGTGCCGACCATAGGAGGAAACATCTCATCGCACAACGCGCCTCCCGGACGGCAGGCGACTCCAAGCCGGCCGGGCGACAGCGCCAATCTGATGGAACAGGGCGCGTACGACCAGCGCTGCAGAGCTTCATTGTGGAATTGCGCCGACGAGCGGCCGCTGTCGGCGCGCAACGACGTCCTCGTGTTCCAGACGGAACCGCTGGCGCAGGATATCGAGGTTACCGGCAGGCTCATCGTCAAACTCTGGGCATCCTCAAGCGCGCCGGATACCGACTTCACGGCCAAGCTGATCGATGTGTATCCTCCGAACGCTGACTTTCCTGCCGGCGTCGATCTCAATATAGGCGACAGCATCGTGCGCGCCCGCTATCGCAACGGCGTGAACAATCCACCGATGCTGATGAAGCCGGGTGAAGTCTGCGAGTTCACGATCGAGCTGTATCCCTCTTCAATTCTGTTTCAGCGCGGACACCGCATCCGGCTCGACATCTCCAGCAGCAATTTCCCGCGCTTTGACGTGAACCCCAACACAGGAGAACCGCTGAACGACAATCGCCGCACGGCGATCGCGATAAACACGATACGCCACGACGCGCAACATCCGTCCCGGATCGAGCTGCCGGTGGCAACGGGGTCAGGTCTGGAAGATTTACTTTTTGCTGAAAAACCATCAAAGAGCGCTCGGAGAAAACCTAAAAGGTAAATCTTCCAGACCTGACCCCGCGCTCAGGCCGAAGTACTCCCGCGCGTTTTGGTAGCAGATTCTCCGGACCATCTGGCCGATGAGCGTCTCGTCATCGGGCAGCTCTCCGCTCTGAATGTCGGCGCCCAGCATGTCGCAGAGCACGCGCCGAAAGTACTCGTGCCGCGGATACGACATGAACGAGCGTGAGTCGGTGGTCATGCCTACAAAACGCGAGAGCAGACCGGTGTGCGACAGCGCATTGATCTGCCACTTGATGCCCTCTTTCTGATCGAGGAACCACCAGCCGCTGCCGAACTGGATCTTGCCCGGGACCGAGCCGTCCTGGAAGTTGCCGATCATGGTGGCGAACACATAGTTGTCGGCGGGATTCAGGTTGTAGACGATCGTCTTCGGCAGCGCATTCTCCCGGTCCAGCCGGTCGAGGTACGCGCCCAACGCGTCAGCTTGCGGCCAGTCGCCGATGGAGTCAAAACCGGTGTCGGGGCCGAGCTGATTGAGGAGGCGGGTATTGGCATTGCGGCGCGCGCCCAGATGCAACTGTTTCGTCCAGCCCTTTTCCGCGTCCAGGCGGCCCAGATAGAGCATCATGAAAGACGCGAACCGCGCCTGGTCCTCCGGCGTGACGGGCTTGCCGCTGCGGGCCTTTGCAAAGAGGCCGGCAGCCACGCGTTCCGAAGGGAAATCCGCATAGCACCGATTCAGGCCGTGATCCGAAAGCCGGCAGCCCATCTGGTGGAAGTAGTCGTGCCTCTGCCGCAACGCGGAAAGGAAATCGCCGAAGCCCGCGATGTCGATGCCGCTGGCCGCAGCCAACCGATCCGTCCATGCGTTGAACGCCTGCGCCCGGTGCACGTTGAGCGCCTGATCCGGGCGAAAGGCGGGATAGGCTTTCGTTTCGAGCCCGGATCCCGCAATCTTCCGGTGGTAGGTGAGATCGTCCGCGGGGTCGTCCGTCGTGAACAGCACCTTGACCTGGAACTTCTTCAGGATGTCCTGCGCCCGCAGGACGCCTGCAGCCAGCACCGCATTCGCACGTTCCCAGATGGCGGCAGCGCTGCCCTCGTCGAGCAGCTGTTCGATGCCGAAATATCGCTTCAGCTCCAGGTGCGTCCAGTGATAAAGCGGATTGCGCAGCGTGTGCGGCACGGTGCGCGCCCAAGCCAGAAACTTGTCGAAGGGCGGTTCGTTGCCGGTGCAGAAGCGCTCGGGTACGCCGTTGGCGCGCATGGCGCGCCACTTGTAGTGATCGCCCTCGAGCCAGATCTCGAACAGGTTCTTGAAAGCCCTGTTCTCCGCAATGTCCTTCGGCGAAAGGTGGCAGTGGTAATCGAGGATCGGCTGACCGGCGGCGTACGTGTGATACAAGCGTCGGGCGTTTTCGGTGTGCAGAAGAAAATCCTCGTGGATGAAGGCCATATCGGATCCTTTCAGCGGCTCATCGGTCTCTGCCGCAACCCCGAATCAGGGCGTCTTATGCTAAGGCATTGCAAGTTTCCTGGCAATCATCACGTCGCCTGCTTTCCCTTTGCCGCTTGACCCCTTTGCCTCTCTGCCCTAAAGTTGGCGAGCGAAGCGAACCAAATTCATCAATAGGCAAACATGGACGAGACGATGATCCAAATGCCAATGAATCTTGAAAAACTGCTGCGGCTGTATGATTTCACAGGGCAGACCGTGGTGATCACGGGCGGCACAGGAATTCTCGGAGGTGAGATCGCCCTTGCGCTGGCCGGCTGCGGGGCACAGTTGGCCATTCTCGACCTCAACCTTGATCCCGGCCGAGCCCTGCTGGAGCGGATGGGTGGGCGCGCGGCCGGCGCCGCGTTGTTTCATGCCGACGTTCTCAGCATCGAGAGCCTGCGCAAGACGGCCGCTGAGGTCCTTGCCCGGTTTGGCAAAGCAGACTGTCTGATCAATGCCGCCGGCGGAAACCGGCCGCAGGCCACGACGGGTCCCGACCTGAAGTTTTTCGACCTGCCAACAGACGCGCTGCGGTCGGTCTTTGACCTAAACATTCTGGGAACTATCCTGCCCTGCCAGGTCTTCGGCAAGATCATGGCGGAGCATCACGGCGGCGTCATTCTGAACATATCTTCGATGAACGCTTTCCGCCCGTTGACCCGCATCCCCGCATACTCGGCTGCCAAGGCGGGCGTCAGCAACTTCACGCAATGGCTTGCGGTCCACATGGCGCATGAATATTCGCCTCACATTCGGGTCAACGCCATTGCGCCCGGCTTCTTTGTGACCAATCAGAATCGCTTCCTGCTGCACGACCGCGAGACCGGTGAGTTGACTGCGCGCGGCAAGTCGATCATCGCGCACACTCCCATGGGGCGGTTTGGAGATCCGGACGACCTTCTGGGCGCGGTGCTCTGGCTGCTTTCGCCGGCATCGGCGTTCGTGACCGGCACGATCGTGCCGATCGACGGCGGCTTCTCCGCCTATAGCGGCGTCTGACCATGACGTTTTGGGTGTTGCGTACATGTCTGCGAGCAAACGAGCCCTCGCGGCGATTCAATGCCTTTGAACCGCCAAGGCCTCGAAGACCACGAAGATCCTGGGATCACACAGGATCCCGATGGATGGTGGGCTCTTGATTCCAAGGGGTCTTTGAGTCTTGCTGGTCCGCTTTTGGGATGCGCCGGCATCTCCCGGAGGGACGCACACCACTGTCTGGATTGCCCCTCTTCTCCTTTGCCCCTTGACCCTTTGCCTCTTGCACCTTAGAGTTGGCGGGCGAAAGCGGCTAAACTCTGCGCGGAGGATATCACTTTGAGCGGGGAATCCATGAGAGTCTCTGAAACGCAGCTAGGCGCTGCGTCAGACGGCGGCAGCCCGATCGGGCGTTTCCGATGGACGATTTGCGCTCTGTTGTTTGTTGCGACAACGATCAATTACATGGACCGCAGTGTTCTTGGCGTGCTGGGACCGACGCTTCAATACAAGGTCTTCGGCTGGAGCGACAGGGATTACGCCACCATCAACATTGCTTTCAAGACCGCCTACGCGATCGGCATGCTCTGTATGGGCGCGATCATTGATCGGCTGGGCACCAAAATCGGCTATACGCTCTCCATCGGCATCTGGAGCATCTTCGGCATGCTGCACGCGGCGGTGCGTCCTGCCTTCAGCCTGCTCGGGTTTTCCATCGCCCGATTCGGCCTCGGCTTCGGCGAGTCGGGTAACTTCCCCTCCGCAAACAAGACTGTCGCAGAATGGTTTCCGAAAAAGGAACGTGCCTTTGCCTTTGGTTTACTTAACGCTGGCTCCAACGTCGGTGCCGTGCTCGCACCCACCCTAGTTCCCTTGGTAGTGTCGGCTCAAGGCAAGAACTGGCAATTCGCTTTCATCTTGACAGGCTTCTTCAGCGCGCTGTGGGTTGTGACCTGGCTGAAAGTCTATGGCCTTCCCGAAACGCACCCGCGTCTCTCAAGAGCGGAACTGGCCTATATCAACAGCGACTCGGCTGCTGAGACCTCCGCCGAGAGGGTGTCGTGGTTGAAGGTGCTGCCGCTGCGCGAGACGTGGGCCTTTAGCGCGGCCAAGATCACCGACGCCGTCTGGTGGTTTTACCTCTTTTGGGGCGGGAAGTTTCTCTACGATCAGTTTGGGTTGGACATCAAGGGCCTGGCGCTGCCTCTGATCACGATCTATGTCATTGCCGATGGCGGAAGCGTCGCAGGCGGATGGATGTCGTCCTCTCTCATAAAGAGAGGTTGGCCCACCAACAGGGCGCGCAAGACCACACTCCTCTTTTGGGCTCTGTGCATTCTGCCCGTCATGTTCGTCACTCAAGTCGGCACGCGATTTGACGTGGACCAGTCTTTCTTCGGCCGGCTTCAGAAGGCCACCCTGGCAAAACAGGAAATTATTACCGTCGGAGGCAGGGAGAAAGTAACGGAGATCAAGGAGCCCGTGCCGGCGGATATCCAGCGTGCGCTTCATGCCCTTGACGGGAAGAGTTATGGTTCTGCCAAGGAGTTCCTCAAGGCGGCAGGCGGCGTGATGGCATCGGAGCAGGCTAAACAGACGGAGGCTGTCCTGATCGCATGCGCTCGTTCCAACCAGCTCTATTGGATTGCGGTGCTGCTGATCGCGCTTGCGGCTGGATCTCACCAGGCTTGGTCATGCACTGTCTTTACCCTCGTCTCCGATGTCTTCCCCAAGAGGGCTATTGCATCCGTCACGGGAATTGGCGGTATGGTCGGCGCCGTGGCCGGCATTGCGGCAGATTACAGTCTTGGCCGGGTGCTTTCTTCGAGCGGGCCGGCAGGCTATTTCTTCGCCTTCATGATCGCCGGTTCCCTGTATCTGGCGCTCCTCGGAGTGGCTCACCTGCTCATGCCGAAGATGACTCCGCTCGACGAGAACCTGCGGCGCATAGCGAGCTGAGTGGAGACATGGGGGTGGTTCCGAAGGGCGCTTAAATGAGGATTTCATCGAGGACCCTGCAAGGGTCCAGTAGCAAAGCCCAGGGCGTGAGCCCAGGGCTTTGCTGCCGCGTCCCTTCGGGGCTTGATTGCCTGGTTTGGCGGAGCTGGCTGGTCATTGTGAAAACATCAACTGAGCGCCATTCGGGGCAGTCCCCTTTTCCGCTACTTTTCACTCATCACAAAAGTTAAGTGCCGGAAGAGGGAACTGCTCCTTTTTCCGATTGAAGACTGGGACAAGCCAATGTTGCAGATACGATCCAAAGCAGAATGTAAATGGGATCTGGTCAGCCTGGGTGAAGTGATGCTCCGGCTGGATCCCGGCAATGAACGCATTCACACCACGCGCGGCTTCCGAGCATGGGAGGGGGGCGGCGAATACAATGTGGCACGCGGCCTGAAGCGCTGCTTTGGCCTGGATACGGCGGTCGTCACGGCATTCGCGGACAACCCGGTGGGGCGCCTTATCCAGGATCTGATCTACCAGGGCGGCGTCGACCAGTCCCACGTCAAATGGGTCCCATACGATGGCGTCGGCCGCACCGTGCGCAACGGCCTGAACTTCACGGAACGCGGATTCGGTTTGCGCGCGGCTCTGGGCTGCTCGGATCGCGGCCATACGGCCGCCTCGCAACTCAAGCCCGGCGATTTCGACTGGGATCTGATCTTCGGCCGCGAGGGCGCGCGCTGGTTTCACACCGGCGGCATCTTCGCCGCCTTGTCGGAAACCACGCCTCTGGTCGCCGGCGAAGCGATGCGCGCAGCCAAACGCCATGGCGTCATTTCTTCGTATGACCTCAACTATCGCGAATCGTTATGGCAGGCGATCGGCGGCAGAGAGCGCGCACAGGCAGTCAATCGGGGCCTGGTGTCGAATGTCGATGTCTTGCTCGGCAACGAAGAAGACTTCACCGCAGCGCTTGGCTTCGCTGTCGAAGGCTTAGACAAAAATCTCTCGAAATTGGACCCGGAGAACTTCCGGCGCATGATCGAGCGGCTGGCCGCCGAGTATCCCAACCTTGCGGCCGTCGCCGCCACCCTGCGCCATGCCAAAACAGCGACCGTCAACGACTGGGGAGCGGTCTGTTATTGCCAAGGAAAGCTCTATCGCGCGACCGACCGGGAAAATGTCGAGATCCTCGATCGTGTCGGCGGCGGCGACTCGTTCGCTTCGGGCCTGATCTACGGCTTCCTTACGGGCCGCGATCCCCAGTGGGCAGTCGAGTGCGGCGCTGCGCACGGCGCCCTCGCAATGACCACCCCGGGCGACACGTCGATGGCCACGCTCTCCGAAGTTGAAAAGGTCATGAAAGGAGCAAGCGCCCGAGTTTCACGGTAAAGCACTGAGTATTGAGTACGAAGTGCCGAGTACTGGGTAAACGACCTCGTCTTTCACTCAGCGCTCAGTACTCAGCACTTGTTACTGATTCTCGAGATAAGGAGCCAAATCCTAAATTGTGAGGGGACAAAATGGTAAATCAGAGTTGTCTGCGGCGTGAATTCATGACACGGTTTGCGGCCGGTGCGGCTTTGACGCTGCCGGTCCTGGGGCCGCCCAAGGAAGTCGCTCCAGCCACGCAGAAGCCGTCTCCGAACTCGTCGTTGGTCTTCAACGTTGTCGACTTCGGGGCCGCCCGCGATGGGAAGACCCTTTGCACTGCGAGCATTCAGAAAGCGGTGGATGCATGTGCAAGCTCCGGCGGCGGCAGAGTCGCCTTTCCTGCGGGCAGATATCTCACCGGACCCATCTTTCTGAAAAGCAACGTCCACGTCGAGGTGTCAGCCGGCGCCGTGCTGCTCGGCAGCGCTGACTTCGAGAAAGTCCCTTCGATTGCCGGCCGCTGGGAGGGAATCGACCGCACGGTTTATGCTTCCATGTTTACAGGCCTCGACCTCGAAAATATATCCATCACGGGCCGTGGCGTGCTCGACGGCCAGGGAGACGCCTGGTGGAAAGCCTTCCGCGTCGTGGCGGACATGCGCCGCAAGCTCGGCCTCGAAGAGCGCGAACCGGAGAATCCTCCCGGATCTCCTCTCAAATGGGCGCGCCCGCGCATGATCAACCTGTATCGCTGCAGGAACGTCCTGATCAGCGGCTTGACCGTTCAGAACTCGCCTTCCTGGAACATCCACCCGGTGCTGTGCGACAACGTCTGTATCGACCAGGTGACGATCGTGGCTCCTCCTGATTCCCCGAACACCGACGGGATCGATCCGGATTCCTGCAGGAACGTGCGCATTTCGAACTGCTACATCAGCGTGGGCGACGACTGCATCACCATCAAATCCGGATATAGATTACAGAAGTCGGGCAAGAACGTCCCCAGCGAGAACATCGCCGTGAGCAACTGTGTGTTCGGGCAGGGGCACGGCGCTGTGGGCATCGGCAGCGAAACCGCCGGCGGTGTGCGCAACGTCACCGTCAGCAACTGCGTCTGTGAAGGCACGGACCGCGGACTGAGGTTCAAGACCGCCAGGGGCCGCGGCAACGTCGTGGAGAACTTCCGCGCCGTGAACGTGGCGATGCGCGGCGTCGGGGATGCCTTGTCAATCAGCATGCTTTACAACACCGCCTCTCGCGCAGCTCAACCTGTGAATGAGGGAACTCCCACCCTTCGGAATATTCACCTGAGCGACATCGTGGTTGCCGACGCCAAACGCGCGGCCCTCATTGAAGGGCTGCCTGAAATGCCGATCCAGTGGCTCAGCATCAGCAACTTCGCGGTGGATGGCGCAGGCACGGGCATTTCCTGCTCCAATGTTTCCGGAATGATCTTCGACAATATCATCATGAAGGCTGAGAGGGGGACGGCCTTGGCTGCAGCGGACGTGAGCGGCATCGAAGTCCACCGGTTCACGGACCGGAATCCGCAGAAGGACCAGCCGGTCATCCGTCTTGAAGGCGTGAGCGACGGGCTCATCCAGTCCTGCACCGCCAGCGAAGGCACCGGCACATTCCTGGAGCTGAGGGGTTCTGCTACGCGCGATATCAGCTTGATTGCCAATCGGCTTGCCCGCGCATCGCGGGAAGTGGCATTTGCCGGCGGCGCTTCGGAAGCCGCGGTGATCAGACGCCTGTAGGCGGCTTGACAGATTCGACGGAACGATGCCGTCGCATGCCGAAAACCGACCACCAGGATACCAGGAACTCAAAAACCAGGATCTTGGTGGCCTTTAAGGCTCCAGAGGCATTCCAGCCTCGAAGAGGCGACGCAGCAAAGCCCAGGGCGTGAGCCCTGGGTGAGACGACACGCGCGCAATAAAGCCCTGTAAGGGCGACACAGCATGCTTCGCCCTTACAGGGCTGGCTCTAATCGGGCGCCTGCTCCCCAGGGCTAGCGCCCTGGGTTCTTCTGCCGGACCCTTACAGGGTCCTTCCGACTCCTTATCTAAGCCCCGTCCCAAGATCTTAATGGTCCTGGCGTCTCGTGTGAAAATTGCGCCTTCTGATTCGCTTTGGTGAGCCATTGGCTCATGAGGACTTGATGATGCCAAATGTGTTCAGGCATGCAGTGTCTGAATCGCTGCGATTCAGGATGTGGCAGGGAGCAGGGAAGACTCAAACGCGGGCGGTAAGCTCGCGCGTGATCGCTCGGCATGAGTCGATCAGTTCGGGCGCGAGACTCCGGGCCCGCTCCATGTCCATGCGGAATACCGGCGCAGAGATGCTCAGCGCCGCCACCACCCGGCCGCCCTGCCCCACGATCGGCGCACCGATGCAGCGCCCGTCCGCCTCGTTCTCCTCGTTGTCCACCGCATAACCCTGCCGCCGCACCAAGTCCAACTCCGACAGCAGCGCCTGCCGGCTCACCAGCGTCCGCGGCGTCAGCCTCGGCAACCCGTGAATCCGCACCAGCCGCTGCACCTCCTTCTCCGGAAGACTGCTCAGCAGCACTTTCCCCAACGCCGTCGCGTGCAAGTACCGCCGGTTCCCCACCTTCGATGACATCCGGATCGACTGCGGACTCTCGATCGTGCTGATCACCACAACCTCCCCCGCGTCCAGAGTCCCCAGGTTCACCGTCTCCCGGCACGACTCCACCAGCCGCTCCATCACCGGCTGCGCCGCACGCAACAGTATCTGCTCCTCCGACTCGTTTTTTTGCAGATCGAAAAGCTTCCGCGTCATCTGATAGTGCCCCGCCGGGTTGCGCGCCAGGTAGCCGCGCGCTTCCAGCGTCGCCACGATGCGGTACGCGGTCGGCTTAGGCAGCCCCAGCGCCCGGGCCAGGTCGGCAAGCGCGAGACCGGAACGGCTCTCGCGGACGGTTTCCAGGATGTCCAGCATCTTGTGCAGAACGAGTATGCCTTGGCGTTTCTGTGGTTGTTTCATCGTTTTACATTCTACAGGAACTTGTTTCGCTTTGCGAAAAGTTTGTTTGTTTGGTTCCCTTCAAGGAACCGCTCTCTGGCTGAATTGTCGGGTATTGCGTCTCGCATCGAGATTCGGCGGCCTTTGCCGGAAGAATATGCTTGCGGATGCAACCGGCCTCATCGGAGCCGGTCGATTTCAATGCTCGCCATAAGGAAAGCACCCACGCCTTTCAGGTCGTTCACGACTATCGGCTCGCTCATGTAGTACTCGAATGATCCGTCCCTCTTTTGCGGCCCTCCAAGTCCTCCGACGGAACATATCTGCGTCAGGCTGACGGCGCCATCCGGGTCGATCTTGATCAAGTGTTTGGTGAGTCCCTCGTAGCCTTTCCTCGCAACCGACGCATATTTCTTGTCTAGGCAGCCCATGCGAACCCCTTCAGCCATCGCGTAGACAAACATAGAGGAGGCGGAAGCTTCGAGGTAGTTCTTGTCCCTCTTCCCCTGGTCTAGGACTTGGTACCAGAGCCCCGTCTCGCTGTCCTGATAATTCGCTAGAGCCTTGGACAAGCGTTTGAGGATGTCTACCAGGGCCGTCCTGCGTGGATGCGCGCGGGGCAGAAACTCGAGCACGTCAACAATGCCCATCGCATACCATCCCATTGCCCGTCCCCAGAAGCTCTTTGAGCAGCCAGTCACGGGGTTTGCCCACTCTTGCCGCCGGCTCTCGTCCCAGGCGTGATAGAGCAAACCTGTCCTGGGGTCGCGGGTATGATTTTCTATCCAGATGATCTGGTTGGTAACGTCATCAAGAGCAGCAGGTCTGTCGAACATGCGGGCAAATCGGGCTAGAAACGGCGAAGCCATGTAGATTCCGTCGAGCCACATCTGGTAAGGATATATCTGCTTGTGCCAGAATCCGCCCTCCCGAGTGCGCGGCTGGTTCTCGAGCTGCTTCATCAGCAGGAAAGCTGCCTTCCGATATTTCTCTTCCTTTGTCTTTTGGTAGAGCGTGAGCAGCATTTTCCCGCAATTGATGTTGTCCAGGTTGTACTCTTCAGGCTTATAGGTCGCGATTGTTCCGTCGGGTTCCAAGTAGGAATCGATGACGTCCTTCAAGAAATCATAGTATTTCGCGTTGCCCGTGCGCATCCAGACCGCCTCCAGGCCTCTCAAGAACACGCCCGTCTCGTAGGCCCATTTCGCCTTTGGATTCCTCCCATAGAGTAAGGAATCACCCTGCCGCTTCATTTCGGACAGAGCCATTCTTTCGGCCCAAGCGCGCGCATCGCCGGCCGCGACACATGGCGCCGAGCCCGATGCGACGCATGCCAGCAGAACTACAACGATCAATGATGTTCTGCGAACCACGACTCTCCTTACAGGAAAAACCGTGCTGCTAGCCTAGGCGCTGCAGCGCGGAATGTCAAACAAATTGACCGCGACGTGAAATAGATCGTTGTATAATGTGAAACATCCGTCGGTCAGACCACATTTTGCGGGACTCGGCTGATTGACAGCGCGAGGAGTTATGCACGAGATCAGGCGGTCCACTCCAGCTTTGGCTGGGATCTGGATTGTCGCTTTAGTCTTGCAAGGGAGGACGGCAGGCTCGACACGCGGCGTCGGGGCGGGTCCCGTTCGCGTTGTGGTCGCTGCAGACGGCAGTGGCGACTTTCAGACCGTTCAAAGGGCAGTCGATCATGCGCCGCCGTCAGGTTCAGGCCGGCTGATCATTGAGATTCGGCCAGGAGTGTACCGGGAACGCGTGTCGGTCCCGCAGGACCGGCCCCGCGTGACGTTACTGGGCAAGGACGCTGCATCCACCGTCATCACTTACAACATGAGCGCCGCGGCGGCAGGGGGAACTTTCTTCAGCAGCACGGCCAATGTTCAAGGCGCGGAGTTCGAAGCAGAGAACATCACGTTCGAAAACACTTATGGCGTCGGGTCTCAGGCGGTTGCGCTCCACATCCACTCCGACCGCGCTGTGTTCCGCAACTGCCGATTTTCCGCCTGGCAGGATACCCTGTATGCCGCATATGGCCGCCAGTATTACAAGGACTGCTTCATCGAAGGGCACGTCGATTTCATTTTCGGCAATGCTTCGGCCGTCTTCGATCACTGCGAAATCCACAGTCGCGGCGACGGCTACATCACGGCCGAGAGCCGGACAACACCGGACGGACCCGGCGGATACGTTTTCTATCAGTGCCGATTGACGGGAGAAAAGATTGCCAAGGGAGTGTATCTCGGCCGCCCCTGGCGTCCATACTCCCGAGTGGTGTACATCGACTGCTACCTGGGCGAACACATTCGTCCGGAAGGATGGAACAACTGGGACAATGCCGAGAACGAGAAGACCGCGTGGTATGCAGAATTCGGTTCCACCGGCCCGGGCGCGCGCGTCGAATCGCGGGTGCGGTGGGTTCATCAATTGACGGCTGCGGAAGTGGCAGGCTTCCGGCCCGAGAACTTCCTTCGCGGCAAAGACCGCTGGAATCCGACAAAGTGACGCGCCTGCGGCGCCGGGCGGGATCCGTCCGAGGGAGGTTTTTCAAGCAATGAAAGCGCCGATCGTTCGTTTCCCCGTCCTGCTGCTTCCATGCGCGGTGCTCGCCGCTCTGGGCGCGCAGTCCGCCTCGGAACTGCCAGTGGAATGGGTCGACCCGGACACAGGGCACCGGATAATTCGTCTCTCTACGGAACCCGGCAGTACGGGCCTCTACTTCCACCAGAACGCATATACGCCGCAGGGAGACTCGCTATAAGCTGGAACGGGACTGGTGGTCCATCCACAGACGACGCCACCGGGCCGGTCGAAAACAGCCTGCTGTTTGCCGCCGCGTTGCGCGAGAAGAGAGTGGCATGCGAGATACACATACTGCATCGCCCACGCGATCAACCGCGGCTGGATCGACCCGCTGGCGTGCGGCCCGGTGGCTCTGCTCGGATGGCACGCGGTTTCCACCAAGGTGAATGCCCAAGGACAGGTCGAAGGAACTTGCGTCGGCACCGGCATAGCGTTCGATCCGGTTTTCTATTACTGCCGGCCGACCAACGTATTCGCAGCTCAAGGCTACGGGCCTGTTCTCCTGGCCGGTGCGGAGATGATCAAGCTGCTCAGAAACTGCCGTGTCGAAATCAACGATAGTTCGGTGCAGTTTTATCGCATCACCGGCGCCAAGCAACCGTCTCCCTGAGGAACCGGGTCTGGAGTTTACTCATCCAAGGCAAGGCCGAAGCGCGGCTTGCGCCACCCGGTCTCGTACCGTCGGAATTCCCAGCGGCCTTTCTTCCGTACTTCCCGGCTTCGGTATCCACCGTTGCCTGACCGCGTGCGGCCGGTATCCCCCTTCCTTCAACGACCCCGACAGCTTCCCCAGGTTCTCTTCCAATTGGGCCTCGAACATCTCGATTGCCTGGTGATCCACTCCTGCCGCCCCTCTGTTTGCCTTCACTTTTGCATTTGCCATCCTACGGATGGACCGTTCGCCTCCTGCTGCTCCCCACCCCGTCTCACGACGACGCAGTTGCATTCGGCTGCAGGCCGGAGAACCTATACCTGGAGGGGACTTCCACCCCGCTGTTCAGTACATCGCGATGTGCGCTCGCAGGCGCGCTAGGCCCGGCCGTCACGCCGGGGAAAAGATGCAACAGAAGAGAGCGCCGACGTATATGGCGTCATGTATGAGACTGTGGCGTCGTGACGCAGGAGATTGGCGGGTCTCGAGGGGTCAGTTGTCTTGGTCCAGGTGATCGCAGATGGCTTTCATCAACTGATCAAAGTCGCCGTTCGAGTCTTCGAGAACGATCGCGCCGTCGTTGTCGCGGTCGACCCTTGTGATGTTCGGATACGCCTTCTCGAGGCGCGCGAGCAGCGCGGATTGCCGCCTGCCTTTCTGCAGCAGCTTGCGCGCGGCAAGCATGAGTTCTCGGTGCTGCAAGCCCATGCGGATTGAAATCGCTAGGTCCGTAAGATCGCATGGCTTGATGAAATACCGGGTGACGCCTCCGTTGTTGATGGCGCTGACGGCGCTGTCGAGCGTGGCCTTTCCCGTCAGGATGAAACGGACGGTGTCGGGATATCGCTTGCGCACTTCGTGCAAAAACACGGTCCCGGGCGTGCCGGGCATCTCTTCGTCGGAGATCACGACGTCCACCGGCCGGTCACGCAGAATCTCGAGCGCTTCTTCCGCGGACGATGCCGTCACGATGTCATATGGCTCTCTGCGGAGCCTGCGGCACAGGCCGTCCAGCAAGTTGGCATCATCGTCTACAAGCAAGACCGTCGGTTTCATTGCTGAACCTCCATGGGTGCGAGCTCGTTGGAATTCGATCCCCT
>Ga0315282_10009137_pt1 | contig 15837 bp, 14 predicted proteins | sample YL17G07_20_MG_FD_203693 | JGI IMG/M metagenome (GOLD analysis project Ga0315282, IMG submission 203693) | Sediment microbial communities from Yellowstone Lake, YNP, Wyoming, USA - YL17G07_20 | ecosystem: Environmental > Aquatic > Freshwater > Lake > Sediment | place: USA: Wyoming | collected...
CCTATTCGGTCATCGAGCGCAAGGCGCTGGACAAGATCATGACCGAACAGAACTTTTCCAATAGCGACCGCGCGGACGCCTCCAGCGCCGCCCGGCTGGGGCGGATTCTAGGGGTGGATGCCATCGTCATCGGCAGCATCACCCAGTTCGGAAGAGACGACAAAAGTACGGGCGTCGGTGGCGGCGCTCTCTCCAGGGTGACCGGGCGCTTTGGAGTCGGGGGCGTGAAGAGGACCGAGTCCAAGGCCGTCGTGGGGATCAGTGCGCGGATGGTGGACACCGAGACCGCGGAAGTTCTCGCCGCCGCCAGAGGTTTGGGGGAATCCACCCGCAAGGGCACCAACTTGTTGGGAGCCGGTGGCGGCAGTGTGGTTGGCGGCGGCGCCGTGGACATGACCAGCAAGAATTTCGCCGCCACCATCCTCGGTGAAGCGGTCAATCAATCCGTCGTGCAGCTTGCCTCCCAGCTCGAGCAGAACGCCGCGCGCCTGCCCACCAGAAAACTGGCTGTCCAGGGCCTGGTGGCCGATGCTTCCGGGGGCTCCGTGATCCTGAATATCGGCAGCAAGGCCGGCCTCAAAGTCGGCGACCGCCTGCAAGTACGGAGGAAGATCCGGGACGTGCGCGACCCCGCCACTGGCAAGATCATTCGCAGCGTCGAAGACAAGGTCGGCGAGGTTGAGATCACCGAAGTAGACGAGCGCTCGGCGGTGGGCCGCTACACCGGGGCCTCGCCCGCCAAGGTCGGAGATGTAGTCCGGAACTGAAGACTGGAGGGTGACCAATGAGCTTCAATGTCGGTGACACAGTCGGCGATTACCAGATCATCGGTATTCTGGGCGCCGGGGGCATGGGGAAGGTCTACAAGGTCCGCAACCTCATTTCGGATCGCGTCGAGGCCATGAAGGTCCTGCTGCCGGATTTGGCGGGCGAGTCCGAGCTGGCCGACCGGTTCATCCGCGAGATCAAGCTGCTGGCCAGCCTTGACCATCCCAACATCGCCGCCCTGCACACCGCCCTGCGTCTGAACAATCAACTCCTGATGGTGATGGAGTTCGTCGAGGGCGTCACCCTCGACAGCAGGCTTCAGCAAGGCCCGCTGCCGGTTCCGGAAGCCGTCAGGTCGGTCTCCCAGGTCCTCTCGGCCTTGAGCTACGCGCACCAGCGCGGGGTGATCCATCGCGACCTCAAGCCCGCCAACATGATGCTGACCCCGGACGGGACCGTGAAGCTGATGGATTTCGGCATCGCCAAGGCGGCCGCAGACCGCCGCCTCACCATGACCGGCACCACCCTGGGCTCGCTCTACTACATGTCGCCGGAGCAGGTGAAAGGCAGCGCCAACTTGGATGCGCGCGCGGATCTCTACTCGGTGGGTGTGTCGCTCTACGAGCTGGTGACGGGCACCCGGCCGTTCAAGGGCGACAGCGACTACTCGATCATGGTGGCCCACCTCGAGCAGGAGCCCCTGCCGCCCATCCAGGTGACCCCCTCCCTGCCGCCCGCCTTGAACGAGATCATTCTGACCGCCATACAAAAGGACCCTGCCCAGCGTTTCCAGACCGCCCAGGCCTTTCGCACTGCGCTCGATAGCGTGCCTGGCGTCAAACCTCAACCCGTGGCCGCTCAGCCCAGGCCCGCTCCCGCTCCGGCCCCTGAAGCTGCGGTCGCGCCCCCTCCCCCTGCCCAGCCCGGCAGCCGGCGCGGGCTCTACATGGCTTTGGGGGCGGTGGCGGCCATCCTGGTCATCGTGCTGGCGGCTACCCAGTTGCCGCGCTGGTACAAGGCCGGCGCCAAGAGCACTCTGCCGCCTGTTCCGCAGCAGCAAGAGGTTCAGGCGCCGCCCGCCCAGCCGCCTCCAGTGGAGTCCACCCTTCCGCTCGCTCCACCCCCCCAGGTCGAGCCCCCGCCAGCCGGTGCTTCCTCGGCCGCATCGCGGACCCAGGCCGCCCCGCCCAAAACTCGGGCCGTCTCGCCTCCGCCACAGGGTGCCACCAGCCCCCAGCCGCCGCCTCAGGCAACGCAACCCCCGCCACCCACCCAGACCACCGCTCCTCCGCCACCCGCCGATACTGCCGATCGCGAGGCCTTGCAGCAGTTGCGCGAGCGCATGGTTTTCCTGGCCTCCCGCGCCAACGCCCTCCGCACCAGCTTGCAGAACCTCGAGCAGCAGCAACGCGCCTCCGGCCTCTCTCTGCGCGGCGACATTTCGGCCTCCTGGAAACGCATGGAGTTCCTGCTTGACGAGGCCGAAGCGGGCCTCAAAGCTCGCGACCCCAACGCCGCCAAGCGCAACCTGGACTTAGCCGAACGCGAGGTCGACAGGCTGGATCAGTTCCTGGGCCGGTGAGGCCAGCTACTTGAAAGGCTTGACCCGGAGTCCCGGTATCAAGCGGAAATGCCGCGCATTGGAGGTGACGACGGAGAACCCCATCTCCATCGCGGTCGCCCCGATCAGAAGGTCCGCCGTTGGGATGGTCGTGCCCCGGGCGCGCGCTTGGGCATCCACCTGCCCGGCGATTCTGGCGATCCTTAGGGAGATGGGTCTCACCGGGATTCGCGCGAACACCTCCTCGACGAACTCTTCCCGGTGGACTCGGATTTCGGGACTCTTCGCGCGCCATATGCCGTGGACCAGTTCAGCCGCACTGATGGCTGACAAGCTGATGTTTGTGTCGCCGAAGGCAGCCCGAAGCTCGTCCAGAAGTTGCGGGACGGTCAAATTCCTGCGCTCGCCGCCAATCAGGACCGTCGAGTCCAGGACTATTCCCAAGACGGGAACTCCACCGCCGGATTCCCCCTGATGATGTCCTCCAGATCAGCCGCGAAATCCGCATCCGGGGCGGTCGAGGGGCGGGCCAAGGGCACCGCCAGGCACTCTGAAATGCGGCGCGGTGCGCTGGCGGCTGGTCCCATCATGGCCACCGCCTGAGAGTGACGTTCAATGATCGCCTCGCCTCCGGCTTCGATACGATCCAGCAGGCGGGAGAAATCCCTGGCTGCTTGGGTGGCGGAGAGCCTGACAATCTGATTTCTCACAACATAATCATATCACGGCAGCGGCGTCTCCCGCTGAATCAGGTGCAGGATGTTCCCGTCGCAGTCAGTGAAAAACACCACCTGGTTCCCCTTGCTCGATACCGGCTCGGTCAGGAACTGCACGCCCTGGGCTTTCAGTGCGGCGCAATCCCCGGCAAAGTCGTTCACCGCGATCGCCAGGTGCCGGATGCCCGGATCCTTCATCTTCTGTGGGGCCGGATCGCCCTCCGACGCGATGATCTCGAACATCGAGCCATTGGGGGCCTTCACGAAGGTCGTTCGGCTCGACGCTGACTGATAGTTGATCGTGAAGCCCAGATGCTCGACATACCACCGGGCCAGCCTTTCCGGATCCGGTGAAGCCATCGCCGCGTGTTCAAGTCCAAGGAACATAGGTATGTATTGTACCATCGAGGGGATGAAACTCGGGGACAGGCTACGTGTTCCCTATTGGATCCTGCTGATCGAGGTCCTGTTCTTCTACCGCCAGGTCCTGTTCTATGATGGCTTCGTCATTCCCTGGGACCTGCGCTACTTCCATCTCCCCCACGCTTCCTTCATCGCGGAGTGCTTTCGGAATGGGGAACTGCCGCTCTGGGACCCCTATATGTATTGCGGGAGGCCATTCTCCGCCAACATCCAGGCGCAGTTGTTCTATCCTCCGCTGGCTCTGGCCATCTTGATCAGCAACTGGGCCGGCGGCGCAAACCTGCTCTACTTCCTGGAGTGGGAGGTGGTGCTGCACGTGTTCCTGGCGGGCCTCTTCACCTTCTGGCTGCTAAGACGTCTGGGGACCAGCCAGCCGGCGGCCCTGCTGGGCGCCTCCGTCTATCAGCTTGGCGGCTTCTTCGCTTCCCAGACACAGCACATGGGCGCAGTCAACGCGGCAGCCTGGATGCCGCTGGCCTGGCTCAGCGTGCTGGCCTTGCGGGACGGCCCGCGGCGACGCTGGCTGGCCGCGCTGGCCTTCAGCCTCGCCATGTCCGTGCTGTCCGGCCTTCCGGCCGTGACGGTTGCAGTCTTCGGCTCCAGCTTGCTGCTGGCCCTGGCGCTGGCGCTCTTCAAATTGGGGCCCGGACGCCTGCCGATCCTGGTGGCCCTCGGCTGCCTTTGGGCGCTGGCGCTGTCGGCGATTCAGTTCCTGCCGGCCATCCAGCTCAGCCAGCTCAGCGTCGCGCAGTACCGCACCGACTGGCTCGAGACCGGTGGTGGCGTCCCCCTGGCGGCCCTGGTCTCCTTGGTCTTCCCGAACTTTTACGGCATCTTCGATCTGAAGCGCTACACCGGACCGTGGCAGCCCACCTTCCTGTACGTCTATTGTGGCCTGCTGGGCCTGCTTCTGGCCGGGATCGCCGCCCTCGTCCGGAGAACCAGGGAAAGCACGGTGTTTGCGCTGCTCACCCTGGTCTGCGCGTTCTGGATGCTCGGCGACTCGACGCCGCTCGGCAAGAACCTGTACCTTCTCCTGCCGGTGTTCGTCCGCAACGCGCTGCACCCGGAATTCGCCATGCCCGCCTTTGCTCTGGGCATGGCCGTCCTGGCCGGCCTGGGCGCCCAGCAATTCCTCAGGCGCCGCAGCCTGCTGTATGCGGTTGTCTTTCTGACGGCCCTGGACCTGACCCTGGCGGGCTCCGGCCGCCCCATGAACACCGCTTCGTTGCGGGAGGAACCCGGCGTCACCCGCAGCAGTTTCGAGGGCAGCCCCCTGGCTTCGAGGCGCATGCGCCTGCTGGTCAACCAGACCTTCCCGCCCTGGCGGACCGACATGCTGAGTGCTTCCCAGAACTGGACCATGGCAGCCTCTCTGATCGAGGTGCCCACGGCCAACGGATATGACCCCCTGGCCCTGGTGCGCACCATGCAGGCCCGCCTGGCCTTCTGCAAGGGTGAGCGTTGGGGCAGCTATTACGAGATTGCAGACCTCGCCTCCCCGGTGCTCGATCTGATGAACGTGCGCTTCGTGCTCTCACGCGACCGCCTCCCCGCTTCCGCCAGATTCCTTCATGTAGCCGACCTGCCCGGGCACCAAGTCTACGAAAACACCCGGGCGCTCCCGCGCTTCTTCCTGGTGAATCGCATCCGCAAGACGGCCGGAATGGAGGAAGCGGTCGCCGCACTGCACTCCCCGGATTTCGATCCGCGCCTGGAAGCCATCGTCGAGGGTCCGGTGGATTTTCAAGGAGGCCCAGACCCACCTGCCGGAAACGTGCGAGTGCTTGCCTACCAACCGCGCCGGGTTCTCCTGGAAGTAGACTCGCCCACGCCGGCTTTTCTGGTGACCTCCGAAACCCATTACCCAGGCTGGCAAGCCGCCCTGGATGGCCAACCGCAGCCCATCTCCTACACCAACGTGGCCTTCCGCGGCCTGCCCGTCCCCGCCGGCAAGCACCAGGTGCTGTTCCAGTTCGCCCCTGCGCTTCTGTGGTACGCCGCCACCCTCGCCGCCGCCGCATGGGCCCTCATCCTTCTTTGCGCCCTTGGCGGCTCTTGGCGCCTTTGCGCGAAATTCCTTCCACTTGCGCATCCGCCCCCCGCCTTGCTACCCTAAGCTCTCTTCCCGCAGTTTCGACTAGTCCATCCAAGGAGGGAACGTGCCCCTGAGAATGATTGTGCTTGCCAAGCAGGTGCCTGACACCAAGCACGTGGTGGGCGAAGTCATGAAGCCGGACGGCACCGTCAACCGCGGCGCGCTGGCCGCCATCTTCAATCCCGAAGACCTCAACGCTCTCGAGTTGGGCCTCCAGCTCAAGGAACGCTATGGCGGGGAAGTGATCCTGATGACCATGGGGCCGCCCCGGGCGGTCGAGATCCTCCAAGACGCGCTCTGCCGTGGGGCCGATCGCGTGATCCTGCTCAGTGACCGCCGCTTCGCCGCTTCCGACACCCTGGCCACCTCCTACACCATCGCCCAGGCCATTACCACCCGCCTCGTGCCCTACGATATGGTGCTTTGCGGTCGCCAGGCCATCGACGGCGATACCGCCCAGGTCGGCCCGCAAGTGGCCGACAAGCTGGGCATTTCCCAGGTAACCTTTGCCGAGGCCGTCCTCGACTACCAGGACGGCAAGTTCCGCATCCAGCGCGACCTGGGCCGCACTCAGGAAACCGTCGAGGTCTCCGCTCCAGTGCTGCTTACGGTGCGGCGGACCGCCAACTCCCCGCGCTGGCCCAGCGCCCGCCTGCTCCTGAAGTATCGCCGCGCCCGCTGCGCCTTCGATATCGAAAAGGAGGCCCAGCGCCAGGACCGTAGCGTCGATGAAGTCCTCGCCAGCCTGCGGGAAAAGGGCCTCTTCATTGAGACCTGGGGCGCCGAAGACATCCAGGCCGAGCTGGCCCGCATCGGCATCACCGGCTCGCCCACCAAGGTCAAGAAGATCGATAACGTGGTCCTGGCCGGCCTCAACCTCAGGCTGTTCCGCGGGGATGACGCCGGAGTCCGCCAACTGGTCAACGAGCTGGTCGAAGAGAGGACCTTCGGGTAAACCTCATGACCGAACACGGTGACATCTGGGTTTTTGCGGAGGTCGATGGCGGTCAGGTGGCCGGCGTCTCCCTCGAGCTCCTCGGGAAGGGCAGGGAACTGGCCGCAACCCTGGGAGTGAAACTGGCCGCAGTCATCCTGGGAAGCGGCGCCCGGCCCCTTGCCTCGGTCTTGTTCGCCCACGGCGCCGACCTCGTCTATTCGGCCGAGCACCACGGATTGGCGGAATACACCACCCTGCCCTACGCCCGCATCCTCACCGCCCTGGTCCGCGACAGGAAGCCGGAAATCGTGCTCTATGGCGCCACGCCCCTGGGCCGCGATCTGGCCCCTCGGGTGGCCTCCGCCCTGCGGGCCGGTCTCACCGCCGATTGCACCGACCTGCAAATCGGCTCCTACGAATCTGGCGGCCGCCTCTACCAGCGCAAGCTGCTCCAGATTCGTCCCGCCTGGGGCGGCAACATCATCGCCACCATCGTCAGCCCGGATGTCCTGCCTGAGATGGCCACCGTGCGGGAAGGCGTCATGCACGTCCCGGAACCCCAGGACGGCCGCCAGGGCGTCCTGATCGACGTCCCGGCTGAGATCCCCCCCGAAGACTACGCGGTCCGCATCCTCGAGCGCACCACTCATCCCCGCCGCGTGGATCTGCGCGCCGCAGACATCATCGTCTCCGGCGGCTACGGCATGGGTTCCAAGGACAACTTCGCCCTGCTCGAGGAACTGGCCTCTCTGTTGGGCGCCCGCGCCCAGATCGGGGCCTCCCGCGCCGCCGTGGACGCAGGTTTCATCCATGCCGACCACCAGGTCGGCCAAACCGGTACTACGGTGCGGCCCAAGCTCTACATCGCCTGCGGCATCTCAGGGGCCGTCCAGCATCGCGCCGGCATGGAAGAGTCCGCCAAAATCATCGCCATCAACACCGATCCCGAGGCCCCCATCTTCCAGATCGCCCACTACGGGATCGTGGGGGACGTCCGCGAGGTCATCCCCCGGCTCATCAAGGCCCTGAAAGGGAAACTCTGAAACCCCTTTGCACCCTTTGCGTGTTCTTTGCGCCTTTGTGCGAAATCTGAGAGGCCCACGTGGATAACTTCTTCACCGACAACCCCGACATGCAGTGGTACTTCAACCACCTCGACCTGGAGGCGGTGGTCTCCTCGCTGGAGGACGGTTTCACCCAGGCCCGCGAGTTTGACGACGCCCCAACCTCCTATCCCGATGCCATCGAGGGCTACCGTGCCGTTCTGGAACTGCTGGGCGCTATCACCGCCCAGGAGATCGCCCCGCTGGCTGCCGAAGTGGACCGCGAAGGCGCTCACTTCCAGGCCGGCCAGGTTGCCTACGCCCAGGGCACCTCCCGCGCCCTCCGGATCCTCTCCCAGGCCAACCTGATGGGCTTCACGCTGCCGCGGCGCCACGCCGGGCTGAATTTCCCCGGCCTGCTTTACTCGATGGCCACCGAGATGGTTTCCCAGGCTGACGCCAGCCTCATGAACCTGTTCGGCCTCCAGGACATCGCCGAGACCATCCGCGAATTCGGCGATGACGCCCTCAAGGACAAGTACCTCCCTCTGTTCGCCACCGGCAAGGTCACCGGAGCCATGATTCTGACGGAACCCGACGCCGGCTCCGACCTCCAGTCCGTGCGCCTCAAAGCTATTCCCCAGCCGGACGGCGCTTGGCGCCTGTTTGGCGTCAAGCGGTTCATTACCAACGGCTGCGCCGACGTCAGCCTGGTCCTGGCGCGTTCCGAGGAGGGCAGCGTCGACGGGCGCGGCCTCTCCATGTTCCTGTGCGAGAAAGGCCCCGAGCTGGTGGTCCGCCGCATCGAGAACAAGCTGGGCATCCACGGCTCGCCCACCTGCGAGTTGCAGTTCAACGGGGTCCCCGCGGTGCTGGTCGGCCAGCGCCGCCTGGGTCTGATCAAGTACGTCCTTTCGCTGATGAACGGGGCCCGCGTGGCCGTGGCCGCCCAGGCCGTAGGCATCGCTCAGGCGGCCTACGAAGAGGCCCGCCGCTACGCCCACAAGCGCGTACAGTTCCGCAAACCCATCGTCGAGTTCCCCCAGGTCTACGACATGCTCGCCCGCATGAAGTCGCAGATCCAGGTGGCCCGCGCCATCACCTACGAGGCCAGCCGCATGATGGACCTGCGCCGCGTCCTCGAGACCCGCTTCCAGGCCGCCCCCGACCCCAACACCCGCACCCGCCTCAAGGAAGTCTCCTCGCTCACCTCCCTGCTGACCCCCATGGCCAAGGCCTTTGCCTCCGAGATGTCCATTGCGGTCACCTATGACGCCATTCAAATCCACGGCGGCACGGGCTACATGCGCGAGTTCAACGTCGAGCGTCACTCCCGCGACGCCCGCATTACCACCATCTATGAGGGTACCACCCAGCTCCAGGTGGTCGGCGCTTCCGTGGGCATCACCTCCGGGACTCTCGGCCAGTACCTGGCCCAGCTCGGCGAACGGCCCTTCCGGCCCGAACTCATGAAGCTCTCCTCGCTGGCCCGGGAAGCCCGCGAGAGGCTCTCTAACTCGTTGATTTCCCTCAAGAATATCAATGACCGCGCCTACAGCGAGCTGGTCGCCCGCCGCCTGGTAGACCTGGGCTCGGATGCCCTCGGCGCCCATCTCCTGCTGCTCCAGGCCGAAAAGGACCCCGCCCGCGCCCTCCCAGCCGAGAGGTTCATCCGCGACGCCCTCCCCCGCATCCGCATGCAGGCCGACTACATCACCAGCGGCGACCGCCTGACCATCGACCGCCGCCTCGAACTGATCTGACCGCCCTCCCCCTCTGCGAATTGTTTCTTCAAAATTCCCTACCCTGTGGTAGAATAGAAACGGATTTGATGCTTCTGCTATCGCCTTGAACCAATCTTCACAGGAAACTCCGGGAAACCCTCTCGTGGGCTTTTTGCTGCCTTGGTGGAAGTCGATCTACAGGAGTTTTGAATAGCTTACAAAAGGAACAGAGTAGGATGAAGGAAAAAGGCGTTGTCAAGTGGTTCAATGCGGCCAAGGGCTTTGGCTTTATTCAGCGGGAGAATGGCGAGGATGTGTTTGTGCACTACTCCGCCATCCAGTCCAGCGGCTACCGCACCCTGGAAGAGGGCGCGCAGGTCGAGTTCTCCGTGAAGAAGGGTCCCAAGGGCCTTCAGGCTGAAGACGTTACGGTCGCCTAGGCGGCGGGGAAGTCCTCCGCCAGTTGCTGGATGGCAGACCAGCGGGTCTGCCGCCCACCACTTTTTGTTCACCCCTGAAACCGTGCGATCTCCCCAGGGAGGGGAGGCTGAGGTGGGGAGCGGATGTTCCGTCTGGGCATGGAACACCCTGCCAGCGCCACCGGGTCAGCAAGGAAAATCATGAAAAACATTTTTGTTGGGAACCTCGAGTTCAGCACCACCGAGGAGGCGCTCCGGGCGCTCTTCGAAACACACGGGACGGTGGAACGCGTCAGCATCATGACCGATCGGGACACCGGCCGCTCGCGCGGCTTCGCCTTCGTCGAGATGACTAGTGAAGCCGAGGCCGACCGCGCTATCGCCGCCCTCAATGGCACCAACTTGGGCGGCCGCACTCTCAACGTCAACGAGGCCCGGCCGAAACCCGAGCGCCGGGGCGGCTTCGGCGGCGGCGGCGGTGGCGGTGGCTTCCGTGGCCAGCCCCGCCAGCGCCGCGAGCCCCGCTGGTGAGGGGGGGCGGTTGGCATGGCCGGTCGTTCCCGTCCCACATTCAAGAAGCGTCAAAGAGAACTCGCCCGCCGTGTCAAGCAGCAGGAGAAGGTTGAGCGGCGGGCGCAGCGCAAGCTCGGAAAACACATCCACCCCGACAGCGACGAAGCCATTGCAGGCGACAGCGAGCCCATCCCAGCCGACGGCGAGCCTCCTTCGGACAGCCCCCAAACGGCGCCCTGAAGCAGAGCGCCCCGTGCGACCACGCCGAGGCCGCGGCCCACGCGGGCTTCTGACTCCCGCGCCGCAAGCGCTCACATGTACATCCCGCCGTTCACGTTCAGCACGTGCCCGGTGATGTAGGCGGCCTCGTCGCTGGCCAGAAACTTCACCGCCGCGGCCACGTCCTCGGGTTGGCCGAAGCGCTTCAGCGCGATGGTGGCCAGCATCCCCCATCAAGGGAGGCAGATCGCCACGAGCAACTGCACCACGACCACCCGCATTGACTGACGAACAATAGGCCTGCGCAGGGCGCGCTCCGCGAATGATCGGGGCGCGCGCCCCACCTTTCCGGCGCCTGGGCTCAGTCTTCATCGCCTCCTTCCTCTTCGCGAGGATCTGTGCGATGACCTGCTGATACACGAAAAGATATGAACACCGCCAAGCATTCCTGCGACCCGAGAATCTCATGCGATCGAGTTTTTGGACGTTACGCGATCCTCAATAGAAACGTTTGCCGCAGCTCGTGCACTTGGAGGGGCCGTACGTGGTTCTCACGCACTCAACTGTTAAGCGCTTCCGCCTTCGCAGCAGCGGCTTTTGACGCCCATAACTTCGGATTTCAAAGACGCAACGCGTTCGCGATCACCGAGACGGAGATCTTGACTAATGTTTCCGGGCCAAGCGAACTGCAAGGAGACCCAGCAGACCGGACGCGAATATCAGCATAGTTCCGGGCTCGGGCACGGCGTTCACGGTGCCCCCAACGTACGTCAGGGCGTCGCCCATCAACAGCGCCCCATTCGTGGTGGACACCCAAAAGTCGGATCGCGCGTCGCTGGAGGGCGGGTAAAAGTTCAGATTGAGCTGGCATGTTAGTCCCAGAGGGGTTCCAGGCAACCATAAGCCAGCCTGAAACCGACGTGGTGCAACCGCCTGGGTGGTCCAAGAATAAGCCCAGAAGAGCTCGTCCAGGGGGTGAGCGGACGTGCAATCGCTGTCCCTCTATACCGAGATCGCCGACAAGCTGGTGGCCAGGCTGAAACGGGCTGGCATCCCGTCCGATATCGATGCGGAAGAGCTTCAACAGGTCGGATACCGAGAGATGCTTCGCGTGCTGCGGCGCACCGCCGGTGGCCACCTGGATGGAGCGCAGCACTGGCCGGGGACAAACGGAGCAGCCGCCCTGCTCAGCAGGAGCACTTCCTGCGTTTGCAGCTCGTTCGAGAAGAATACTGCCGTGAGCGGCTCCAGCCACCGCCGGTCGGCATCGACGCCATATTTGGCCCAGGTCTCGAGCGTCGAGTTTCCTCCTGCCCTCAGAACACGTAGTTCCTGCCCATCCGGTTCGGCGGTCGCGGTAGGGACAGCGGTTACCCGTTGCCCCCCGCACGGACCCGTGCGGGCGGAATTACCGCACACGGTTCTTACCTCGGATACTTGGCGTCGAAGCGAACATCGGGACAGGGATGTTGAATCCGGATCTCGGGCAGCCAGGCTCCCAGGCGTTCCTGGAAGCGCTCCCAGCTCCAACGGCTGCGGCGGTCCCCCTGGACCGCGCCGGACGCCCCCGTGCGGCTTGGGTTCCCAACCAGGCCAAGCCCGACCAGGGGGTCGGGCTGCGGGCGCGGGCGCCCGCCCCACAGGATACCCGCCCGGCCGTTGTCAAAACCTGGGCGGGACAGGAGACTACCCCAGCATCTTCTTGCAATACTCGTAGCTCTTGCGGACTTCCTCGACCGTGTCGGCGCCCTTGTATTCGTATTCGATCACTGCGGGGATCTTCCACTTCCAGGTCTTGAGCAACTGAAGGCACTCGCGGATGGGCGTCTCCCCTTCCCCGAACGGCAGGTTGGCGCCCTGGTTCTTCTTGCGGTCCTTCAGGTGGATGGTGACGATGCGGTCGTGGTGTTTCTCGATGTAGTCCACGGGATCGAAGCCCGCCGCCACGAAGTGGCCGATGTCCAGGTTGACCGCGATGTAATTGGACTGGCCGCTCATGGCCTCTGCGAAATCTTCGGGCCGGGCGAACTCGTTGGGCATGATGTTGGAGTGGTTGTGCATCCCCACCAGCATCCTGGCCTTCACGGCGAAGGGATTCACGCGCTTGGCGGTCGAGACGTTCGAGGAGGCGGTCAGGCACTTCACCCCCAGGGCCTTAGCCATCTCGAAGCCGCGCGCGATCTCCGGGTCGCTGAAATCGTCGCGGAAGCTGTAGTTGTAAGCGTACAGCCTGATGCCCGCCTGCTTGAACTTTGCCCGCACTTTTTTGAACTCGTCCAGCGAGACAGTGGTCCGCCAGTTCCGCAGTTCCTCGCGCTTCATCTTCGCGGGCTCGACATGGCCCTGCCACAACTCGCAGCAGCTCAGACCGATATCCACCATGGCCTTGAGAGCTTCATCGAGTGAGCGGTCTCGGAAGCTATAGCTCTGCGCGCCCAGGATGACTCCATGGATGACCGAATTCGGCTTGGCCAGCAGTTGTGAAGCCGGGAGGGAAGCCAGCGCCAGTCTTGCCAGCTCACGTCTTGAGTACATTCGTTTCCTCCAATAAACCAGAGATGATACTACTACCTCGTGATCGCCTCCGCAATCAGTTTGCCGTGCAGCCGTCCGTTCTCGATGAAGATCTCGTTGGTGTGCATGCCGGCCACGATCACCCCAGCCAGGTAGATGCCCTTGCGCTCGCTCTCCAGGGTCTCGGGATTGACGCGCGGCCGCTGGGTCTCGGGACCAAACACGATTCCGTGCGCCGCCAGGAACTCGATATCCGGATGATAGCCGATCATGGCGAACACGAAATCGTTCTTGAGCCGCAGCTCGCCTTGCGGCGTGTCTGCCAGAATCGAGCCGGGCTGGATTTCGAGCACCGTCGAGCGGAAGTACGCCTTGATCTCGCCGCTGCGGATGCGGTTTTCGAGGTTGGGTTTGATCCAGTACTTGACGTGCTCGGAGAGGCCCTCGCCCCGGTGGATCAGGGTCACCCGCGCGCCGGTCCAATGCAGCTCCAGAGCAGCAATGGCGGCCGAGTTCTTCCCGCCGACCACCGCCACATCCATGTCGTAGTAGGGGTGCGGTTCCTTATAGTAATACATTGCCTTTTCGAGCGTATCCCCCGGAACATTCAGCCGGTTAGGGCGATCGTAGTAGCCCGTGGCCAGAACCACCTTGCGCGCGCTGTAGACGTGCGCGCCCCTGTCCCGATCCAGCGTGTGGACTTCGAAGGCGTTGTCCTCCCCGAGGATGCCCTCGACGCGCTCGTACTGGTGAATGTTCAGCCGGTAGTGCTCGGCCACGCGCCGGTAGTACTTCAGGGCCTCCGTGCGGGTAGGTTTCTCCCGGATGGAGGTCATCGGAAGGCCGCCGATCTCGAGCAGCTCCGGCGTAGTGAAGAACACCATGTGGGTGGGGTAGTGATAGATCGAGTTGACCACGCAACCTTTGTCGAACAGGACGGCGCGCAGCCCGCGCTGCTGGAGTTCGATGCCGCAGGCCAGGCCGGTGGGGCCGGCCCCGACCACCACCGCATCGAACCGGTTCACAGCAACGCCTCGACGGTCGCGTACACTTTCTCGAGCGCCGCGGGCAGCGCCGCGGAATCTTTGCCGCCGGCCTCGGCCATGTCCGGCCGCCCGCCTCCCTTGCCTCCGATAGCCTGCGCCACCGCGCCGGCCAGTTTCCCGGCGTGTACCTTGGCGGTGAGATCTTTGGTCACCGCCGAGACGATCGCCACGCTGGAGTCCTCGGCCGAGGCCAGCACCACCACGGCGCTCTTCCACTTGTTGCGCAGCGCGTCGGCCAGCGCGCGCATCTGCTGGCGATCGAAGCCGTCCACCCTTCCCGCCAGCACCCGGACGCCCTTGAGAACGCGGGCCTGCTGCTCAAGTTCCGCGATCTGCGAATGCGCCAGCCTGTTTTTGAGCTGCTCGAGTTGTTTTTCGAGCGCGCGGCGCTGCTCCAGCAGCTTCTCGACCTGCTCGACTAACTCCGGTTCCGAACTGCGCACCAGTTGCGACACCCGCGTGAGCGCGTCCATAGCCTGCCGGAAGCGGCGCAGCGCGCCTTCGCCCGTGATGGCCTCGATGCGCCGCACACCCGCCGAGATGCTGCCTTCATACACGATCTTGCAGAGCCCGATGTCGCCGGTGCGCGCCACGTGCGTGCCACCGCAGAGTTCCCGGCTGAAACCCGGGACTTCGACCACCCGGACCCGGTCGCCGTACTTCTCGCCGAACAGCGCCATGGCGCCGGTCGTAAGGGCCTGGTCCAATTCCATGACGCTGGTCTGGACCGTGGCGTTCCGCAGGATCTCCTGGTTTGCCAGCCGCTCGACCTCTTCAATTTCGGTCGGGTCCATGGCGGCGTAGTGGGTGAAGTCGAAGCGCAGCCGTAGCGGGTCAACCACGCTTCCGGCCTGCTTGACGTGGCTGCCGAGCACCGTGCGCAAGGCAGCATGCAGCAGGTGGGTAGCGGTGTGGTTGCGCATGGTCGAGCCGCGCTCGCCGGGGTCCACTACCGCGCGCACCAGCTCGCCCTGGCGCACCGGCGCCCGCGCAGTCACGCGATGCACGATCAGACCCGGAACCGGCGAGTAAGTGTCTTCCACCTCCGCAATCTTCTCGCCGGTCTCCACCGAATACAGGCTGCCGCGGTCTCCCACCTGCCCGCCGGCCTCCGCGTAGAACGGCGTCTCTCGGAGCAACACATCAGCCGTGACTCCTGGCGGAACCAGCTCGGTCCGGGTCTGGTCGCGGACCAGCGCCGCCACCGGCCCGGTTGACTCGAGCGTCTGGTAGCCCAGGAACTGCGTGCGGCCGCTTTCGAGCAGTTCCTGATAGGCCGGGGCAATGGCGGCTTTCTCGGCGCCCTTCCAGCTTGCCCGCGCCCGCTCGCGCTGCTTCGCCATCTCGCTGGCGAAGCCTGCGCTGTCGATGGCCAAACCGTACTCGCGGGCCATTTCCTGCTGCTCCTCGAGCGGCAGGCCGTAAGTGTCGTACAGCTTGAAGGCCACCGCCCCCGGCAACACCTCGCCCACCGCGCTGCGGGCTTCGTCATGGAAAATCTTCTCGGCCACCTGGAAGGTGGTGGCGTAGCGGTGTTCCTCGTCCTTGACGATCCGCGCCACGCGCGGCAGGCTTTCCATCAACTCCGGGTAGGCCGGGCGCATCAGCTCCGCTACAAACCCGGTGAGCTGATACAGGAACGGATCGCGGGCGCCGATCCGCCAGGCATGCCGCAGCCCGCGCCGCATGATCTTCCGCAAGACATAGCCGCGGCCATCGTTCGAAGGCGCCACGCCGTCATGGATCAGAAAGGCCGCCGCCCGGCTGTGGTCTGCGATGATCCGCAGCGCGGTGTCGGTCTTCGGATCTTCGCCGTAGGCGGCGCCCAGCAACTCGGCCGCCCGGTGGATGATGGG
>Ga0315282_10009138_pt1 | contig 15836 bp, 9 predicted proteins | sample YL17G07_20_MG_FD_203693 | JGI IMG/M metagenome (GOLD analysis project Ga0315282, IMG submission 203693) | Sediment microbial communities from Yellowstone Lake, YNP, Wyoming, USA - YL17G07_20 | ecosystem: Environmental > Aquatic > Freshwater > Lake > Sediment | place: USA: Wyoming | collected...
TACGACAAGAAAGTATGCCCTGCCTTTTCTTGAATACCTCGATTCAAATAAGATTACATTAAGGGTTGGGGATATAAGGAAGTTCTTACTCAAGCCTTAGCCTATTGAATTTACAAAATTTTAGTATTCTAAAATTTATTGACCGATAACGCTATTCTCAGACAAAATTTTTTTCAATACTGTTAGGGCCTCACCCTTCACATATGGGTCACTATCATTTTCTGCAATTTGCTTCAAAAAAGGAATTGCCTGTGGGTCTCCAATATTTTCAAGGGCTTTTATTGCGCTGAACTTAATGGCAAACCTTTTATTATTTAACGCTAAAATTAAAAATGGGACAGCCCTCGAATCACCAATTCTTCCGAGCGATTGTATAACGGCTTCTCTGACGAGAAGATTGTAATGATTTATTGCATCAATAAGGGAATCAACCGCCCTTGAACCCTTATTAAATTTTTTCCCAAGGGCAATAGCAGTAATCCATTGTATTGCAGGACATTCTTCATTCAGGAATGGATCATTAAAGATTTTTACCAGTCTTTCTAATACCCTTGAATCTGGAACATCACCCAGCAAACGAATTGCTTTGATTTTAATTCTCCAATCCTCACCCCTGTTAACAACAAGTTGTAACAGGGCATCAACTGCTCTGTCATCCTTTATTTTGCCTAACTCTTCCACTGCTAACATCTGAATTTGCTGGTCATTGCTATGAAGGTTTGCCATCAGGTCATCAATACTACTTGCAATTGCCTTTTCCCCGGCTATAATCAAAAATACAATACCCAATAAAATAGTTAAGGATTCAAAATATTTCCAACAATACTTCATATATTTTTTAAATGTGACCATTCAGTCACAGGGGGTAGCCGCAACCTTTAGGTTGCGCCATTAACGCAGGCTAAAGCCTGCGGCTACCAAATTCCAACCTTCACTGAAGGGGTACTTTTAAATAATTCTTTTCATTTAATACGTTTAGCCTTTATAGTATAATGAAACCCTAAAAACCTTGTTACTAATTTTTAAAAGAGGAAGATTATGAAATTTTTCATCGACACAGCTAATATTGAAGAGATCAAGAAGGCATGGGAGCTTGGCGTTATAGATGGTGTAACAACAAACCCATCCCTTATATCGAAGGAAGGGATAGAACCGGTCACCTTACTGAAGGAAATCTGTAGTATTGTCAATGGTCCAGTAAGTGCAGAGGCAGTCAGCATGACCGCAGGTGAGATGGTCAAGGAGGCAAAAACACTCTCAAAGATCCATGAAAATATTGTGACAAAAATTCCAATGATTGAAGAAGGTCTCAGGGCAGTGAAAAAACTCTCAGGGATGGGCATAAAAACAAACATGACCCTTATTTTTTCTCCAAGCCAGGCTCTCCTCGCTGCAAAGGCTGGCGCAACATATGTAAGCCCCTTTGTCGGAAGACTCGATGATATAAGTCATACCGGGATGGGAATTGTCAGTGAGATAATAGAGATATACGAAAACTATTTGTTTGATACAGAGGTAATCGTAGCGAGCGTGAGGAATCCACTTCATGTTGTAGAGGCTGCAAAGATGGGGGCTCATATCGCAACGATCCCTTATTCTGTTATAATACAGCTAATAAGACATCCGCTTACAGACATAGGCATCGAGAGGTTTTTAAAGGACTGGAAGAAGGTACCAAAACAGTGAATAGAGAACTATTGACAGAAAATAACCCTCTCGCTCATTCTCGGTCGTACCGACCTCCGAGGTTTTCGCTTATCAGCGAAAAAAGCCGCTCCAGGGTCATCTTCTATCAATAAAATTTAGATAATCCGCCTAAATCCCCCTTTAGTAAAGGGGGGCAGAGGGGGATTTGTTGAGGAGAGAGAAAAAATGCCAATATATGAATATAAATGCAATAGTTGTGGTGAAGATTTTGAGAAACTTGTCTTTGGAAATAAAGAAGTCAGTTGTCCTAAATGTAGTTCTACAAAGGTAAAAAAGAAACTTTCCGTTTTTTGTGCGGCGGGAACGGAAAAACCCCTTGCCGGTACATCAGGCTGCACGTCCTGTAGCAAAACCACATGCAGCTCTTGCGGGTAAGGCAAGTAAACGCTATTATCTCCCAGTCAACTATGGGCCCAAAATTGACTTTTTGCTAAACCATCTTTTAAAGTTTAAATAAAATAAGGTATCTTTGATCAATAACTGTTGAATGGGATCAGGAAAAATTCCTAACTGAGTTTACAAAGGACAATGAAGAAACTTAAGCTTTACATAGATACATCGGTTTTAGGTGGACTATTTGATATAGAAGATACCAAGAGAGTAGATACTGCAGAGAGACTTTTTCAGTTAATCAAGGACGGAGTTTATGAAGGTTATATCTCCCGTTTGACAGTGAGAAGGTTGATTAATAATACTAACCTGAAGATGGGATATAATCCCATTGAGATAATATCTCCAGAGGAGGTGACCGGAGATGGAGAAATGGAAGTATAAATCCCTTGAGTGGATCCATAAAGTAAGAGAAGAAGACTATAACAAAACAAAGGACTTTTCTCCAAAAGAGTTAATTGAAAAGACCCGCAAGGCAACAGAGGAGACCATTAAGTCATTGGGATTGAAAATTATCGAACCCAAAGAACAGGTACGCACACACTAAGAAATAAAAAATCTAACTTTTCTTTTGTTCTACATCCTTAACTCATCTGTATTTTCATATATCAAAAATTGGAACCGTTGTTTTAATGTCCCCCTGTAGGAGGTGTTTTTGATGTCATTGCGAGGTCGAAATGACCGAAGCAATCTCAGTTCGGTGAGGGGTTTCCTTTTATTTGTATTTTAAAGTTGTGGTCTTGCACTGACTTTTGCTCCTGATGACATATTCCCTGCCTTGTCTATAGCACATACAAGATAGTAATAGGTTGTTCCATTGGTCAGGCCAGTGTGAGGATACGTTGTATCTGTGCCAGTATAGATTGCTGTTCCGCTTGAACAGGAACGAGGAGCACTTTTTGTGCTATATACAACCTTATAACTATCTATCCCGCTCAATGCATCAGTAAAGCCTTTCCAGTTTAGTCTCACCTGAGTATTCCCTGGTGTGGCCGTTACAGTACCATTTACTGGTGCCACGGTATCAAGAATTATCGTATCTGAAGGCGTTGTGTTCACATTCCCCCATTGATCCCTGAACCGTGCATATACCGTCTTTGTGCCATTCCCGGAAGTCAGTGACCAGCTCTTCGTCGTTGCAAATGGTTCCCAAGATGCACAACTGCTTGTGTTATTTATGCACATCTGGATTGAACCACCACTGTCATCGCTTGCTGATAATGTTAATACCACTGATCTGTTGTTCGTGGCTTGCGCATCACCATTGATCACTATAGAACCTGTTGGTGGATTAGTCTCAGGAATAGGTCTTACACTTGTTGTTGCACCTGATGACATATTCCCTGCCTTGTCTATAGCGCATACAAGATAGTAATAGGTTGTTCCATTTGTCAGGCCAGTGTGAGGATACATAGTGTCTGTGCCAGTATAGATTGCTGTTCCGCTTGAACAGGAACGAGGAGCACTTTTTGTGCTATATACAACCTTATAACTATCTATCCCGCTCAATGCATCAGTAAAGCCTTGCCAGTTTAGTCTCACCTGAGTATTCCCTGGTGTGGCCGTTACAGTACCATTTACTGGTGCCACGGTATCAAGAATTATCGTATCTGAAGGCGTTGTGTTCACATTCCCCCATTGATCCCTGAACCGTGCATATACCGTCTTTGTGCCATTCCCGGAAGTCAGTGACCAGCTCTTCGTCGTTGCAAATGGTTCCCAAGATGCACAACTGCTTGTGTTGCTTATGCACATCTGGATTGAACCACCACTGTCATCGCTTGCTGATAACGTTAATACCACTGATCTGTTGTTCGTGGCTTGCGCATCCCCATTGATCACTATAGAACCTGTGGGTGGGTATGTATCCTTTTGGAAAGTAGCTTTTACTGTTATCGTATTACTAATAATTACTGTACATTTTTTAGGATCTTCAGGCGTAGGAGTACACCCGGACCAGCCGCCAAATACTGACCCTGTATCTGGCATAGCTGTAAGTGTAATTTCTGTCACTGTATTATAGGTCTCTGAACAATCAGAACCACAGTTTATTTTTCCATCTGAGCTTGTCACGGTTCCGCTTCCTGTTCCTGTCTTTTCTACAGTGATGGCACGAATCCAGAGCGATTGAAGTCTGTTATATACAGCCCTCGATTCCATAATATCAGGATTAGTGCCATTATCAATAATCCTCATAAGCCCCCACCATTCTTCATTGGAATATCCATCAGGATGAGAGGACATAGCATAACCACAAATGCCATGGACCTCTGGATCAATGTCAGTACACCCAAGATCAGTAGAGAACTTGCCTTTCCACCATTCATCAGAATATTCAACTATTGAACCGCCAATGCAAATGTCAGAGTTGGTTGCTATTTCTTTCCATAATGCTTCTGCATAATCCGCCTGATATGGTATTCCTATCTTTTCATATTCATTTTTATGGACATTATCATATGCATCGATGCCATATTCAAGAATGACAAAAGGCTTTGTACTTACTGCTTTGTAGTCATTGAACAGACTTCCAAAGGTATTACCACGATAAACATTTGCAGCCCATATATCGAGAGTGGGGATAGATGTATCATATGTAGATATTATGTTAATCATGTCTACATCTACAAGTGCAGTAGTTACAGGATGGTAATTGCTTCCTTCCTCTGCATGTGCTTCAGCAGCCATTTCATTGATTAGGCTAAAGAGATTATCAAGATTGCTACCATACATTCCGTCTGCATTTAATCCATTGCCTATCGCCCACATGAGAATTGCTGGGTGTTTTTTATGTACCGCTACCATTTCTCTAAAATCAGCCTTTAATTGCTCCCTTACATTATTCGATGAGTTCGGATCAATATCCAGTCCTGAATCTATCCGGTAGCCAGCTATCACATAGGTTGGATTCACACCACCATTGTATGCCTTCTCAAGGAAATCAAAATGGTCAGCAATGTTATTCCAATTCCAGAGCCTTACCGTATTTGCTCCCACATCTCTTAATAATGGAAGGTCACGATCATAAATACTGCTGTAATCAGAAGTGAAATAATCTCCATAAGGAGGCATAGTTTCAGGATCATCTCCAATAGGTACTGGTGAATAACCAACTCCTTTTATCGTAAATGGACTTCCATTTACTAAAAGCTGTCTGCCATTAATGGTGACAGGAGTTGCTTGTCTTTGAACCACTGTAACGGTTACTCCTGAACCTGGTGCCTCAACATTACCTGCGATATCAGTTGCACGGGATTTGATGTTATAAGTTCCAACTCCTAAAATTGTCCAGACATAACTCCAAGAAGTGGTGCCTGTTGCAGAACTCCAGGTAGAGCCTCCATCAGTAGAGACTTCAACCTTCTGAACTCCTGAACCTACTCCATCATCTGCTGTGCCTTTTATTATGTATGAATTTGCATAAGTCGTTGTGCCATTTGTTGGCTGGGTTACTTTAGAGACAGGTGCTATAGCATCATTGAAGGTAGCCGTGCATGTCTTTGTTCCATTCATTAATATACTTGTTGAGAGGTCAGTGCCGGAGCAATCTCCGCTCCATCCTGCAAAAGATGAACCGGCATCAGGTGTTGCTGTTAATAGAACTGTATCACCTGAGTTAAACAAGTCAGAGCATGTTCCCTGGCTGGTGGTACCGTTATAGGTGCAATTTATATTTTTTCCATCACTAACTTTTCCGCTTCCTGAACCGTTGATTGATACTGTAAGGGTAAACTTCTCTTTCAACAAGGTAGTAAAGCTCCATACAGGCCCTTCTGTCTCAGATCCGTTATTATCTCTGGCGACAATCTTCCAGTAATAGGTCGTGCCATAAGAAAGTCCCATTGCCTGATATGAGATCTCGGATTGATTGCTGGATACTTTAGTTACAGGTGGATTGCTTGTATCTAAATATACATCATAGGTTACTGTATCACCTGCATCAGGATCACCTCCCTGCCAGTTCAAAGCAACGTTAACAGCAATATCAGTAACTCCATCAGCAGGTGAAGGTGATGATGGAACGTTCGGAGGATTATTTATTCCTGAACTTTCATAGATCAGCGTGTAAGATCCGGTGCTGTCCTTATCAAACAAATGAAGGAGATGTTCTCTGTATGGTGCCTGACCGACCAAACGTATTGTTCGGTGCGTTGTCCATGCATTATCATCCAGGAGAATTTCACGGCCGTCCGAACGTACGACGCGTGTCAATCGGAACTGATCTTGTCCGGGATCAGTAGTTCTAATATAAACCCAGCCCGTCGGCACAGATGCTGTTAGATGGGCTTCCAGATGCCCATTCACGATTTGCGAATCCACAGAAGGATTCAGTCCTATGCCCACCGCTTCTATCGGACCTGCACTATTATAGAGAGTATCCGGAAGATGATCATCGTCGGGGATATCATTTACCAGGAAGTCCGGTTTGTTGTCATCAGAAGGAGTATCAACCCTGACGGCATGTGTTAACTCATGAATATTTACTGTGTCAATAATTGAAAGACGCGGAATCCCGAGACCATCAACATGTTCGAATGTTGCTTTATACTCAATGAATTTGCCTTGGAGAGAGCTTGTCATCATCCACTTCACAACAGATATCGTACCAGGATCAATATTTCCTAAGGTAGCAGTAAGCGATGGGGAAACAGGTTCAGAATTTACTTGAGTGCTAATAATCTTAAAATCTATGAGCAGTCCCTTCTCGTTTTCTACTATTTCTGGTTGTGAACTTGTTATTCGAAAGTTGTTCGCTACCCCTTTTCCATTATTCCGGACCATAAGTCCCAAAGGGAAAGGCTCGGCAGGTTCTATTTCGGGCGTAAATGGATCGTCACTGTATACGTCTCTCACCCAGAAATAATCAAGCACAAGAAGTGGATCAGGTTTCACCAAGATTGGAGCTGGAAAGAGCGGCATGGTAATCGTGCTGCCAGCCTGCGTGTAACTGAACTCACCTCCAACGAAATACATTACAGGTTCATCGGGTGCGGCATCACGAGTAGGCACTAAAAGCCAGGCTGCCGTGGCTGAGCCTCCAGGCTGGATTATACCCCCTCCGTTAACGTCACCAATTCCTGATAATTCGGGGGGATGGATACCAAAGAGATCATTAGCTGGTTGGTTGTTCCCGTCGGTGATATTCAGAGTGACCTTCAGATTTTCCAATGGTACATTCTCCGGCGAATTACTGATCTCAAGAGTCGCTTTGAAAGCATTTCGTGCAATCACTACATCCTGACTTATACGTATGCGTACGCGGGCACATACTCCTTCTTCCTCTGCAGCACTAACAGAAAAACAGACGCAAAGCATCATAAATATAGCCGCAAGACATATGACTATATTCTTACTGAATTTAAGAGAAGGCCTGAAATTAGTGTATCTGTTTAAATACATGTCAACATCCTGTTATTAGGATAGGTGGCGATTCCTGTGAGTTGTGCCGTAATGCCTATTGATCCGAGGTTGGCAATCGGAGATTGAATGGAGATTAATCTCGGTACCTGGTCAACTAAGCCGATCTGAATATCCTCCGCAAAAACTGAACCATTGGCAGGAATAACCAGCCAGTCTGATTGGCCTGACCTTGTAACTCCGTTTTCCACACAGGTCGCCCTTGCCATCACCTTTCCTATATTTGTAGGGACATTTGGAATTACCCATGAACCATTTGGTTTAACCTGTGATGTACGGTTCAGGATGCTGACCATGCAGTGTTCATTGAGCTGGCCGTACGTGAGGGAGGGGAATAAAAGCAAAAGAGATATTATTAATCCCAAAATATAGTGCTTAATATTTTTTGTTTGATTTATTAGCATATCAAGTTGCCACTCTATTTAATCAATTCATTTTTTTTGGTATTTTTATACTTAATTCCTCTGAATGCCAAAGAGTTAAGATATTGTTAAAAACAGGATCTTCCATTAATTCTTGCACAGCGAACCATTTTAAATTCTCTCTTTCAAAAACTAGAACACTTTCAAAATCTTTTTGTTCTTTTTTTTCTTCTTTATTTATATATTTATTTTTTTTATCTTTGAGTTTATAACCTATTAGTACATATAACTTCCCATTTTTAAAATAGTCTGCCCTGTAATTCAATTCTATAAATTTCTCCTTTAATATTTCTTTCCATCTTCTTTTCCAATCTTCAGGTGTCCGTTTTATTTCTTCATCTCTTTGTTTAATAGTAATCCTTGATTTTTCGGACCAGCCTTCTAACCACCATTCATAATCTTGATTCCACATTGCTGAGGATTGAGTAATTACTGATTCTTCTGGAGTATTATATGTAGATTCGGATTTTTTTAGAAAATTTATAATAATAGGTGGCTTGTACTCGGCAACTTTTACACTATAGATATTTTCCATTATTATAGATTTGTCTTGAAACTGAATGTTTAAGTTATTACCTTGTTCTTGGGATCGAACAATATCCGGATAAACATTTTGAAATATGTATATTAGAATAATAAATAGACTTATTCCTAACTTTTTAATCATTTCCATTTTCTCTTTAAAAAAATTATTAGATTATCAAGATATTTCATACTTATATTAAGACAAAAATAAACTAAATACCTGGTATCGGAAGTTTCAATACCGGTAATTCCCTTGGTTGAACAAGTACTAAACCTGCTTCAGTATGAATAAAACCATCAAATACATCCCAGATTGCTGATACAGTAATACCATTCCATGTGCCAACTATCTCAAACACTTCACAACTTACCCCTATAGAACCTTGTACACCTGTATTCCCATTAATCGTTGCTTCAAGAATATTAGTATCTCCATCTTTTACTAGACCCCCCTCCACTAATAGCGCCATTAAGTCCAAATTGCCCACTTCCACCCCAACAATATCTATCATTGCAGTCATCTTTTGTCACATTAGCTCCTAACCCTCCTGAAATATCACCCGAAACAAATAAACCAAAGGTCGCAATTCCTCCCAAAGTTACTGATAAGCCAGGTATTCCTGCTGGACCGAATCCAAGAGATACATTTCCCTCTACACTTCCAGTAGTATTAGTCACATCTGATTTCTTTTTTTCACAACAAACCTTTGTCTGTTCGCCAGTAAAACTTATATTAAGAGAAGGATCTCCTATAGGTATGAATGCAGAGACAACTTGTTTTACCGAATCAAATACTGCTAAGTTAAATGATTGATTAACAAAACCTAGTTTTTGCTCAGGTTTTGCTATACCTATACACGAACCAGCATTGCAATTGTCATTTTCAGTACAAAACTTTCCATCATCGCAAGGTGTTCCATCCTCACAAGGTGGCGGGGGCGGAGGTGGTGGAGGTGGTGGAGGCTCGACAATACATGGCACACTTTGTTGAATCGATGGTCCGCTAATGCCTGGACCGCTGCCACCGCCACCGCCACCGCCGCCACCGCCGCCAATACCTCCAATACCCGGTGTCGATGAAGACGGGCACTCTCCAGTTATTACATTTACACAAGTTTGTACCCATTTATTGTCAACACAGACGTACCCATATTTGAGACAGGCAGATACCCCGCAAGGCAAAGAAGAGGTCGACGACCTGCCCAGCATGGTGCCGCCCTCTGCCTTTGTTTGCATAGCCATAGACTCAGTTGTAAGTTTCTGAACAAATACAGGAACGATCATTGAACTCATAGCAGGGACTACCCCAAGATTCTCGTTAAGAGGCGTAATCTTGTATGCAGGATGGTAACCAAAGTTAAAAGTAGCACTATTGGCAGCTATAAGCCCATGGTTTGTTATGGTGTAGTTGACAATGGCCTTGCCATCAGCATCGTATTGTAACTTGCTTAAATCAAGTATGGTCGGTTCAATTGTCACAACAGGTGCTGGAACATGGGTCTCGAATACTGCTTCAAGGGTGACAATATATCTATCTTCAGTCTGCACTGGTTCAACCTTCCATGTGTAGGTTACGAGCTGCCTTTGAAGGAATACTTTAACTTCTTTGGTCTGACCAGCAGTTACCTGAACAGGGCCATAATAAGTGCCATGTTTATCTGCGCTAACTTCAAGGTTATAGTATCCTTCGATAAGATCATCCTTTATGAATTGACCATCTGTGTCTGTCGTGCCTTCTGCAATCAGCGAACCATCGTAAGGGTTCTTAATTTTTACCGCAGCATTTGCTACAGGCGGATGATCGTCAGCAAAATATGTAAATTCGTCCTCAGCGATAATCTTCAATCCGCCGGTTTTATCTGAAATCGCTGTGAATCGGAAGTTGATCGATGCGCTACCATTGCTTGCCGATAAAGCAATATTTCCTTTATAGGGGCCAAGTGGCAGACTGTCGCTTGGCTTCAAAGACAATCCAATTTTAATCTTCTCGCCCGGCCCGAGCGAACTGATGTTATCCGGCGTCACAAGCGAAAGCCAGTCAGTTGATGGAATAAGGACCTTCAAATTGTTTGCAGATACGGCCCCGGTATTCGTAACTTCAAACTCCACCATGGTCTGCGAACCCCGCACCATAGATGTATCGAGATAGCCTGGATTGGTTACCAGATTGGGATAGCGTGGATTTACCGTGACGTTGAACGTTGCGGTAGTCTCTTTACCTTCAGCACTGACAAACTTCAAAACCGCCGAATTCTGCATAACTGATTCATCACTTGCTGAAACAGTGTAACTCACTTTCTGAACAGTCAAGCCATTAAGGTTTGAAGGTGGCGTGGCCTGTATAGTGATATTAGAGCTATTGCCTTCTACGGTAGCTGCAATGCCTGTCAAAATGGTATCTCCGAGATTGATGAGATCAATCTCCCCGCTTGCTGTTTCACCCGGGGTCACGCGTATGGCGATCTGATCAGGCGCTGCTGTGAGCTGTTTGATCATTAAATAGTCGATTTGCTTTACAAGAAGGTTATCACTTTCGCTGGTCTCATTAATTACATTGTTGGCATCTGTTTCTACGATAATATAGTAAGTGCCAGGCGCCATCATAGGCATATTCAGAGTAACAGTTCTCCACCGTTCGGTCTGCCACTCAAGACCGTCCGAATAAGTGAACTCTCCAAGCAGTACATCTTGCGAGTCAAGGACTTGATCAGTTGACAGAAATACCTTATCAACCCAGGCTCCGCCGGCATAACCAGGCCCATCGTTCCTTTCAAGCCATTTAAAATCAATCGTCTCAAGAGACCTGCATGTTCCTATCATATCTATCTGAGAGACGCGAAGATTAGGATAAAGGATATCAGTGGTGGCAAATGTTGCATCGTCAGAGACAATCTCGCGGCAGTCGTCATTGGACTTTACACGGTAGTGGTAAGTCGTCAAAGGTGTCAGCCCATCGATTGTAACCGTATGGGCTCCGGTCATAGTGGGGTCGAGCGTTGAAGACATGCCATACGCTGAAGTCTCTCCATATTCGACTTGTGACGTTGCAGGCCCACTGGTATTCCAGGTTATCTTTGCACGGTAATCACGAGGGTCTACAGAGAGGTTGGACAATGAAGGCATCGTAGTGTCTACATAAAAATAACTTACCGCAGGTGTTGAATCCACATTACCGGTCTTATCTTTTGTCTTTACCATCAAAGTATGCAAGCCTTCTACCAATCCAGCAAAAGTATGGCAGGTTTCTGTAACCCAGGCCGACCAGCCCCCGTTGTCCATGTTATAAGAGTACTGAAGTTCTGAAGACGGAGTAGCGTCATCGTACCCTGTCCAGCAGAGATTTACGGTGGAGTCACATGCCTTACCATTGGGCAGACCCAATAAGAATGTATCTGGAGGAGTAACGTCCACTATTGTTGTTAACACGTAGTCAGAAGAAACCGTCTCGTGACCGCAGACATCCTTGGATTTAACTCGATAGTGGTATATCGCTGCCGGGCTTAGTCCAGTAATTGTCATGTTATGATTAGTGATTAAAGATGGCAAAATTGGGGTCTCAAAACCATAATCAGTGCTGAACCCATACTCAATCTGCAAGGTGCTTGGTTCATTCGTAGTCCAAGTGATGATTGCTGAGCCTGCTTTCGGATCAGTCTGAATGTTTGATATAGCTGGCGCAACTGTATCTATGTTGAATGTGAGAACTGCGGGCGTTGGATCTTCATTTCCGGAGAGGTCTTTTGCCTTGACCTCAATTGTGTGTGAACCGTCGGTAAGAGAAAAAGTATGACAAGTCGAAGTATTCCACTCCGACCAATCACCGGAATCTGCCCGGTATGAATAGGTAAGCTGATTGATCGGTGTAACGTCATCTAAACCGTTCCAGCAGATCTCGACTGCGCTCGAACAAGTAGTTTCTCCGTTTGAAGGCCCTTTCGTTATACTTGTTTCGGGCGGGCCCTCTGGAACGATGCCCGAACCCCTAAGCGAAATGTAAAGATTTCCCTTGGCCGGATCGTTACTTTCGATCACCAGCTTGCCATAGTCTATACCCAGAGCATATGGCAAATACTCTACCGTCACATTTGCTGTCTCACCTTGATTCAGTTGAATGGGTAACGGTGGAGATACAACCGTAAAGCTAAGACTATCGCTGATAATACTTGATACTGTAAGAAGTTGCGAACCTCTGTTTTTAATCATGAAAGTCTTATCTACAGAATAACCAACCAAACTTTCGCCAAAATTTAGATAAGTAGTAGAAATATGAATATCAGGGGAAGTGCTTACATAATACTCATCGGCCCCGATATCTACTGATGCCCCAACTATCCTGTCGTCTCCCTCAAAATCTTTTGCAAAGACTCTTTCTATAAGCGGAGAAGTTAAAGGAACCGAATTACTGCCTACATCAATACAAGGTGAAGCCGCTGAGAGATGATAATCTCCATTAGCTCCGTCAACGAACAATGGGTCCGCATCGATATTGTCAGCCTCATTTGTTAACGACCCTGATATCTTTGCCGGGTCAAAGTCATTGTGGTATGCATTCACTATATTGCCGTTATTATTTTCAAATATAAATATGTCCTCTCCATGTGATGCTGTGTTACCCCAAATGATATTGTTGAAAAGATCAGCCTGCACATTGGAGCCATGAAAACCGCCAACATCCAGATACAGACCACCACCATCTCTGCCTTCAGATGTAGAATTGTCGGCTATTGTATTGTTGATTACTTTGATCCCTTTTTCTGAGAACGCATAAACTCCACCTCCGTAATCTCCCCCTGTATTGCCAGTGATAAGATTGTTGGCTATGACAACATCAGACGTCAAAACAGAAGCCATAATTCCCGTATAGGAATTATTCTTCACTTCGCTGTTTGCAATAGTTATGCTGCTATTATCAGAAACGACATAGATGCCGCCGAAACCATTCTGTATGGTTACCCAACTGACTTCAAGTTTTGTGAATGGCCATCCGACATCCTCAATGTCGAGGACTGCTTCGCTCCCTCCACCATCCAGAATTGTGTTCGACGGATCAACCATTTGTGTTGCACATCCTTCTGTGTACCCGCCTTCTATCACAAGGCCGTATGGCTCTCTCGACCCGTAATAGAAATTGCCTATATAAATGCCCCGGACGAGTTTAATTACGTCGTTCTTGGCGTTGGACTGCGCAATGGTCAAGGCGTCTTGAAGCTCGGTGCTGTTTGCTACGCAGTGTATAACAGTGCAGGCATCTCCAAACCCATCACCGTCAGAGTCTACCTGGTCAGGGTTTGCCACTGTCGGACAATTGTCCGTTTCATTGGGTATGCCGTCCCCGTCTATATCGGGATCGCATGCATCTCCTATTCCGTCTCCATCCAAGTCAGCCTGGTCGGGATTGTAAACAGTCGGACAATTGTCCCTAAAGTCAGGAATGCCATCGCCATCAGAGTCCTTTAGCAAGGCAAAATTTATGCCACTTGCGGTTTCTTCAAGATTCACATTCACAAGGGTCGCCGAGTTCCAATCTGTTGTATTATCATAGTATTCGCAAATATATGACGCTGGACATGCTCGCACTCTATAGCTTCCTTGAGCAAGACCTATTATCATATAGTTGCCCGACGCATCGGTCTGTATGCCTCCCCCCCAAGAAGTACCCGATGCAGTCACCAAGGCGTTCGCAATCCCCATTCCTGTCTGCTCATCTGTGACCCTTCCGGATATGCTCCCAAATTTAGTGAGAACCGCATCTATCCCTGTTATTGTATTCAGCGCCACAGATATCGTGTCTGCACTGTTAAAGTCAGTTTTATCGTTATACCATTCATCCATATAACCTAAATGACTGCCATAGAATGCGATCTTATAATTTCCAGAAGGAATATTGCTAATTGAGTAGTTGCCGCTTGGGTCCGTAGCACTGCCTGTAATATAGAAATGATTAGCATCATAAACGCCTACCCCTATATTTTGAATTCCGTTGTTTTGATAGTCTGTAACTTTTCCCCATATACTACCCAGTTTTGACAGCACTGCGTCTATTCCTGTTGTGATATTAGAGGCGGTCACAATCGCTAAGGTAGCGCTGTTGAAATCAGGCTGGTTGTTATACCATTGATTGATATAGCCCAAAGAACTACCGACAAACAATATTTTATAATTTCCGGAGAAAATTCCTGAAACTGTATAATTCCCATTTGAATCCGTGGTGGTCTCTGAAATAAGATAGTTATTAGTGTCATAAATACGTACCGATACGTTTTGGATTCCATTATTATTAGAATCTGCAACTCTCCCTGATATGCTGCCTCCCTGTTCCAGAACCGCATCTATCCCGGTTGTTGTATTCATCGCAGCTACCACCACAGTATCGGCGTTGTCATAATCAAAATAAGTCTTGTCGGCATACCATTCATCGACATAGCCTAAGTCACTACCTCTAAACCAAACCTTATAACTTCCCTCTGGAAGACCCCTTAATGTGTAATTACCATCCAAATCAGTTCGAACCTCTAACGAATGACCAAGTTCAGATACCGGCACATTTACTCGTGCCAGGTTTATTCCACTTCCAAAAATATCTGTTACTCGTCCGGATATAGCCCCTCCAACCTCAAGCTCGGCATTAATATTGGCTGTAATTTGACCACCAGTAACCGTTACGAGATTAGACCATTTTGGTACATAATATCCTTCTGAGGCCCATGGATTAAATAGTATTTGATAGGTTCCATCAGGTACCGGGACAATATAATATCCATTGCTGTCTGTGTGAGTGCCATACAATAAACCAACGTTCGTGTCTAAAACTGCAACAATTGCATTGGCAATGCCATTCCCTGAAGCATCTGTCACACGTCCTGATATTTTTCCTGTAGCTGGTACCAGCTGGACATTAATGTCGGATGTAGTTTGGCCTACCTGAACCAACACCAAATCCACTTGATGATGATCTTTTTTGTTGTTATACCATTGGGGGGCATAATCATGGGCATCCCAGGCATTGAATACTATCTTGTAGTAACCTGGCGGCACTGAGACGATATAATATCCATTATTATCTGTTTGTGCGCTTCCTGACCAATCGCCGGGAAAGCCATTTAGGTTCACACTAATATTGGCGACCCCCTGTCCTGAGGAATTAGTTACCCTTCCGGCAATAGAGCCAGTATTCGACAGCACCGCATCAACACTTACAGATGTATTCGGCGCCACTGATATAACATCTGCGCTATTGAAGTCCGGTTTATCTTCTTCCCACGTTGTCAAGCAAAAAATACAATTCTTAGAAAAAAAGTATAAATATCCTTTCCAAATCACAATAAATACGCCCATAGCGTCCCTGTTTTGAGACGCAGGTTCCCTATCGGGTCA
>Ga0315282_10009139_pt1 | contig 15836 bp, 10 predicted proteins | sample YL17G07_20_MG_FD_203693 | JGI IMG/M metagenome (GOLD analysis project Ga0315282, IMG submission 203693) | Sediment microbial communities from Yellowstone Lake, YNP, Wyoming, USA - YL17G07_20 | ecosystem: Environmental > Aquatic > Freshwater > Lake > Sediment | place: USA: Wyoming | collected...
ATCTTTCACTCCTATACGCAGGTCACACGAATGATTTGCATATCAATACCGCTTGCGGTCCTCCACGCAACTTTCGTCACGCTTCAACCTGCCCACGCATAGATCACCCGGCTTCGGGTCTTATCCTGCTGACTCCGCGCACTTTTAATACGCCGTCCCATGCATTGCTGCTACGGACTTGTTGGTTTCCCTACGGCTCCCCTTTGAGGTTAACCTTCGCCAACAGAATAAACTCTCTGGCCCGTTCTTCAAAACGTACGTTGCGACATCGGCAATCTTGCCCGTACTACCGCCTCGCGACGGGTTCCTTCACAAGAAAGATCCTTTCATGCCGCAACTCGCGATCACCCACCAATTTCAGGCACTTTTAACCACCTTTTCAGGGTTACTTTTCAGCTTTCGCTCACGCTACTAATACGCTATCGGTTTCAAGTTGTATTTAGCTTTGGGGGTTAGTGACCCCCGACTTCCCGCGAGAATTCCAACCCGCGGTACTCAAGACACCACCTGACACTGTCTGCTTACGCGTACGGGACTATCACCCTCTGTAGTGTGCCATTCCAGGCAACTTCCGCTTCACATCCAGTGCCGTAACGGTGGGCTTATAACACCACATCTCCCTTGCGGGATTCGGTTTGAGCTCTGTCGTGTTCGATCGCCTCTACTAACGACATCTCGGTTGATTTCTTTTCCTGCCCCTACTAAGATGTTTCAATTCGGGGCGTTCCCTATCCTCAACGGATAAACGCCGAAGCGTTAGGATGTCCTATTAGGGTATCTCCGGATCACAGATTCCTTGCGTCTACCCGGAGCTTATCGCAGCTTGGCGCGCCCTTCATCGGCACTTGAACCGAGCCATTCACTGGTGGGTTTAAACTAATGCTCCGCTAAACCCATTTAACGTCCTGAGTGCAAACCTTTACACGGCCTCGCAAAGTCATTGGTTTGACTCTCAGCCCTTCCCTCGTGATTCGCATCCCGAGGTGCATCTAAACAGTTCCACGGGATTCGAACCCGGACTCCTTCGCCCCAATTCAGACGATGGAACTATTCTTTCTTGTCGACACCGGCAATTTTGCAGTTTGTTCAGTAACCGCTTGCATACCCGAAATAAAATTCGTTAGGAGGTGATCCAGCCGCAGATTCCCCTACGGCTACCTTGTTACGACTTAACCCCCCTTGCAAAACCTAGATTCAACCGCCGCAGAAAACGACGGCTTCATCAAGACCTCACTCGGGTGGTTTGACGGGCGGTGTGTGCAAGGAGCAGGGACATATTCACCGTGCTATTTTGAAACACGATTACTACGGATTCCAGCTTCATGTGGGCGAGTTACAGCCCACAATCCGAACTAAGGATGGGTTTAGGAGATTGCCTTCACCTTTCGGTGTCGATACCCATTGTCCCACCCATTGTAGCCCGCGTGTAGCCCGGATAATTCGGGGCATGCTGACCTACCGTTGCCCATTCCTTCCTCCTCTTTAGCAGAGGCGGTCCCAACAGTGTCCCCACCATCCCGGAGGACGAGCTGGCAACTGTTGGCGTGGGTCTCGCTCGTTGCCTGACTTAACAGGATGCTTCACAGTACGAACTGACGACGGCCATGCACCTCCTCTCAGCTAGTCAAGTAGAGTCTTCAGCCCGACTATCATCCAGCTGTCTTATCCGGTGAGTTTCCCGGCGTTGAGTCCGATTAAACCGCAGGCTCCACCCGTTGTGGTGCTCCCCCGCCAATTCCTTTAAGTTTCAGCCTTGCGACCGTACTTCCCAGGCGGCACGTTTCACGATTTCTCTTCGGCACCTCGATGACTCGTGGTCATCGATACACCTAACGCGCATCGTTTACAGCTGGGACTACCCGGGTATCTAATCCGGTTTGCTCCCCCAGCTTTCGTTCCTCACTGTCGGAGCCGTTCTGGTGAGGCGCCTTCGCCACAGGTGGTCCCCCAAGGATTACAGGATTTCACTCCTACCCCTGGAGTACCCCTCACCTCTCCCGGTCCCTAGTCTGCCAGTATCCCTGAGACGCCTTCCGGTTAAGCCGGAAGATTTCCCCAGAGACTTAACAGACCAGCTACGAACGCTTTAAGCCCAGTAATAGTGGCCACCACTCGAGCCGCCGGTATTACCGCGGCGGCTGGCACCGGTCTTGCCCGGCCCTTTCTCAACCTGTTATTTAAACAGATTAACAGCCCGATTTTACGGGCACTCGGAGTTCCCTTATCACGATTTCTCGCATTGTAAAGTTTTCGCGCCTGCTGCGCCCCGTAGGGCCTGGATTCGTGTCTCAGAATCCATCTCCGGGCTCTTGCTCCCACAACCCGTACCGATTACAGGCTTGTTGGGCCGTTACCCCAACAACAACCTAATCGGCCGCAGACCCATCCTAAGGCGGCGGACCTTTCAACTACAAAGCATTCCAGCATCCATAGTCTATGGGGTATTATCCCCAGTTTCCCGGGGTTATCCCCCTCCTTAGGGTAGGTTGTCCACGTGTTACTGAGCAGTATGCCGAGGTCTTACACCTCTCGACTCGCATGGCTTAATCGAACTCCGATAGCAGTGGCCTCTGGCAGGATCAACCAGAATTTAATTGTACATCGTACGCACACGTTATCTGAACTTTTTCGAGGAATTAGCGGTTACTAAACAAATTTCCGCATTGCCAGTATCAACGTCAGAACCAACACCGGTCAAGCCGGGTATCATTGGATCTCCATCAAAGAAAATTATTATCGGAATTTTCGTCGTGATTTTTAACTTAATCACGGGCTAATAACATAGGCTTTGGTATTATTTATACCTTCTTGCCTGCATTACTTTGCCTCGGAACCGATACCCCCAAAGAAGAGATTTCGTCGGTTCGTCATCAGATTTTGTGGATCTACATATTCTCCAGCCTCACACTTAAACGTTACCCATGAGGAAAGGCCTCATTTTATCCCGTGATCTATTGCAGGGAAAATATACACAAACCGGATAGCACCGAAATGGCTCCCGAACTTTTTTTGCTGGGATTTTACGGGGATTTTGATAATTACCGGGAATTTTTCCGGTCTGGATGGCCAGCCCAGCCAACGTTTCCGGAAATGGCAGATTTGCAGGCAAAATGCTGAGAGCGCGGTACGGTAAGAGTCTATCTCCCGACGGTATGCGCGAAAAGTGGGGGATTGTGAGCGGAGACTGTGCCGCAATCAAGCGTACTGGATCGGCAGCTCGTACATTCTATAGTATAGTGTTTGGATCCCGCTGAACGAAACCGCACAATCTCAAATATCCTACTGCAAACAACGGAACATGGTTTGCGCAACCACTGATCGATTCTTGTTGTTCCGATCAAAGTGTATCCACATTTTAAATCATCTCCCCCATGCACTGTTGAATCTTCGTGAAAATGGGTATAGGCCTCTCATTACATTCTATCTGACTCATCACAAAATCGACTTTATCTACTGAAAAATTTACTTTAGGGATTTCTCTTGAAAAATGAAATTATTTCATCGAAGGTAATTTTAGTTCCATTAATTATCATACAAAGTGCACATGTCAAAGAACCTAAAATTATACCAAATAATAATCCAACGAAAAAACCATTGGAAATATGATTTAACAATACTGGTTTCTCTTCATTTGGGAGCGAAAATAGACTAATATAATTAACAAAATTTATAATTAATTCCCTAGATAACATAAAAATAATGAAAATTAGGAAGGATAGCAAAGTAATGACTAGTAAATTCCTTGTTTTAATTGATTCATTTCTTTGATTGAATACAAATACATCCAAAATATGTATATAAATTATGTAAATGAAAACCGTGATTACAGATGATGTGATAAATGCAAGCCAATTTAGACCAATTAATATGAATAGAAACAAGGTAAAAACTAATAGAGCAACTAATATTAACATTAGAAATTTTAAAGAAAAATCCCGTTTTTTAACATGAATTAACTCAATCTCTAATAGAATTAACAATAGAATGAAAAAACAAAAACAAATGAATAAACCAAATTGAAGGATAGATTTGAGAGATAATCCTATTGTATTGATTGTTAAAAAATCTGTGTTGTCTGGATTAATTAAAAAAGTCGAGATATAAAAGATAATTGCACCGATGATACCTAATATCGCAAAACTATGAAAATAATACTTCAAGAATAACAAAAGCGTCATTTTTTTTTCAGGCAGCAATTTCTCCCCACACCAATCACAATAGATCTCCATTTCGGAATTATTGCCACCGCAATAGACACATTTTTTCATAAATGATAGTGATTATCCTTTTGTCATAATAAATCGGTAGCGTACACGAAGTGCTGTAAGTTCGGCGCAAACGAATGAACGGGCTCAATCAATCCGAGCAATTATGGACTGTGAACCCCGATCGGAAAATCTCCAACATCCCAACCAGTTTATCACTTTTTACTTTCACTCACGGTTTGATCGGATCCTCCCCAAGGGGTGTGAGGGGGTGTCCAATGGGTACAAATATAATCCAAGGCAATTTTACTACGTATCCCGGATTACTATCATGAGTTAATTTTACGGATATAGCCTGACAATAACTTGGAGAAAGTCGAAAGTTCTGCACAAGGGTGTTAAAAAATGTACCCATCTGACCCCCCGCACTACCACCAAGAATTTATTGGCGCTTTACAAATTCAGGGATAGTATACAGATACCTACTTTAGAATCCGGTACGGATCTGGAGTGTTACAAAAGGGAAACGATGAAAATGGATCCTGTACAAAAATCCAGACGAGGGAAATCATGACCCATTTCCGCCAGAGGCCCGGAACCAAGAGTGCGATCCGTGAACTTAAAACCCCGATTCCGGATATCACAACGTTCGATGCCATCGTCAAATCTCTTATACTCGCGAACCCGCTTGAGTGCACTTCGTATATGAAGAAGAGAACCCATCCGCCAATTGAGAAGGTGCGGCAGCTATACACCACGAAGTTCGTATACGAGAATGGAGATGGAGAACGAGTCGGGACCGGGCAGGATACCTACGATACCGTCGAGGGTTACCTGTACGGTATCGCGTCCGTGATCACAAACATGGCAAACCTGGCTGCGCATGGCGGCAGGGCAAAACATACTTCCGACGCAGATCTTTTTTCAATCCTGCTGAAGTGCCACGATCCAAATGGGGAGATATACTTCCTGAGTCTTTCGCGCCAGAGGGTGACAGTTGCGTCTTATAATGATGATGCGATCCGGAGAAGGGTCGAAAAGTGGGCGGATGGAGTGCCGGCGCTAGCGTGAGAGGAGGGTGTTACTTCCTTCCATGCTCTTTACAGTAATCATCCAGCCCCCGTCGCGTCGCGTGCCAGGTGTCGCCGATCTTGGTGGCATCGAGAAGTCCCTTGCGGGCCGCAAGGCTCAGGTATTCCTGCGAATACGGCGAAATCTTCGCAAGCTCACGGAGGGGGACGAGCGTCTCCCTGCCTCCGGCGATTGCGAGATAATGGGAGAGCGAATCATTGACTGCCCGTGCAATAAAAAGGGTGAACACAAAAAGATCTCCGTTATCTGCCTCGCGAAGCGCCTGGTAATACTCCTGCCTGTTCTTCTGGTCAAGAACGATCGGGGGATAGCCGTTCTGGATCAGGTACAGGTTCCCCAGCAGCCGGGCAACCCGGCCATTCCCGTCAACAAAGGGATGAATCGCAACGAACCGGTGATGGAGATATGCCGTCATCTCAATGACCGGGCGATCCTTTTTTACAACCTCTGCAATCAGGTCATCCATTTCCCGGACGATATGCGACCATTCAACCGGAGAACGGACAGCGCCGGTGATACGCACGTTGCGGGTCCGGTAGCGCCCGCAGCTCTCAAGTATTCCCCGTGTGACAACTTCGTGGATCTGCTGGATCGTGACATGATTGATCGGTGCCTGTTCGCGTGCCAGCCGGACAATAAGGTCGTAACCCTGTGCATTGTTGGTTGCTTCAAGGTGTTCCCGGAGCGTTTTTCCGCCGATGGTAATACCTTCATTGAGGACAAGTTTTGTCTCAGAGAGGGTAAGGGTATTTCCTTCGATCGCGTTGGAGTTGTAGGTATGCAGTACCCGCATCTCCTCATGCAGTTTTTCGATCAGATCCCGACCAAGCGGGCGCAACGCATCCAGACGCTCGCGCTTCTTCCGGATCCATTCCATAAGACGAGTATCGGCAGGTGTCATATCGGTATCGGCTAATTTTTGGTTGATCCGATATTCACGCGGGAGGTATTGAAACTTCCCCAAGGATAGAGGTATAAGTGGACGGGGGTCCAAAAAACTCCAAATCGTATGAACCCTTTATGAAATTCACCGCTATCTATATCATATCTCATGCAAATCTTTTCGTGAAATAATATGCCCCGAATTTTTCTGATTAGTGATAATCATTTCAGCGATTATGATGATTTAAAAGATGTAATCCATGTTTTTCAACGTAAGAATCCCGATACAAACGAAAAGTATCCTAATCTGAGCGCAATGAACGCTGATATGATTAAGAGATGGAATCGAACGGTTCAACCTGAAGACCAAGTTTTTTCAATAGGAGATTTTGCGTGGACAAGGGAAGAATTTCAAAAATATATTAATCAACTTAATGGAAAGAAGCATTTCATCATGGGCAATCATGATCTTGAAGGGGATCTTAAGAAAATTAAGGATGCGGATTATTTTGATGCATTTTTTCCTATCATGGCATTTTTTTCTTATAAAAAAAGAGATTTTCTTTTCGTTCATGATCCCAAAGATGTCCCGAAATGGTGGAATGGCTGGGTAATTCATGGGCATCATCATTGGATGCCAGAATATCCATTTATTGATGGAAAAAAGAAGAATATCAATGTAGCCTGTGAAAGAGTAAATTACACTCCGGTTGATCTAGATTGGATTATCAATTTAAATATCGATACAATAGAATGGATGGATACTACTGATTCAAAAACAATCACTAGATTTCATCATTAAATGTCCAGTAGGGACGGTAAAAAACAATAATCAATCTCATTTATATTTATTATTCACATAACTTCCAGCATTCATGATGATAATCGACAGGATTAGGAACTGGTTCTCTTCATTTTTAAGAACACATCATCGTCCTAGTCCTTCAACACAAAAATCATCAAATAACCTTTTTTTAACAAAAGGTCCTGAATCAAATTATCTGATTGAAATTCGTCTTATCGATAGGCAAATAAATACCGAAATGAAAATACTCGAAGATCGTCTTTCAAAAAAATTTGGTATTGGTCAACAACATTATGTTCCTCACATAACCCTTGTTGGGGGGTTTAAAGCCTCTGACCAAAAACGTGTTGAAACGGATTTTGTAAAAATTTGCGAAGATGCCCCATTAATGAAATTTACTATCAATGGATGGGATATTTTTTCCGAAAACAATAATGTTGCATATCTAGAGATAAATCCTTCACCAGAACTCCGAAAATTCAGAAAACAATTAGCAGAAAAATTGACACCCTATTGCAGGGATTTTAAAAAATTTGATTTTCAAAATGAGGATGATTTTGTTTTTCACGGAACAATCGCACTTCACATTCCCGATGGAAAATTTGAAAAAACAATCTCATTCATCCACTCAGCATTCCCTGATCACATCAATGGAGAATATTATGTTGACCGTGCTACACTGCTAAAAAATTCTTATATTTTTAGGGAGTATGATTTTTTCTTACGGGAAAAATTGAACCGGACGCAAGCACGATCACCAAAAGTCTATCATTTTTCTGAAAAAGCTAAAAGCGAACATCGTGAGCATAAAGATGATATTATTAGATTGAGTTCTTCTTCAAATCGACGTGTTTTTCTTATCTCAGATTCACATTTCGATCACCAGAATATCATCAGATATACGAATCGGAATTTTTCCGATTACCATTCAATGAACCGGACAATGCTCCATCGATGGAATTCAGAAGTCCAGGAAAATGATAGCGTACTTTTCATTGGAGATCTCACCTATGGAAGAGATTCCAAAGGAATCCCATTCTGGTTATCAAGATTGCATGGTAATATTACAATGATAAAGGGTTCTCATGACAAAATAGAAGAAGTGAAGGAATTTCACAGGATAACCAAATTAACACTGGAAAATCATCCTGAAATTCCATTTTTATTAATTCACGATCCTAAGGAGATAAAATCAAGTGAGTGGAAAGGATGGAAAATTCACGGTCATATTCACAACAACAACTATGAAAAATATCCATTCATTAACGGTGAAGAAAAAACAATCAATGTGAGTGCCGAACTTTTAGACTACACACCATTAAACATCGAGAAATTGTTTGAATTGAATTTCACAAAAATCCGCTATATGAAAGACATTCATTCAAAACCTGAGTACTATCCTTAGTATAGCAATTATCATTGGCTCACTCCCCCTCCACCCTGCAAATCTGCACGTAGATATCCCCGAAGAACTCCTCCTGCCGGAGGGAACACCGCCCGTCAAGCGCAAGGAACAGGAGCGGGATGTACACCTCGGGTATACCCCAGCCCAGCTTCCGGCAGATCCCGGCAAGTGTCATCTCGTTCTCTGCGCTTGTCGCACTCAGGCACTCCTCGAGTACCTTACTTGCCGAGTCCTGGTATCCTTCATCATGCGCGATATTCACGACATCGTCAGCGTCAGGGAGGAACGAATCGTCAGGGGCGAGCCTCCGTCGCCTGCGTTCCGCTTTCTCGATATTCTTCAGTTCTATAATCAGCTCGAAAAGCGTGACCGGGCTCTTTCTCATATTCTTCCGGTCGAGACGGCGCTGGATCTCCCGTTCGAGCCGTTCGATTGGCCCCAGCCGGCCATCATAGTCAGCCTCGGAGTCGAGCGCAAGATCAAAATCCTCTCCCAATGATTCCTCATCACCGCAAGGCTCCTCCTCTTTTGTGGCGAGCAATTCGAGCTGCTCCGACTTCATGCGCAGGAGCGTTGCGGCAAAAAAGAGCGTCCGCCCGGAGACATGGAGATTGAGCTCGCGCCTCCGTTCCAGCTCCTGCAGGAACCGGTCCGTCACCTCGATGATGTCGATGTTCCAGGGATCGATCTCGCCTCGCTCGGAAAGCCCGACAAGGATCTCAACCGGGTCCTCGACCAGATCGGTCTGGACACGAGTATCCGGAGGAGTCTCTTGTGCCGCTCGCGGGGTCTCTCCCGTACCTGGTGTTTCCATCCCATTCCCCCCCGTGTTACCTGGCACGGGAACCGGATTAATTTTATGAGGGCGAGAGGGATCGGATTTTTTTTCCTGATCCTGTATTTCAGGAGCTCGAGCCATGTGATTTTACTCCGGTAACAAGGGTACTTTTATCCGGGCGTAACGTCACACCCATGATCCGTTCCGCTTCATCGATCATCGGTTTTCGCAGGGATACGATGACAAACTGGGACGTGGGGGAAAGCTCTTTGATCATTGCCGCAATGCGCTCCACGTTCGAACCGTCCAGCGACATATCCACCTCGTCGAGTGCATAGAACGGAGCAGGAATAAAATGCTGGATAGAGAAGATAAACGCTAACGTGGTGAGCGATTTTTCGCCGCCGGAAAGAGAGGAGAGCAGATGGACCTTCTTGTCCCGGGGCTGGACCGCAAACGTCATTCCGCCGGCAAACGGGTCTTCTTCATTTTCGAGGATGAGGTGCCCGCTCCCGCTCGTCAGCCGGGCAAAGATCTCGCGGAAGTTTGCGTCAATTGCTTTAAATGCGGTCGTGAACGCTTCGTACTTCATCTGTTCGTACTTCGCGATCCGGTCGATCAGGTTCGCCCGTTCTGTTGAGAGCGTCTCCTTTCTTTCCGTCCGCTCGTCAACCTGCCGCTCGACCTTCTCGTATTCTTCGATCGCGAGCATATTTACCGCCCCGCACTTCCGGATCTGCCCGTCAGCTTCGGCAATCTTCCCCTCGATCTCGGTAAGCGTGAGTGCGGTCGTGTTCTCGCCTACCTGCTGCCGGAGCATATCCACTTCGATCCTGATCGTTCCTGCACGTTCATCGATCGCTTTCATCTGGACAGCGACGCGTTCCTTGTCGGAATCAAACTTCAGAATCCGGGATTCCGAGTCATGAATATTCTGTGCCACCTCTCCGCGCTTTGTCCGCAGCTCATTCAGTTCTCCGGAGAATTCCTTCTGCTCCATTTCGAGCCCGGCAACCCGCACCTTGTGAGCGGCGATCTGCTCGTTTGCCGCTGCCACGCCAAGGTCTGCCTGCTGGTTCCGTTCGTCCTGGCGTTTCCGGTCTTCTGCAAGTTCACCGGCACGGGCATTAAAGTGCTGCCGTTCGCGGATAGCATCGTTGATGTCCGCATCCTTATTGCGCAGGTGTCGTTCCGCCTCATCGATCTCCTTTCGCTTTTTCTCCATCTGGTCGGTGAGCGCGGGGATATTGGTATCATCAAGGCGTTTTTTTAACTCTTCAACCCGGGCATTGATTCCGTTGATCTCGTCGGTTGTCCTGTCTAGTTCTCCTTCGATCGCGGTAAGTTCGGCAGCCCCGTTTCCGGTCTCCTCCTTTTCGCGGGCAACCGCCGCCTCGATCGTCTGCTTCTCGACCGTGATCGCCTCAAACCGCCGGGTGAACTCCTCGGTGAACACACCCAGCCGGGCGACATCCTGATCGATCTCGTTTCGTGCTGCTCGTTTTGCATCGACTTCTTCGGTCAGGCGTTTTACTCCCGCTTCAAGCGTTGCCGCTTCACCGGAAAGTTCTGACAGGTGTGCCCGGATACGCACAATCTCATCATCGACCGCGGCGCCGAACCCCCGGATCGCTTTCTTTGCCGAGCCACCCGTCATCGCACCGCTCCGTTCGAGGAGTTCCCCCTCCAGGGTCACCATCCGGTACTTCCCGATAAGCCGGCGTGCCCGTTCGAGAGTGTCAACCACCACGGTGGCACCGAGTGCAACGGCAAACGCCCTGTCGTATTTCGGGTCATATTCCAGGAGGTTCACCGCATAATCGATGATCCCGGGCTCCCTGACAGGAGGAAGGGCCGGGGGTTTCAGTTTGTTCAGCGGGAGGAACGTCACGCGCCCGAGGCGCTCTTCTTTTAAGTACCGTATCGCATCAGCCGCGATCTGGTCAGTGTCGCAGACAACGAAATGCAGCTTGTTCCCCGCTGCCACATTCAGTGCAGTCGCATACTCTTTGGGGGCTTTGCCCAGTTCTGCAATCGTACCGTGGATCCCGTCCATCGCCATGATCGCTTCAATCGCCCTGCCACCGGATTCTCCCCGTGCCTGCTGGGCTGTCTCCAGCCGGATCACGTCGTGCTCGGTATCCCGGATCTCGGTGCGGAGCCGGTCAAGCGAAGAGCGCTGGGCAAAGAGCGTCCCCTCCAGCTCGGATAGTGCACGGTCGAGTGCCTTTTTCCGGGCGATGCGATCGCTCACACTCGTTTCATTGCCGGACATCTGCGCCTGCTTTGCCGCATACTCCGCGTCAAGCTGACCAAGAAGCCCGGTCAGCCGTTCGAGTTCTGTGGTACGCATACGGCTTTTTTCGATCAGAATATCCTGCCGGTGGAGGATCTCTGACCGTTGCCCCTTCTTCTCTTCCGCTTCCTTGAGGAGCGCAAAGAGCATGTTCCGGGCACTCTCGGTACCTTCGGAATGCGCCCGGATCTCGGTCTCGATCTTTTCGAGCTGCGCCTTTGCTGTTGCCACCTCCATGGCGATGTTCGTCCGGTCGATGGTGAGCGTGCGGACCTGATCGGTGAGCTCCTGCACCCTCGCTTCTGCTCTTTTTGTGTCCATATAGATACGATTGATCGCTTCGAGGTTCGCTTCTTTGTCCTTTTTCAGCCGCCCGATGGTCTGTTCCGCAAGCTTGATCCCGCTCTTTGCTTCTTCCAGTTCGGCGATCAGTTTCAGGTAGTCAGACCCGCTTTTCCTGTTGATTTCGTCATCAATATCTTTCTGGTCAGCCAGGAGATACGCGAGTTCGTTCTCTTCGAGGCTCCGGTCAGCGTCGATACGGGAAATCTGGATCTGGTGGTCTTCATTTGACCGGAGGAGTGTTCCGAGCTCCTTTTCGCGGTCATGCAGCTGCGCAGCCGCACGGCAACCCTGGTAAAAGGAGAGTTCTTTTTGCCATTTCTGGTATTCGAGCGCATGTGCCCGCTCCTTTTTCAGCTCATGCGCACGTTTCGAGAGTTCAAGGAGCAGGAGTTCCTCGCGTTCGATCCGCAAACGGACCACGTCAAGTTCCGCCAGTGCCTGCTGCTTTTTCGCGTCGAACTCGGATACTCCGGCGATCTCGTCGATAATCTTCCGTCGCTCGAAATCGCTCATCTCCATAATCCGGGTGACATCCCCCTGCATCACGACGTTGTACCCGTGCGGTATGATCCCCCGTTTCGAGAGATGGTCGATGATATCACTCTGCTTGCAGAGCCGCTCGTTCAGGTAATTATAACTGTAATACCCGTTAGCCGTCCGCTTGATGCGTCGCCGTATCTTTGTCCCGTCGGAAAATTCAAGGGCGACCTCAGCGGTGTTTCTCCCGGAATCGTGGTTGATAAAATCGGTGAGCTTCTCTGCACGAAGATTGCGGGAGCTCGACAGCGCCAGCACAAAGAGGATAGAATCGATGATATTGCTCTTCCCGGACCCGTTGGGTCCTGAAATGACGGTGAACCCCTCTAAAAACGGAATTTTTGTCTTTTTGGAAAAAGACTTGAAATTATCGATCTCCAGCTCTGTGATGTGCAAAGATCCGGCTCCTTACTTCTTTGCAGGATCTTTCTTCGGTTCATCAGCAGCATAGATGAGATCGCTCTGCTTAGCCTTTGCAGACGATCCTTTCTTATCGCGCCCGTAGCCCGCACGTGCAACGATGTAATTTTTTTCCCCGCGCCGGGGTTCGAGTTTCATCGTCCCATCTGACTGCATGATCATGTCCATCGCCGGTTCTTCCGGTGCTTCAGCAGCGGCTTCAGCCTGCCGGGCGGATTTTGGTCGCATCACAACCGTGTTTCCTGAACCGGATGGAGCGCCACTGGCCCCGGCAGACTGGACTCCCACCGCAACGGGCTGCACCTTTTTAAGTTCCTGCCGGCTGCGTTCATCCGTCTGCTTGGACATCTTCATCACGATGGACTTAAGATCGAGGAGCTCCTGTGTAAGCCCTTTCACGAGTGCTTCCATCTCTTTTAACTTCTTCTCCAGCGCTGCAACGCGGTCTTCACTTGCAGCACCGCTGCCAGTACTTTCCATCATCGTAATCTGTCTCTCCTGTATACTGTTTCAAACTTAAAGGTACCTGGTTTTTTATCCGGTTCGCACCTTTTCGTACTCTTATACGTAATGGTGCGGCGCTCTCCTTATAATAATAGTAGTGATCGCCTGATAAGGAAAAAAGGTTTGTGCTCTTTTTTTGGGTAAATCGGGATTTTTTCCAGACAGTAAAAACCGGCCACTGATTTTATGCGCTTTTTTTGGGAAAATACCCACATCGGGAATGAACCGGGGCTTCTGTAACAGGTGCTCGCCAGCGGGTAAGAAAAGGTATTACCTGATCGGAACGAACGCTTCTGCATATGTCGTATCTTTCCCAAACTGATCCAGAAATAGCAGATATCATTGAGAAGGAACGGCTCCGCCAGACAAACGGGCTCGAACTTATTGCATCCGAGAACGTTGTCAGCCGTGCGGTGCTTGAGGCGATGGGGTCGATCATGACCAACAAATACGCTGAAGGCTACCCGGGAAAACGGTACTATGGCGGTTGCGAGTTCCACGATATGGCGGAGAACCGTGCCCGTGACCGGCTCAAAAAATTGTTCGGCGCCGAACATGCGAACGTCCAGCCCCACTCCGGCACCCAGGCAAATATGGCGGTCTATTTTGCGTACATGAAACTGGGAGAGAAGATCCTCTCCATGAAACTCAACCAGGGCGGACACCTCTCGCACGGTTCACCGGTCAGTTTCACCGGGAAATTTTACCAGGTCGCCCAGTACGGTGTTGACCCGAAGACCGAGATGCTGGACTACGGTACAGTCGAAGAGATGGCAAAACAGGAAAAACCCCAGATCATCGTCTGCGGTGCATCTGCATATCCCCGCACCATCGATTTTAAGGCGTTCCAGGAGATCGCTGATGGCGTTGGCGCATACTGTATGGCAGATATCGCCCACATTGCTGGGCTCTGCGCCACCGGCGTCCACCCGAATTCTGTCGGTGTCGTAAATTTCACGACGACAACCACCCACAAGACGCTCCGGGGTCCCCGTGGCGGGGCGATCATGTGCAACAATGAGTATGCGCAGTTAATCGACAAGGCAGTCTTCCCGGGTATGCAGGGCGGTCCGCTCATGCACACGATCACGGCAAAGGCAGTCTGCTTCGAAGAGGCGCTCAAACCCTCGTTTAAGGAATACAACAAACAGATCGTGAAGAATGCGAAGGTACTGGCCGAGACCCTGATGAATAACGGGCTGCGGCTGGTATCGGGCGGTACAGACAACCACCTTATGCTCATCGATCTCACAGACCAGCACATTACCGGGCTTGAGGCAGAGGTTGCGCTCGGGAAAGCAGCGATCACCGTGAACAAGAACACGATCCCGAACGAGACCAAAAGCCCGTTTGTGACGAGCGGTCTCCGCGTCGGCACACCGGCAGTTACCTCCCGGGGTATGAAAGAGGCAGAGATGCGCCGTGTAGGCAACTGGATCGCAACCGTGATCAAGGATATCCAGAGCGATGCAACGATCGCAAGAGTGAAGAAGGAAGTGACGGAGATGTCGGGGAAATTCCCGATCTATCCCGAAGTCCTGTAAGGCAAAACGGTAGTTATGGGCATTCTCCTTGACGGCAGGAAGGTATCGGAAAAGCGGCTCAACCTCCTCAAAGAGGAGATCGACACCTCCGGGCTCAACCCGCGCCTTGCCACAGTGATCGTGGGCAGTAATCCCGCGTCGCAGATGTACGTGAGGATGAAACACCGTGCCTGCGAGAGCGTTGGCATTGGTTCCGTCGGGATCGAACTGCCCGCCGATGCAACAACGGAGACCGTGCTCGCGTCTATTACCCGGCTCAACACCGATCCAGGCATCAATGGCATCCTCGTCCAGCTCCCTCTCCCGCAACAGGTGGATACAGGAAGGATCATTGCATCGGTGCATACCGGTAAAGATGTGGATGGGTTCCACCCGGAGAACCTCGGGCTCCTCTTCTCCGGCAAACCCCGGTTCTCTCCCTGCACCCCGCAGGGGATCATGACGCTTCTCGAAGAGTACCGGCTCCCTGTAGCAGGTGCCAGTGCAGTTGTGGCAGGCAGGAGCATCGATGTGGGACGCCCGATGGCGGCACTCCTGACCAATGCCGATGCGACGGTGACCGTCTGCCACAGCCGGACGCGGGATCTTCCCGGGGAACTACGGCGGGCGGACATCCTCGTCTCTGCGGTGGGTAAAGCACATTTCATCACCGCGGACATGGTAAAACCCGGTGCTGTGGTGATTGACGTGGGTATCAACCAGCTGAACGGGAAGCTCGTCGGCGATGTTACCTTTGACACGGTACAGGAGATCGCATCCGCCATCACCCCGGTACCGGGCGGTGTTGGACCGATGACGATCGCAACGCTCATGGAGAATACATTCAAGGCGGCGAAGTTGCAGTTATGAAAACCTGTGTGATAAACAAGATTTCCATCGGGGGAGAGGCTCCTGTACGGCTGATGGGCGTGATCAATTGCAGCCCGGAGTCATTTTACCCGAACTCATACTACCCGACTAAAGAGGTTCATACAAAAGCAGTCGAGATGGTGGAGCAGGGTGCGGATATGATCGATCTCGGCG
>Ga0315282_10009140_pt1 | contig 15836 bp, 14 predicted proteins | sample YL17G07_20_MG_FD_203693 | JGI IMG/M metagenome (GOLD analysis project Ga0315282, IMG submission 203693) | Sediment microbial communities from Yellowstone Lake, YNP, Wyoming, USA - YL17G07_20 | ecosystem: Environmental > Aquatic > Freshwater > Lake > Sediment | place: USA: Wyoming | collected...
CGCTTTAGCATCCGTCAACTTTTAGTTTACATACTCGAACTCGAAGGAATATATTAAAGTATTTAAATGTATTGTTATAATCCATCAGCATGATGTCCCTTGAGATTAATTTTGTACCGGTCTCACGTTATAAGATGTTAATTCTATGTAGTTTTTGGAACAGCGCAGGATCCGCTAAGCTATAAAATACCCACTTCCCCTCTTTCCTATCATCGACGACTCTGGCGTTCTTAAGGATCATTAGGTGATGTGATGCTGTGGGCTGAGTGAGGCCCAAGGCGGCCATGATCTCGCAGACGCACAGTTCCCTCATTCGGAGAAGGTTGATGATGCTCAGCCGCGTTTTGTCGCCTAAGGCCTTAAACATTACGCTCTGGCTCCTGAGCTTTTCCTTATCCATTGCCTCTCGGGTTAAGAGCCTTAGCTTCTTGCTGTAGCTCTCCACCGTTTCAGTTTGGCATCTGCCCGAAAGGATCAGGCCCTGAAGGCTCTTATCGAGGCGCTTACTGGCGGACATAGTATGCTGTTATTCTAGTTGAAACATATTAAAATTTTCATTGGATTAACCCAGAAAGGAGCACAACTATCGATTTAGGGTTCAAACGACCCAGCAGCCCCTTATCCCCCTTCCTTCCCCTGTTTGCGCCTCTTGAGCGCCTCCTGTATCCTCTTGAGGATTTCCGACTCTTCTTCTGAAACGACAGTCCACGGCCGCTCAATTCGCCAGGTGATCCTGAAGACCATGGGTGGCTCAGGATACGCCCCTGGATCCGAAAGGGTGTACTGCAAGTATCGTGTTGGCTCCTCTTGATAACAGCTCCAGATTACCTTTCTGACGACCTCCGGATTGCGCGCAGGTATTGGATCATCCTCCAAGGCAAGATTGACTAGAGTGATTTGTTGCCGAAATCTCTCGATTGCTTCAACGGGGATGTTGTAGAGATAAGGTGTGGGTGCTTCAGCTCCGATGATCCGTCTTTTCTCATCAATGCCGTTCTGTGTGAGAGCTGAGAGCGTCTGCCCGGGTTGATGTCCCGACGATTCCACTCCGCAGACGATGAGGTATCGTATGTTCGGATTAGCCACGATGTTGCAGATGATTTTTTCAATGCCCACATTCTCCGTCTGAAGGTATCCAGACAGAGCCGCGCCAGATTCGACGCCCGTCTTCGCCAACTCCTGTAGAAAAGCAGGGATCTTATCGTAGAATGTGTGGAGCAGTACGCAAACGGCAACAGGGGAGAGATCGTTTCCTCGCAGATAGCTTCCGTCTTCGATTGGGTACTCAGGCGGAGGCTTCACCTTCAAAATTTTCTGGTTTGTTTCAGGCATACTACCTACACCTTCATAACGAACCTGATGGCACATTTTCAGATAAACAAACTTAAATATGTTACTGCATATAGGACTATGTGTCTGGGATTAATCCTATACCTAGGAAGACCGACCTTTTATTCGCAATCCAAATAGAAACCTGAGCACATTGATTTTGCTGATGGGGTAAAGTAGAGCGACTATGATTGGGAAGGATGCAAGAATGATTAGGAAATATGAAAGAAGTATAATCGATGGGAAGAGGGTTACATATGGCATGAAGCCTAATGCTTGGGCATTTAGATGAGCCCTACGTGTTTCAGAGCCGATATCACTGCTAACGTCGGGCTATCTTTGTTCGGTTCATCACCCCAGGAACCATCTCGATTCTGGTTGTTGACTATCCATGGAATCGATCGTAGAATCGCCACTTTTGAGGCCATGTGATCATAGCTCGCGAAGAGGCTCAAGAAGCCTGCCTGCGAATGACTGAAGTATCCTTCCGGGTAATGCCCGGTGACTCTCCCATCGGCTGAATGCTGCCTTCCTGTAAATCTCCACAGATGGGCTTCGGCATACCTCCTCATCCTTTCGTCTCTGACTTGGCTCATGGCCCTTGTTGTTATCAATTCGCATCCTTGGAGGTGTTCGGGCATCCTTAAGGGGTACTCCTCTGCTCCTGCTTTGATGTTGCGACCTATTCTGGGGATCGCGTTTGCCTTATTCGCTTCTTCCTTTGTGTTACTCATCCCGCCGTATCTGAATTGTAACATGCACTCCTCCTCTAACCTCATTATCTCTTCCATCGAGTAAGGTTCTTTTCTCCTAAATCCGCTCAGCCCGTGTTGATACGCACATTCGCACCAATCGTGGTGCAGCAGGGTCCACAACGCTCTGCGTACTCTTTCGTTCCTTTCGTAACCAAGCTTCAGGAGAGCTTCTAGAACTAGGGCGTTCGGCCACATGATCCTTGGTCCACACGGTTTACCTATCAGGGCGTCCCCAGCCTTCACCAATCTGATCTCCGGACCTCGTTTCTGCCTGAACCTTTCCCTCGGCCCTTTGGTTTGCCCCTTTCTACTTCTTATCACCTCTTCCTGTTCCTTAACGAGCTCATCTGCCACAAAGAACATGCCGGGGTTATACGGCGACTCTGGTCTCTTCATCAACCAGCCCACCGCACGCCTGACCTCTTTGGCATCCCTCCGCAATCCCAAGTCCGCTAGTTCTCCCAGATTCCTGGCGGTTATGGTCGACACTTCCTCCCAAGACCCGTCTTTACTCTGGTCCTCTAACCTCTCCCTCACTAGCTCCCTTCGTAGGTTCTCATCAGACCGTTCGGCTTTCCCTAATATCTTCCGCGCTTTCCACGCTTCGAATGTTCGCTTGCCTTGCAAGAACTTCATTGCATCGTGTCTCAACTTGAATCCTTTGTACTTGTTCTTCAGTTTCTGCAATGCCTTCTCTGGCATTGGATTAGCCTCAATCACCCTCGTTATCCTATACTTCGTCTCTAGGTCGACTATCCTCGCCCTCTCTCCTTCTCTCTCCGAGACTTCGAACTTCTTTATGGCCACCGCATTACCTCTTTGCACTAGTACCTCTTTGCGACCTCTCAGCTCTTTGCACGTCTTTGCACCTCTTTGCACTAGTCCAACAAGCGACCTAGCGCGGATGTTTAGCTTCCTAAGGGCTTCTTCTGGCAAAATGATGTTTTTTCCATTCTTAACATCTATCTCCCCGCCTTTTCTCCACTGAGGGGAGTACCTCATCACGTATATCCAGGAAGAGAGAACCTTTCATCCTGAGGTATTGCTTGACATCCTCATCTAAGTTCATCTTCCCATCTGGAGAGACCGGAACAATTGAAATTATTTGAGGAATCCCCTCAGTCATATAATACACGTACCAAATTGGTCAAAGAGCCTATTAAATTTTTTCATAAGGTTGACGGACTCAAAAGTCCGGTTGACGGAATGAAAAGTCCTGGAGGGGTCAGTGAATATGGAAAAAATATTTTCCAAAGGAGGTGATAAATGGTGATTTGGGACGAATGGAGTTCAAATGCTTCCTATGAGAAAGTGAATGACAACTGAATGACAAATGCCGCCCTTAAGGTTCCAAGCTCTCTCCGCCTATAGAAATGTATACTCGCGAGTATTATACTCATACTTCCCGATCTTCAAAGCACTCCATTTGACCTATAAGGGCCCGACGTGACCGATATATTTAAACACTAGACCGACCATATTATCTCAGGCGTGGTCCTTGTCGGAAAACATCGGCCTCGATGAGATACGTAAATATGGAGGCTGCCATGCTGCGTTAGTAGATGGCAAGATAATATCCGCATCCAAAGACCCCGCTGAAGCTTATAATGAGGCAAAGAGGAAACATCCAGGCAAGAGGGTTGTCCTGACATACATTCCAACTGAGGATGCCCTTATCCTCTAATCGTCGCGGTTTAAACAACAATGAAAGCCATTTGTTTTGATTGGCGTGCGGAATACTCTAGGATTTTCGGTGTTGTTTATAGGCCCATAGTTGACATTGAGATAAGAAGCAAAGAGAGCGAATGGATAGCGATAAAGCCATATGCTCCCTCTTTAGATGAGGCCCGATTCCATCGGGTTCGATATCGGCTTAGCCCTATGGAAAACTAAATACTATAAATTAAACATATATAGTACTTTGTATCATAATTTAGTAGATGCGATATGGCATACGAGGTCAAGGTAACTAGGCAGGGGCAGACCACGATACCAAAACCCCTTAGGGCCAAGTATAGGATCGATGAGGGGGACAGGGTCATATATGTCGATTTAGGCGACCACATGGCCATTCTGCCGGCACCCAAACATCCTTTGAAGATTTTAGAGGGCTTAAAGGTCGATGTAAAGGAATCGATTCACGAGATGAGGAAAGAGGCTTTAGAGGCTGCCCAAAGGCTTGTGGATAAAAAGCTTAAAGGGTGATTGCGATCTTAATCGAATCAGACCTCCTACTGGCATCTATAAAGAGGGAGGATAGACTCAAACCGATAGCCAAAAGGATATTGGATGGAATAAATTCTGGTAAGCTTGAAGGAATCTATGCCTCTGTAGTTACAATGCAGGAGATAATCTTTTGGTTCCATAATAGACAGTTGCTCGGCGAAATGGTTACAGCAGTTAATGCCCTCATACACCTTAAAAACGTAGAGTGGATCGCGTTGACGCCTGACATCTGTCTAACGGCTTCAGCATTAATGAACGAGTATAAGGTCAGTCCTTTCGATGCTTACCATGCAGCAACAGCGATATTCAGGGATAAAGAGATAGTGAGCACTGAGCATGTTTATGATAGGATAAAAGGTGTAAAGAGGGTGGACCCAAAGGAACTCGTTCTGTCATTTTAAGAACATACTTTATTTTATGATGAAGGTTAGTATTACGGGTTTATAGGCTGAGGTTAGAATTATGACCCACACTTTTCTCTTCTATCTAATTTAAAAAAGGGCAACTGAATAAGTCACTTATCAAAAATGAATGCTAAATCATCCAAGGATTCATCGCGGCCCTGAGATGGCTGTGAAATTCCTCGAATACGAGGTAGTTCCAGGCCCTTCGCCGGGGGACCTTGTGGGATACCTTAGATAGATCCCTCTTATAAGCTATTCAAGGCACATGGATAAATTTTATAATAATAACTAAAATTGAAATTTAAACATGACAGAGGTTAGAGTAGAAGAGAAGTTTCCCTTGTTCTTGGTAGTTATAGGGTGCTTGCTATTTGGATTTTTTGGTTCTGCTTGGACGCTTCTACAACCAAATCACAATATGGCCGTACTGTATAATCTTTCGCTTTCAGCCTGCGCCCTAGTTCTATCTGTATTACCTATCAATATCATCTTCATAGCCTCCATTCTTGGAAGGTTCAAACCTTTTAAGCAGAGGATTAACCCGAAAATCTTGACCTATCTATATGCATTCGCCATAGCAGCTATGTTCTATAACAATGAGGCTACTCCTCATGAAAATTTGGTCGCATTCATTTCAGAGAGGTACTCATTTCCTGTTACGTCATATAGTTATATTCCACTGTTCATGGCTCCATCGCTCGATGTCGCAAATGAGTTCAGGGCAGGAGGATACCCCATACCATGGGCCGACTATGTTCCGATGATAATGTGGTGGTGGTTGGTAACCACTTTACCTGCCCTGTTCGCCATATCCCTCTCAGTTATCTTCCGTAAAAGATGGACTGACATTGAGAAGGTTCCCTTCCCACAGACCATGATCGCTCACGAGTTGGTTAAAGGATTCTATGGTGAGCGTGAAGGGCTGCCATGGAATAAAATATTTTTGATCGGCTTGGTCTTTGGCTTTGCAGTGCAGATGCCCATATTCATGGTCTCCATTTTTCCCTGGTTTCCGGACATATACGGCTGGCGAACCAATACTTGTGCTCATGGTGGAACTTGGATAACCTCAGATTCCCCTTTAGGGGGCATAGCTGGCTTAGCACTATATGGAAAATATCCACCAACTGCTGCCATAGGTTACCTGGCACCTCTAAACACGCTTTTGAGCTTCCTCATCTGCTATTTGGCGTTGATAATAATAGGGACACAGGTCGCTTATGCATTCGGATACTACACCGGCATATTGGGTGCAAGTGGTTGTGGAAGAGTCTGGTGCTCCCCACCGATTGGATTGATGTATAGCGCGCCTTCGAAGTGGTATGCAACTGGTCAGTTGGGTGGGATAGTGGGTCTATCGATATTCATGCTGATTGGGAGTAGGCGCTATATAATCGATACCTTCAATGCCGCTCTTGGAAGGCTTGGCCCTGATAAAATAAGTGCGATGGAAAAAGATGAGCCGATATCGTACAGAACAGCGTACTTAATGATGACTATATCCCTGATCCTCTTCATCGCTTTTTGGATGGCATCAGGTTTCAGCTTGCTGGGAGCTTTACTCATGCCCTTAACGCTTGTCCTCGTCTTCTGGTCCACAACACGTATTTACGGGCTTGTCGGTTTTGCTGTAAGCGATGGCGATAGTTGGGCACAGTTCTTATACCAAGGGTTGATATGGCCAACTATACCCGCGAATCGTACGCCTGAGTGGGCAGCATCCATATGGATCTCGAGTGAGTTCAGCGCAGATTATCCGGAGATGGGATGGGGAGGGGCTCTCTTCTCATCTTTCGCCTCTTTCAGAATGGCCAGTCTGACGGGTACAAGTAGCAAGAACGTGTTTAAGATATCGACTATAACTGCAATAATACTTCCACTAGTATCCATAATAGCGACTCTGTGGATCATCAACATCTTCGGAGTAGGTAGAACTAGCCAAGCGACGTGGGTGGGTGGTTTGAACGGCCTCCTCACGAAGAATGAGGGAGGAAATACACCGACAGCGCCTCCGTGGATTCCTTACGCTTTGCTAGGAATTGTGATCGTAGGTTTACTCTCGTTTCTGCATGCACGTTTTCTGTGGTGGCCCATAGATCCTGCTGGATATGTTTTAGCTACATCGATACACCCACTTCTAGAGGGAATCTGGCTGCCTTTCTTAATAGCCTGGGTGGCTAAGACCATAACTCTGAGAGCCGGTGGAAGCAAAGCATATGAGAACTATGGCATACCAGTGGCTACAGGCTTCATAACTGGAACAACTCTATCTATACTCATAGGAGGCGGAATTGGCTTCTATAAGTTCTTCTATCCATTCTAGGCCCATCATTGCTATACTTTCGGATGGGGCATACGACAATACGGCCTTGAGTAGAAGGGATGCGACATCTATCACTGTGGTTTCATAATCTTGGAGTAAAGTTTTCAGACTACGCGCTCGATCTTGATCGTCGGATCACATAGTGAACAATAAACATATAAAGACTTTTAGAACTCGCAGATATTTCGTAATGCCAATCAACGAAAAATTGATGATCGACGGCGGAGAACCCGTACGAAAGGGTCCATGGCCTAGGAGAATGCATGTGGATTATATGGAATTTGCCGAGGTCATGGGGGTCATCACAGCCGCGGCAAAAGACCCTGAGAAACTTTGGAGAACAGGTGGACCCAAGGTGAAGGAATTCGAGGAGAGTTTTGCTGCCTTCCACGGCCTCAAATATGGCGTCAGTAGCTCGACCGGAACTGCAGCAGTTCATCTCCCCATTCTTGCACTCACGGGAATAGAGCAGAAGCTCGAACCCGGAAGTGAAGTGATAACAACTCCCATAACCGATCCAGGTACTGTCATGCCAATCATATTGCACAACTTGATTCCAATCTTTGCGGACGTGGATCCATTGACACTTAACATAACACCGGAATCAGTAGAAAAATGCATCACCGATAAAACGAGAGCCATAATTGCAGTACACTTGGCAGGTCTTGTCGTAGATATGGATGGCATAATGAAGTTGGCAAGGAAACACGATCTCGTCGTTATAGAGGATTGTGCGCAGGCTCATGGAGCTGAGTACAAGGGCAAGATGGTTGGATCCATAGGTGATTATGGCTGTTTTAGTCTCATGGCCGGCAAGCACATAACATCTGGTGGGGAGGGGGGAATGACGATTACCAAGACCGAAGAAGCATGGAAAAACCTGCATTACGTGGCGCGATCCCGATGGATGCCACATAGTGAGATCGGATCTGGCATTCCGTGGCCCCTCCTAAACTACAGGATGACTGAAATGCAGGCTGCTTGCGGCATAGCTCAGCTACCAAAACTCCCTTCGATAGTCTCTCGGCGGAGGGAACTCAATAGGAGGCTGGAGGCAGGATTGTCTCGCTTAAGTACCGTGAAACCTTCAAAGATCGTGGAAGGGTCGAAGCCATCCTACTGGTTCTCGATGATTCACGTTGACACAAGTGCTATACGAGTAAGTCTCGACAGATTCGCTGAGGCCTTGGGAAAAGAGGGAATTCCGTGCGGAGCTCGATACATAGCTATTCCGATGTACGAGTTCGGATTCATCAAAGATAGACAGGACAGGTATCCATGGACGTTGCCGGATGCTAGAAAGGGGATAGTCTACAAGAATTCCTGTCCGAATACGGTGAAGGCATTGAACAGCGTAATAACCGTTGAGCTTCATGAAGGCTGCACTGAGAAGGAAGTTGACGACATAATCACAGCGGTCAAAAAGGTCGAGGCTCACTACGCCAAATGAGATATCTCGCATGCTTTTAGGTGATTCTCTGAATAATAATAGCACAGCCATTTTGCAGTCCGCTCCTCGCTCATCATGCAAAGTGTGAACCTGCTATTTAAGACATTGAGGTACCTCATGACGGAGGGGGAGAGGTGAGTGAAATGGAAAAATTATGTACCCTTTTATTGAGTGGGGCTTAAATCCTAATTCCATGCGAATAAATTATGGACCGTCGCATAGTGGCGGGAGTTCATGAAAACAAGAGATAGGGAGGCGATTTAATTAATGCTATTTAGGACAAATTTTAAAAGCAAACTGGAATGAACTGAACAGTATCTATATTCAAAATACAGCTCCTAAAGGAAATGAGTCAAATTGGCTGCCAGCTCCTACAGGAGATTTCATACTATGGCTACGAGTTTATCTGCCTGGCGAAGCTATTCTAAATGGGACATAAGAAGTGCCGCCTGTTATGGAGGTGAATTCATCATGATACTCGAACATCTGCTTATATTCGGTTCGGTCATGGTCGTGGCATGGTTCCTTTTCACCTACTTTTGGCCACGCATGATACTGTACGTGTACAAGAGAGCGATTCTCGTTAAAGGAGGAGGCGACGGCCCTATCCCTGTCAATACGCTCTATACGGAGTCCCAGGCGCTTTTTGCGGATCCCCTCCACGCGCCCGCCTCAGCCTCAAAATTGATGACTACCGGCGTGAACCGCGACACGCTCCTTACGGTCGGCTGGTTAGACCTTCGTAAAGGGCCGCAAGTTCTGCACGTTCCGGACATGAATGGCCGCTACTACAGCGTGCAGTTCACTGACCCGTCGAAGAACACTAATTTTGCCTACGTCGGCAAACGTGCCACGGGAACCGAAGCCGGCGACTACCTCATCACGGGGCCGAATCGTAAGGGACAGGTGCCGAGCGGCATGAAACAGATATCCTCGCCGAACAACTCAGTGCTGGTCATCGGCCGAGTGCTCGTGGAGAGCGACAGCGACCTGCCGACCGCCCATCATCTCGCAGAACAGATACGGCTCACACCGCTTAACCAAAAGGAGGGATCGATATGAACGGCAGAACATACGCTATTCTGACGGCACTCATCGCCGTGATATGCGGCTTTGTCATCATCAATTCGTTCTTCTTTAATCCCAATTCAAGGACTGTGCGTAATGACGTGGTGCAGGGCATCCTCATCGGCTTCGGGCTGGCGTTTGTCACGGCCCAAATTTACTCGAGGATCAAGGCCACGAAGATCAACGGCTGGATCACCATGTTCGGATGCGGCGAGCCCGGCAATGGCATTCTGTTCAGAGCCGCGTGCGCCCAAATATTTCCTGGCCCGGTAAACGTACCGCAAGAGGCGATGTACTGGACGACGTCTGTGGATGGCGCGGGTCATACGCTCAACGGAGAGCACGATTACATCATGCACTTCCCAGCAGGCGGGCTTCCGCCCAACAATGCATTCTGGTCGCTGACCATGGGTAATGCGAAAAATCGCTTTGTGGCGAATCCAATCAATCGGTACAGCGTCAGCGATCACTCCGGCCTCGTGCAGAACGCCGACGGCTCCGTCGACATTTATATCCAAAATACGGCTCCGGCAGGACATGAGACCAACTGGCTGCCTGCGCCGGCAGGCAAGTTCATACTCTGGCTGCGTGTGTATATGCCTGGGGAAGCTATTCTAAACGGGACATATCAAGTGCCGCCTGTAATGGAGAGATTCTCGTTTAGGGTTACCATCATGGATTCTAAAGTATACAGGGATACTTCACGGCCCTGAGATGGCTGCGGGGTTCATCGAATACTAGGTAGTTCCAGACCTTTCTCCGGTGGATTTTGTGGAATACTTTAAGATGCCTGCAGACCTCACTCAATTTCTTGAAATCTTTGCCGCATTCCGCACAGGTGAACATACTTCTGGACTTGCTGAACTTTTTCATAAGGTTGATGGAATGAAAAGTCGGGGAGGTCAGTGAATATGGAAAAAATATTTTCCAAAGGAGGTGATAAATGGTGATTTGGGACGAATGGAGTTCAAATGGTTCCCATACGAGAGTGAATGACAACTGAATGACAAATGCCAGAACTGTATACTCGACTTTAAGATCTCCACTTACTTGGGCACTTGTTGCAAATAGCCAATAGACGATGAGGTGAATTGGATTCTATCTCTCCTTATACATATTACGAAATTATGAGTAATTTTATAGACTAAGTGGATGAATTATCTCTAGTTCTTGAGGTAAATTGATTAATCGAGGAGATCGGTGGAGAATGATTTTAGCTGGTCAATTGTGGTCGACAAGATGGAGAACCTGTACGAGGAACTGTTGGCAGACCTAACCTATAGTGAAATATTCCTATTATATTAACAGGAAAGAATACAAAAAGACCAGGCCATGGTCCAATGATTACCTCGCAGCGGTTTAGTAGATCCTATTGCATTACTCCTGCGACCTCAACCCCTTCCAGGGCTCCTATATGGCCGTTTTACTGAAAATAACCTGATCTTTGCCAATAGTTCATTAGCATATGTATCAAAAATGCTATATATTTAATATATTTAAAACAAGATTTGAAACTGTAATGACAGAGCAATTAACAGGCACTACAGAAGTGAAACAAAAGGTCCCTTGGGTTCTTATTGCCATTGCAGCTATAGGTGCTGCGTTCGTAGGACAAGTGGTTTACACGTTAGCCGTCGGTTTAGGCAATATGAAGGGTTTTTATAGTTGGGGGGCAATGGGAGGTGGTCTAAGCGGCGTTGCGACGCTTTCGTATGGATTCCTTATACTCACCTACCCCATTATGAAAATTTTAAGACGTCGTATTAGCCCTGCAACATTAACCTACATATTCACCATAGGAACAGTGATATCTTATGTTATTAGCGGTGCCTCTGAGCAATTCCCCGTTTATATGGCTGAATTCAGGGTGTACGATGCCGAGGATGTCCTAACGGGTTGGTGGCAAGTCCCCATAAACTTATGCCAGAAATTAATCGCAGGCAATGTAGTAGTGGACTGGGTCGCTTGGTCCCCCTCGATCTTTTTCTGGACAGCGCAATTCATCGCCTTCTATTTCCTATCCTCAGCGGTCATAATCATTTTTAGACATCAGTGGATGGATGTCGAGAGAATACCCTTTCCTCTGGTAATTGCTGGGCATGATATCTTGCAGGTGATAAGTTCTGAGGAAAATTCAAAGAGGGACCTACGTCCGTTCATCATCGGCCTTCTGATTGGATTGGCCTTCGAGGTGCCTGTATTCCTGCAAGGCATCTTCCCATGGTTTCCGGACATTTACGGGTATAGAACGAATACCTGCTGTTCGGGTACTTGGTGCTTGCCCATCGAAAACGTGCTGTCATCCAATATAGTGGGCCTTACTATGATCATCAAGAACCCCTTATATTACGCCATCTTCTACCTAGCTCCGCTTTCCGTTTCATTCAACGCCTGGTTCTGGACATTCGTCGTATGGATATTCCTTCAGGTCGCATACTACATGGGATACTACACCGGGATGCTTTCTACAAGTGGCTCTTGTAGACAGCTTTGGGGTGGAGCGAACTCCACATTCATCTCACCACCATTCGGTTGGGATTATGTCAGTGGAATTGGGGGCATGCTCGGCATCACAGTATTCGCCATTTACCTTCGCAGAAGCTATTTAGTGGAGACCCTTAAGTCGGCTATGGGGAGAACATCCAAACTGTCGGAGGTCGAGAAGAACGAGCCGATGAAGTATAGGAATACATACATCATGTTGATAGCAGGATCTATAATCATGGTGGCGCTGCTCTTATCCGCTGGAATCGAATTTGCTGCTGCCTTGGTGATTATCTTCCCAACGGCCTTGGTGACCTACTTCTCCGGTGTCCTTGTCTGGGGAAATACTGGCGTCAACATCGCTTGGTCATGGAGCGCTCACAGCCCCTGGGCCCTGCATGTCCTGTGGCCCCAAGTGCCCGAGAGCTATAGTACCAATTGGGTTATGAGCCACTGGTTGGCATTCATTCCAGGTACTAATGGGCAAGGATATGAAAAAGGATTTTTCAGTACGGCCCAAACCTTGAAGATGGGCTCGTTGACCAACACTAATGCCAAAGATATCTACCTCATCACAACGGTTACTATGATCCTTGGTCTCATAACCGCCATGCTAACTTCAGTTTGGCTCTACAATTATATTGGCTCCTCACGACTGGGGACTCCTAGATGTAGTATCATAAAATATTGCGCAGGGGCTTTATCAAATATGGGAGCTATGCCAAGTATACCAGTGATGTTAACCTATGCAGCAGTCGGCTTCATAATAACTGGCCTTCTGTCAGTTCTTCACGCTAGATTCATGTGGTTTCCATTTGAACCGATTGGATTCGTCATCGGAACATCACAAAGCTTACAGCAGCTTGGAGTGTGGAGTGCATTTCTGTTCGCATGGGTTGTCAAAACCATTGTCCTAAGGACTGGCGGGAGCAAGCTTTACGAACGATCCATCGGCATCGTAGGTGGATACGTAGTCGGTACTATAATCGTCATTATAATCGCATCAATTATTGGTGGCATAAGATTCTTCTATCCGTTCTAGACTAGCGTTTCAAGCTAAGCGAAAAAAGGTGTATCGAACCTGTCCATCCCTTTTACAAATAACTTTAAATATTTAAATGATGTGAGCAAAAAAGAAACCATATTGTACGATCAGACATCTTATGGTCCTAATAAGGAATTAGGAATATTCACAATTAGTGTCTAACTACTCAAGTTGGACTATTGTGAACATAAAATTATATGTTAATATTACTGATAAAAGAGTCAAGAAATTGATAATCAAAGAGACGAAGACAAGAGCGGACCATACATGAATAGCCGTGAGATCGTCATTAAGACCATCGAATTCGATGGCCCAGAGCGCATGCCGCTTCAATTCCCCGATTTAGGATTCAACGACATGGAGGGCTTGCCTTTATTGCCGAAGCATGATGCAGGCACTGATTGGAACCCCTCTGCCGGTCGTTCGGGAGAGGATGAATGGGGATGCTATTGGACGATTCTCCCAAGTAGACCAAATATGGGTCAGGTCACAGGTCACCCTCTATCTGATTGGAAAAATTTGAGAAACTATGAATTCCCTGATCTAAAACTCCCTCCTATCGATCTGGGGCGCAAAATGCATATAGAAGGGAAATACCTTATGGGTGGCACTCTGACCCTCTTCGAGAGGATGCACTTCCTCCGGGGCTTTCAGAACCTGCTCCTCGACTTTCAGATATATAAAGATAAAGTGCTAACCTTAGCGGATAAAGTGCTCGAAATTCAGCTGAAGCTGGCGAAGCAATGGGCTGAGCTTGGGATCGATGGCATCGGCATGTCCGATGATTGGGGCGGGCAGGACAAGCTGTTCATCAAGCCCGAACTGTGGCGGGAGATCTTCAAGCCCAGATACAAGAAGTTGATCGACGCCATTCACAAGGGCGGAATGCACGCGCACATGCACTCCGACGGCCAAATCGCGGAGATCATCCCCGACTGGATAGATGTGGGCCTGGACGTGCTGAATCCACCCTCCATCCGCGCACTATTCGGCATCGAGAGCTTTGGCAGAGCCTTTGGTGGCAAGATCTGCATCCTCACCGGTGTAGACGACCAGACGACCCTCATACATGGAACGAGGGAGGAGATCGTGCTGGAGGTTCAACAGCTGATCGCTGCGTTGGGACGCTTCAATGGAGGGCTCATCGCCGGATGGACTGATCCATGCGATACCCACTCCCTTGAAGTCCCACTCGAAAATATTGAGACCATGTATGAGGCATTCAAGAAGTTCGGAAAATATCGTAAGAAACTTCCTTAACGTCGAATCCAATTCCTACATTATTCTATGAATAATGATCTGTATGCATAGATTGTGAGGTAATCATATTAAATTAAGGCTGGGTAGGCCCCGTGAGGATAGACCAAAACATGCCAATAGCTAAAGTCAACAACATCGAGATGTACTATGAGGTGTATGGCCAAGGAGAACCTCTCGTGTTGTTACATGGATTCACGGGATCTGGCCAACAATGGAATTCATATATCCCAGATTATAAAGACCATTTTAAATTGATAATCATCGATCTACGAGGACATGGACGTTCAACAAACCCTTCGGGAGTATTCACGCATAGGCAAGCGGCACTAGATGTCTTCGCTCTGCTAGATCATCTGGGCATTGAACGGGTCAAAGGGTTTGGACATAGTTCAGGGGGAATGACCTTAATCCATATGGCTACCCAGCAACCCAATCGTGTCGAGGCCATGGTCCTTGCAAGTTCCACCTCGTACTTTCCAAAGCCATGCCGCGAGATCCAAGCTCAAACCACTATTGCAGCTCTTTCCGAAGACCGATGGGACTTCTACCGTAAAATCCACTTTCATGGGGATGAGCAAATAAAGCAGTTGATAGAGCAATTTCACAACATGAAAGATAGCTACGATGATATGAATTTCACTTCACCTTTTCTCTCAACGATTACAGCAAAAACGCTAATTATTCATGGAGATAGGGATGAGTTCTTCCCGGTATCCATTCCCACGAATATGTTCGATTCAATCCCCCACGCGTATCTATGGATTATCCCTAACGCTAAACATGATCTCGCAAGTAGCAAACACGCTTCAGAGATCAAATCCATGGTGTTGGAGTTCTTAAAAGGGGATTGAGTAAGCATATCCTACTACGCAAATTGAGAGGAATAGACATGAAACAATCGATAAGGAACAAGCACTATGAGAAGATAGCACTCCAGACATGAGGATTATACTCCCTGTAAGAGTACAACCATGTATCCTTCTCAGCTATCTTGATGATTGTCCTTAAATTTCGAGAGACCTTCTCATCGAATCTGGAAGTGCCAATATAAAAAAAGAGAGGGAAAGGAAGCGGTAAATTACGGAGTGACGATGACAGTTCCAGCAAAGTTTTGGTATTTGTCGTGATAGTTATAGGTTCCCGTGGCGTTGAATGTATAGACGAAACTCTGGTCCGTCGACAGGTCCCCTGAGTCCCAAACTCCATTCGAGCTTGTGACGGTGTGCGTAACTGGATCGGTGTTAGTCCATATGACGGTAGCGCCCACAGGGACGGTGATAGTGGATGGTTTGAAGGTAAAGCCGATAATTGCAACAGTAAAGGCGCTTGGCGTGTTTGTTACAATTATCTCCAATGCATCAGATTGTGTTATGGAGCCAGAGGTGCCTATGACACTGAACGAATAGGTTCCGAAGGGCGGTTGCGAAACGTGCCCTCCGTCCGTGTTACCCGGGAAGATGGCTATACTAAGAGTGGCATTAAACTCTCCATT
>Ga0315282_10009141_pt1 | contig 15833 bp, 10 predicted proteins | sample YL17G07_20_MG_FD_203693 | JGI IMG/M metagenome (GOLD analysis project Ga0315282, IMG submission 203693) | Sediment microbial communities from Yellowstone Lake, YNP, Wyoming, USA - YL17G07_20 | ecosystem: Environmental > Aquatic > Freshwater > Lake > Sediment | place: USA: Wyoming | collected...
GGGAAGGTCGAAGTCCTCGGTAAGGATCTTCTCCTCTTCCCATCCCATGTCAACTCCCCACGCGAAATCCTTTCTGGTCTTTTGGATTAGGCGGACGGCTTCATCGTACGAGATTCTGGGAAAGGGTGGTTTCACTTTTCTCAGCTCTGCGGGATCTCTTCCAAGGAGTTTCAGTTCTTCAGGCATCTGTTCGCGAATGCTCTGACACATGTGAGTCACTAGCTCCTCCTCAAGTTGCATGAGCCCGTCTAGGTCAAGCCATGGTGCTTCAACTTCCAAATGCCAATACTCGGTCAGATGTCTCCTGGTACGGGATTTTTCAGCTCTGAAGGAAGGTGCTAGCGTGAAGATCTTGCCAACGCTTGAAATCATGGCTTCGGCATAGAGTTGCCAGCTCTGGGTGAGGTATGCCTTCTGGTCGAAGTATTTGACCTCGAATAGAGTGGAACCACCCTCGACCGCTGCGGTCACGAGTATGGGGGCTTGAACCTCAAGGTAGCCATGGTCCATTAGCCATCGCCGCGCCTCATCAATGAGTCGCGCGCGCAATCGCATTATCGCTAAAGGCTTCGGGCTACGAATCCACAGATGCCTGTTGTCAAGTAGAAATTCAGGGCCATGATATTTCTTGGCGATCGGGAAACCCTCCTCGGCAGGGAACAGAACCGTCACCTTATCACCCGATATCTCGTAGCCGCGTGGCGCACGAGGATCCTTTCTTACTGTGCCTGAGACTTCGATGGTGCTCTCGATTGGTATGGTGCTAAGTCGCTCAAACTCCTTGGGGTCTGTCTGATCTTTCTTCAGCGTACACTGGATGATGGCAGTGCCGTCCCGCACTTGAAGGAATAGTATCCCACCACCGGTCCTGATGTGGTGTAACCAACCCTTTAGCTCAATATGGGCATCGTCGCACTTCCCGGCGAAAATATCAGTTATAGTAGTCGTTGCCAATTCTCCAATTCCTCATAAGAAATATGCGGCACCCATGCCAGGGTAATTCGCGAATGCGGGTTAGGCCCTGAACGGTGCTTCGTTAAAGCATTCACCCATGGGTTGGGCACCGTTCCATCCCAATCCAACCGTCCGTATATAAGTCAATTCGATCGATGTATCGCTTATCGTAGTTTGGCTTCCTCGAAACTCTTGCGTCAGGGTACCTTGCACGTCATCTCTCCGTGTATACGGGCGCCTCTGAGACTTATCTACACCGAAGATGCTTCTAGTCTGCGCCGATGAGTCGATGTCCTCTCCACTTAGTGTGAATGTCAAGCGATTGGCACAGATACTGAAGCAAGGGGCCGAGGGTCAAGTTGGTGATAGTGAATCTCGGCTTGAGGGGGCAAGCCACTCTTATTGGCCGCTCATGGCCAAGTTGCTCGTTTCAGATTTCAGTTTCGAGAACGTGTATGAAGAGTCGATGGGTCTGTTCAAGAATCCCGCGGCGAAATTCGCGGCTATTGACGGCTCTCTTGACCAGAATCTGCTCGGCGGTTTGGCTGTCTTCTGGGCCGGTGCCTATGCAGCAACCGGAACGATCACTTACTTTAGGGATAAGGCTCCACAAGTCAAGTACGATGGAGGGTTCGTTGAGAAAGGACATGCACTAGCAAGTTGCGTTCCAATCTACGTAGATTCGATTCCCGACGTCGAGCCACAAGCGGGGGCAAGTCAATCAGGAAGTCAGACAATCTCCCGACCGATGACCGAGGAGTCCATAGTAGACAACTCAACGATCGCGAATTGGATCATGCTCTTCTCAGAGCTCTACCTTGCCTATCATTTAGCGAAGACGAATGAATTTCAGATAATCCTATTGGACCGATCACTCTCTGGAACTCATTCCAGTCTATTGCGTGACACAGCAAAACGCGCATTATGGAAACGGCAATGCGCTATGCTCGGCCTAAAGATCGATGATATCGCGCTTGACGTGCAAGATCTGGCGATTGGCAGATACTACACGCCTAACCAAGATGGCCTATTGCCACCACGAGGGGATTACCTGCGACACGCCGCAATCTTCCTATTGAGCAAGGCAAATCGATCACTCAGCATACGCGAGATTGCCGAACAGCTCAAGCTGAAAGGAGATGATAGAACAAAGAAGCTTGCGCGATATCTCAAAAGGGCAGTCGAAGAAGGGAAATACTTTGAATTGGCCAACGGAGAATACTCTTTGCTTCCGCGCCTCTCAAGCTCCTGGCAACGAGTTCAGAAACTCGTCGAGCTCTTTGGTGAGCGATTCTTCTCAAGCAGCAATGGGAATCCTCTCCAGATCACTGATGGAACTGCGCCTCGATGGTTAACGACACTCGACTTGGCTTTCCTATGCTTGTTTACTCTAAACCTGCTGATCGAAGTTTGCCGTCAACACAATATTCTCTTGATCGGAATAACCAAAGACACCGCCGCAAGAGACATGATCGCACACCTGATTCCGGTTTGTTGCCAACAGGGGATCTGGCCTGCGGACGTCAAGCACGTATCTACGACAGACAGGATGCTTCTTCAGGCCATGAGTCTATTTTACCATGATCAAGTTCGTGTTCCGTGGACGACAGTTGAGTATGATACTGCGTTTCAAACGATACTGCTGGACTACGAAAACAGACCAGGGCTCGTTTCAGGCGCCGTCCAAAACCGGATCATACTCGAACAACTGTTTGTAAAGTCCTACGTCCAATTAGACAAAGCGAAGTCGGATGACTTGTTCAGAAGCAACGTGCTCTTCATCGACCGCCTCTACCAACCGAGCGAAATGGCTCCAACTATTACTCTGAAGCACGAGTACGGTGGGGCAGTGGAGGAAGTCGAACCAATTCTCTGGCGGAGCAATGCCTCAGGAAACCGAGTTCAAGAACTTGTAATGATCTCTCTGAAGGCGATGACCCATCAAAGCGTTCCGGAAGTCTTCGGTCATAACGAGCCGCTCTACATCGCTGACAAAGTCGCGAAGGCTCAGCGTAACAATGCGTCCCAAATGGTTAAGGCGATGGGGCATTGGTTGATTAACCATCCGAAGCTTAGAAGATACTCGTTCTACATGAACACATTCAGAGCGCGAAGGAGTGAAGTTGAGAGTGCTAGAAGCAGAGCTCAGTAGACATTTCACGGACTTTGATGGGCGATTTGACGGAAGACTCGCCGCAGTCTATGCGGTAAGGCGGGCCGACGTCTCGGCGGAGACCACTGGCTTCTCCGCCAAATACGAATGCCGCGTGAAAGCGCAGTACCAGAAAGACCTCATGGCACTGCTTGAAGAGGGGATGCTTCTCGGCGTTCGTAACTTCAAATCGAAGAGGCACAGAGGAAATAGGTTCACGCTGCTCGAGATCTCGAGAATTGGTCCGGAACACTTCGGCTTGCGAGGCCTGTCGGATCAAAGCTACTACCCATACCAGTTCGAGATCATCGAGCAAAGCGTCGCAGATTGGGACACTGATGATAAGGCGACCATGATGATCCAACTCAGCGCTATTCCTCTCAACTACGATCTAATCGTGGAAGACAGCGGTCAACAGTATGTGAAGGGCTTCACGTATCCCGTCGTCGGAGAGAGAGTATTGATACTCAACAAGGCGACAATCCACCGAATGTACAACCTCAGACTCCTCGAAGAACTCAGGATCGCTCGGCAAGATGAAAGAATCGTCACGTCTACCGACGCCCGCAAAGATCCGCGGATTGGCGCAATCAAGATGTTCCAGGAGGAAGGCGCACAGGTACCAATCTACGTAAGCTTTGAACGCCTTATACGGTACCATTTGGGAGTCTTTTCCTTCACAGGCGGCGGCAAGAGCAATCTACTCTCAAACATCCTAAGGCGAATCGTCTATCATGCAAGGAACACGAAGATAGTGATCTTTGACATCTCAATGGAGTATCCATTTCTACTCCAAGACGTTTTCCTGGACAAAGCGATCAACAGCAGGATCATAACAGAAGTACCAGTCGCTGACGCTCAACGTTTCCGAAAGATCATAGTCACACCAAGAGGTTTCGAGAAATTCGATCCCACACGAAATCTGGAGCAGATAATCGCACTAGGAAGGCTGGGATACTACGAGCAGGCTGGAAAGCCTCCGCCCTCCTACGAAGACATACTGGACCAGGTCAGGGTACTGGAGAAAAGCGAAGGCGACAAAGCCGTGAATCTTGACGCTATCCACGAGATAGAAAGATGCGTTCTTGATTGGATGAAGGAGAAGAAACTCGAACGCTCGAACACAATCTCACCTGAGTTTCTCGACCACCTGCAAGCCGTCGCGACAAACGCTGTCGAGAAATTCAAAGTCTGGAAAAACGGCTCGCTTGCGGCATGGGCTTCAACACGAGAAATGCTCAAGGAGAGTCTAGAAAAGAAACGAGAACCATCTCACCCGAACGCCTACACTACCGAGAAGCTCATCGACATTCTAAACGGCGACACAAGGGTTCTCTGCCTGTCAATCGCCGAACCGAACATCGTGAAAGGATTGGCTATTGCCCTGACGTCTGAGATGCTTCGTCAGCGAAAACGAGAATTTCAAGTTGAGCCGCAAATCCTATTCGTCTTTGACGAAGCGCAAGAATTCATACCCGCATACGAAAAAGCTCGCGGGATTGACCTGACCTGTACGCATCGCATTGAGACCCTGCTTAGGCAAGGTAGAAAATACGGACTGGGTGGATGCGTTGCGACGCAAAGGATCGCATACCTCAACACCAACGCCCTGCAGCAACTCCACACATATTTTGTCGGCCCACTTCCCAGACCTTACGATAGGAGCTTGGTGAGCAGCACCTTCACGATCGATCAGGGGATTCTCGAGAAAACGCTGGAATTTGCGCCAGGTCAATGGCTACTGTCAAGCTACATAGCAACCGGAATAGAGAACGTACCGATCTTCATAACCGCGGACAACTCCGAAACCGAACTAATGAAAGTTATTCGACCATAATGATGAGAACGAACGACAGTCGTTCTCAGGTTGATTTCAGGCGCGAGACTATCCGACAATCTGCCACGCATCAATTTCGTTTAATACAGACAGCATGCTGAATCATAAACAGGCGGCAGTCTTGGCTGCGCAAGACCAACAGTTGACGAAGAAACTCGCTGAAATGAAATCTTTCCTAGAGCGACGAATAAGACAGCAAGAAGAAGAGGTCAACTCCTTACGGAGTTTCTTGGAGGTTGTGGATTCGCTTTTGGCTGAGAGGAGTTTCAGGCCCGTCGAGATCACTTCCGCAACTCCTGCAGCGGCGCCGCGCGTGAGCAAGCCTTCACCGACCGCTTCTGATAGCATCCCGATCATGACCATTGACGGGGTGCGAATTGCGGTGATCGCCATGGATCAAAGTGGTCTACACGTTATACCTGAACCTGACGTGAGACTCGATGCCAATTCTCCCCCGCTACGTTCTTTTCTGGTCGGTAAGGTTCTCGAACCAATGCAAGCGAAGGACAAAGAGGCAGCATCAACTGGAGCCATTCCGCCGGAGAGTATGCTGAGCTACAATCTTGAGCAAGAAGGAGAGCGCCTGAAGGCTATCCATGTCCAGAACTACGGCGACGATCGACGACTACTAGAACTCAAGAATGCAATAAGATGGACCTTGCGGCGAATGTATGAGAAAACTGGCGGCAAGAAGTAGGTTCGCAGTTCGGTCGCGCTACTATTTTGTCTTAGTCCTTGTTGACAGAGCCCTGAGAGTTTCCGTCTTATCCTTCTCAATCTGCGCTTGAAGCTTCTCAATTTGAGCTTGAGTCTGTTTGCGGTAGTCTTCGTCCTTCATGCTGGCCAGGTTTATTGATACGTTCGATAAGGCTCCGAGGGTGCTTGCGTGAGCAAGGAAGATAGCTGTCTGCAAATCCGAGAGGGCGTTCTCGTTTCCGTATTCCGCGAGTGACTTTGAAAGCGACAGGATGCGGGCACAGTTCTCCGCGATGGACATGGGGACGTCTGCAGCCACTTTGAGTCTGCTCTGAATCTCTGCGGATCTTGTTCGTTTCTCTTGTTCGCTTTCTTTTGGTAGGCGGTAAGCCTGCATTAGGTTGGTGAAACTCCTTGAGTCCTCATCCACCAATGTCAATAAGCGTTTTTGCACGGAGTCGCTCTCGTCGAGTACCTCCTTGGCGCTGGGCCAGTACTTCTCGCAGTCGCTTCTCTTGAGTGTGAGGCGCGAGACCATGCTTAGAAGGCCTACCGCCAAGGAACCGGCGTAAGCAGACACGCTTCCGCCACCGGGAACAGGCTTCTCAGAAGCTACCTCTCCAGCGAAAGCGTTCAAATCCATTGCCACCAGACGATCATCATGCTTCTCGAACAGCTTTCGTTCGAGTATCTGATTCTTGTTGAACCCTTGCAATCGAAGGTAGAACTCGGTTGCATCTGTCAGTGCGTCCATCGGAACTAGTCCGACTATTTCGCTGCCCAAGACCTGAACGCCGTAACGTTCAGCAAAAGTACGAACAAGTTCGAAGGCTTTGAAAAGTTGGCTGGCTTTGTAATTGACCATGTTCATTGAAACCTGCACAATGCCGCGGTCTTTCAGTTCGAAGCCGAGCGCTTTCGCAGCCGATAGGCCCCCGTCCTTTCCGCGCACCTGTTTTGCGATCTGTTTCGCCACGTCAAGATTGGCTGTTGCCAGATTGATGTTGTAGGCGATCAAGATTTGTCTCGCTCCCACCGCGGTTGCGCCGGCTGTGGGGTGGATCGCGTTGGGGCCGAAGTCAGGCGTCCTGCTCGGATCCTTTCCGATCAGCTCCCTTAGACCTTCGAATTCTCCCTTTCTAACATCGGCTAGATTCCTTCTGTCAGCTCTAGTGGCCGCTTCCTCGTAAAGGAATACGGGCACCTTGAAACGCGAGGCATATTCCCTCGCGAAGTCTTTGGCTAGTTGTACGCATTCTTCCATGGTCACTTCTGAGATAGGAATGAAGGGGACAACGTCAACGGCACCCATCCGTGGGTGCTGTCCTCTATGCTTGTTCAGATCGATCAGTTCAATCGCTTTTGCGCTAACAGCCAGCGCGGCCTCTCTAACCGCATCCGGTGTTCCAACGAATGTTAGCACGGACCGATTGTGGTCCGCATCGGATTCGATATCGAGGACATTGACGTTTCTTGATCGCGCTTCAACTACTATAGATTCGATAACGTCTTTTCTTCTTCCCTCGCTGAAGTTCGGAACGCACTCGACAAGCTTCAAACGTGATCGAGTGCGAGTGTTGAGTGTCGGACCTAATTTCGTTTCGGTCAAGAGCAAGGTTTGGCATCAACGGTTCTTTAAGGTGAACGGCCCATATTACGAACCGCTTCAGAGGCGTGTGTTTTGCCCGGTAAGACCATGGAAGGTCGTGCAGTAGCACAGGAGATACGAGCGAAGATCAAGGAACAGGTCAAAGCTCTTCGAGCTTCAAAGGTTGAACCAAATCTTGTGACGATACTTGTGGGCGAAAATGCTGCGTCGAAGCTGTATCTCAAGAACAAGCATTCGGCCTGCTTGGAGGCAGGCATCGAGTCACGCAACATTGAGCTTCCCGCCGCGATCTCTCAACCTGAATTGGAGCGCACAATTCGCGGCTTGAATGGAGATGAGTCTGTTACTGGTATTCTGCTCCAGGTGCCCTTGCCGCATGGTTTGGACGACATCAACGCGGTTTCTTCGATCGCTCCGGAGAAGGATGTGGACGGATTGCACCCGTCCAATCTGGGACAACTGTTGAACAAGGAACAGAGACCGAGCCAGCTGGTTCCGTGCACTCCAAAAGGGGTGATGGTTCTGTTGAGCTACTATGGTATCGGAATTGCGGGGAAGCGGGCGGTTGTGATCAACCGAAGCAGACTCGTAGGGAGACCGTTATCTCAACTCCTTCTGAATAGGGATGCCACGGTCACCGTGTGCCATTCCAAGACTCAAGATCTCAAGGAGATTTGCAGGCAAGCGGACGTTCTCATAACTGGAATAGGGCATCGTTCCGAATTCACGGTTGGAGTGGATATGATCAAACCTGGAGCGACGGTCGTGGATGTCGGAACAAGCAGCGTTGATGGAAAGGTTATGGGGGATGTAGATTTCGAATCAGCTTTGGATGTTGCCGCGTACGTGAGCCCGGTCCCAGGAGGAGTGGGTCCCATGACTATCGCCATGCTGCTCTACAATGCTCTGCTAGCGGCATGTTCACAGAAGGGCGTAAGACTAGAGTTCAATCCGGACGAGTTGGGCAAATCTGAGCTTCCGTGAGCGAAAGCAACTGATACGCCAACAGATATTGGTCTTAAGGAACAGCAAATCGATTCAGGAGCTGGACTCACTCAGTGCTGACATAACCAAGAGATTGCTGGAACTGCCCGAGATCATTAGTGCCGATACGGTGTCAACATACCTTCACATTGGAAGCGAGGTCAGAACCTCAAGGATCGTTGATTGGCTTATTTCTAACGGAAGGAAGGTCATTGTTCCCATAACGGACAAACTGAACAAGAGGCTGATCTTCTCAGAGCTTAGGCTTCCTGAAAAGGAACTCCAGAGAGGAGCTCTCGGAATTCCAGAACCTAAACCAGAGTTCCGCAGAACCGTCCCTTTGGAGCAGGCAGACATCGTGCTAGTTCCTGGCGTTGCATGGGATCTGCGCGGCTACAGGATAGGATATGGTGCTGGGTACTATGATCGGAGTCTCAACTCGTTGAGGAGACCAGTGCCCAAAATCGGGCTGTCATACGAGTTCCAAATTGTTGAACGTATCCCAAATGGTCGATTCGATATGCGAGTCGACAAGTTGGTGACTGAGCGTCGGTCTGTCGATATGCATTTGGATGAGCAGACTCCGAGATAGAAGCTTGATTTCGACTCCATCGAGGTCGGGTAGTCGGATGCGGCCGGATCATGCCCTACTTCAATCTACAGGTCGCAGACCCTCTTCACTATTCGCAAAGCAAGAAGAGTGATCCATCTCGAAGGCATCTCCTTCTGTCCAAAGTCAAGATCGGCCCACACCTTGTGAATTGATTCCGGTGTGAACTTCCCCTCAGCATCTGCCTTTGAGAGGAGGAGAGTGATCATCTCTGATCCTCGGAGCCTCGGCCTTGCATATTCAAACTTGGAGAGAACATCCAGAAATTTCAGAATCTTGTAGTCCGTGAATGGGTACTTCAATTTCTCAAAATCAGCACCAATCTGACTGTCATGGCCCGCATACCTGATTTTCCCTCTGTTTTGCCAGCATTGGAAAAGAAAGTCGATCACTCTCCTTACGGTCGTAGTATCTCGAAGCTTGGGATTCTGGGCGAAAGCACCGAGCGCAAGCATTGTGGCGAATGCGCAACTTGGTTCCCTCTCTCTTGGGCCGCCAATGCTCGCGGTGTCCTTGCACCAAAGGCCGCCGTCAAGCCGTTGTCGTCCAACAAGCCACTCATAGGCACTTTGCAGCCTGGGGTCTGGCAGAAGGCCTACTTTTGCCAACGATTCAACTATGATGGCGGTGTGGCAATCGCCTGGTTTTGTTGGTGGATCCCATCCGAAACCACCAGAATTGAGCTGAGTGCTGAGCACATATTCGCAGGGTCTCGCAATTCTGTTGTCTGCTATGGTGAGGCCGAAGTCGGCGAGCACCGGGAGTATCCAGAAAGTGGTGTCCTTCCTTGGCCACCATGTGTGAATATCCTTCGGTCCACCCCAGTAACCATCATTGTTCGGACCATCGAAAATCCTCTTCACCAACGGATGTTCTGGTATTGCTATTCTTGCTGCTGCAACTTCCTCATCTTTCTCACTCTTGCCAAGAAGATCAGTCAGCGTGCGATAAACTACCCAGGGTTCACCTTCGAGTAGCCAATTCAACAGCTCCTCGTTCAACGTCGATTCCCAACGCAATTTCCCACTCGCCCTCTAGACTTGGGATGCCGCACATTCAAACACTCGTTTGAGTTGCTCTTTTTTCCTCTTCATCCTAGAAGCTGAGTCTCACTTACTGAAACGTGCCACTGTGAAAACCTTTGAGGTCCATCAACTTCAATGCCGCACTTCATGGGCGGATTTTGATCTTACACCTTGTTTGAATTGAATCCGGCATATCTGTGCGTGTTTGGCTGATCCGATCTGTTCCAGAAGGTTTGGCGCCGGGAGAGAGTGCTGTAAAGAAGGTTCGACCTGGAGCCGATAGTTGGCTGGGTTCAAATTCAGGTGCCCGCACCACTAGACCCACACACTTTTCCCGGTTCTGTGTTCGGTTTAGGACTTAGTTGATTGGAATATCCTACTGTATGGTAGTGGTACGTGTATCTGATTAGCTAAGCCCGTACCTGAATAACTAAGTTCAAACCCTCCAACTAAAGAATGCCTGCGAGTGCATCGTTCTTCTTTTGCTGGCATTCGTAGATGCCCATTTGCTTTTCTAAGGTTGAAAACGCGTAGGCAATCATATCTATCGAACCGCGTGAGTCAACAGCCCAGTACGTTTGAACTTGCTATCTCTGGTCAAGAATGAATTGGAGAAGGAGAGGCTTGCGCAGACTGTTGTTGGTCAATCTTCTCGATGCCTTCATTGCAGGCGCGTATACGTTGATGATTCCGCTTCTCCTCGTTGAGCGCAACATGAACATTACGACTATTGGCGTTGTGTTCTCAGTTCTTCCTTTGGTATTCGTGGTCAGCAGGTTGTTCTTCGCCGCTTCCGCTGACAGTCTAGGTTTTCGGAAATTCTTCAATCTGAACGCCGCTGGTAATTTTGTGTCAGTGGTTCTCTATTCACTGTCCTCTTCTTCAACATCTTACGCTCTGGCTAGGGGGGTTCAAGGTGTGAAGGAGGCTTCACTTTGGGCTGTGAATAGGAATGCGGCATACGAGATCGCAGGCGACCAAAATGCGGATGTTGCCTCCAGAATCATTTTCGTTCGAGCTCTACCTTTGGCCTTGGGAGCGATAGCTTCAGGTTTCCTGATCTTCTGGGTGGGATTCACGCCTGTCTTCATAATCCTAGCATTCCTTTCAGTCTTGATCTTCGTCCCTGCGAGTATGCTTCGGATTGGCGGGAAAGAAAAGGAGTCGATACTGTTTGAAGTGATCAAGAAACTTGATCCGACATCGGTCAGCAAAACAGTCTGGTCTGCATCGATAGTAATGTGTTTCTACTTTCTGGCATCGTCTCTAACCATTGGATTCGTGCTTCCGATTTTTCTGCGTTCAAGGGGTCTTGGTTACTGGGAGATAGGTATTCTCCTCGCTGCGTATAACGCACTTGGAGCCTTACTGCTGCTCTTAACGGCTCAAAAGGTTTTGACGGTGAAGAACGCGATCATCGTTCAAGCACTGTTGTATCTACCGGCGGCATTGATAATTCCACTATCGGATGGCTGGCTGATGACTGTCATGATCGTCCTGATGGCAATCGCTGAATGGACGAGCTATATGACCATGGAGAGCGTGGTAGTTAACGCGGTCCGAGGATGTGAGAATACTGCGACCGCCATAAGTTTCTTGTTTACTCCTGGACAACTGGCGACAATGGTGGGCTTCGTATTAGCGGGTCTACTGGTGGAGATGTACGGGTATACCGCCCCGTTCTGGGCTGCGGGTATGTTCTTCGTCACATATTCTGCGAGTGCATGGCTGATGTTGAAAGATGGAGACGCTCGAAAAGGGCAGACGGCACAGTCAATCTAGATTTCGTGCCTCTACTGTTGCGCACCCCCCCACAACTGATACTTACGTAACCCTCATAGTACACACATCGGTCCCCCTTTTTCGTTCGGGGAAGAATTTTCGTGGTCCTAGTCTAAGGCAATCAGCCGATCTTTCCTTTTGAGTGGGAGCGCTATTACAGCGTCGCTTCGCCCAAGATTAATATCAGACCTGTTGGCGTAGTTCATACATTCTTGAGGGACCTGCAACGAGTTACGACGTTCCATTGCACATCTGTCCGCGATGTGGATTCCTATTAGATCAATGTGTGTGTACCGGCCCCCACCCCGCGAGACATTCATGAGCATGTCGAAAGCGGATATCGTCAAACGGGTCTTGAGGAGTTATATCTTAGGGTTTCAGAGTCCGCGAAGGGTGAACATGAGGCTCCCGTCAAGTCACTGCCAAATGGAAATAATCTTGTAACATTGAAGTGCACCCAAGGGTCTACTGCCTACGAGGTCGAGGTGGAACTCACGAAACGAGGAAAGTTTGTCGACCTCCGAACCAAATGATTACGCTGGACAGCCTCTCACCTACTGGAAGGTTGTGGTGTCAAATCGATAGCTTTCTAGCCAGTCCTATGATTGTGTACTTACTCTTTTTTGTGTGTGTGCGCACCACCGGACCTACACGCACGAAAAAACTGTAGGATGAAACATGAGTTCCACTGAGAAGAATGCTTTTTCCACCACTCCCGCAATCGACTTGCTCCCTGGTTCATGAGCCAAGAAACTACTGACGCGAGCATGATCGTGCCAAAAAGGAAAGGCTAGCCATTGGCTGGTTGCGGCTATTTTCTCGTTCACGAATGGTCAGCTTAGGCTGATGCGCCACTCGCGCGGTTCACATACGCTTGATGATGCTTGATACGATGTATCCTCAGCTGTTCCTCAGACGTGTTAGGCGCGATTCGTGTCCAATCGACTGTTGCGTGACTTTGACACGTACTTATATGCGCCTCCGTTCGACCTACTGCATCCGACCGGTATCCGGATGATGAAGTTGGGGAGAGAGTACAAGGTTGTATGTCCTCTTTTTCTCGACAAAGATCCTGATTTTGAAGAGGGAATACTTCAGAGCATCGCAACCTTTCACCCTTACAAGTGCACAAACCAAGAGGAAGTAGCCCAAGTCGTTAAGGACGCGGATGCAGTCATTACTGGTCCTATCGAGGTGCGGGAGAAAGCCATAGCTGGCATGACGCGATGTAGGATAATTCAGGCTCTTGGCGTCGGATTTGACAGAATTGACTTGAAACCGGCTGGAGAAAGAGGGATATACGTATCCAATGTTCCTGACTATTGCGTAAACGAAGTTGCAGACCACACGATCGGACTATTGCTAGCGGCAAATAGACGGATACTTGGCTTGGTCGGCGCGGCTAGGAAAGGAATGTGGTTCTCGAAACTGCCATTTGACGTATCCGCTCCAGTCTCTCGCCTTACAGGAAAGACGCTGGGAATAGTTGGACTGGGACGCATAGGTACTGCGGTCGCTATCAGAGCCAAAGCCTTTGGCATGAAAGTACTATTCTATGATCCATACCTGAAGTTAGGAATCGAAAGATCATTGAACCTCGACAGATCAGAAAACCTTGAATTTCTTCTGGAGAACTCTGACATCGTAAGCATCCACACTCCACTCACAGATGAGACATATCACATGATAGGAGAAGACCAATTGAAGAGAATGAAAAAACATGCCTTGATCATCAATACGGCTAGAGGCGCGATTGTGAACAGGATGGCACTTCTCAGGGCTTTGAAAGAAGAGTGGATCACAGGCGCAGCATTAGATGTGATAGAAGATGAACCGCCAAGTCAGGATGAGCCTCTACTATCGCTGGACAATGTCGTAATCACGCCGCACAGAGCATTCTACTCTGAAGAGAGCAATGTGGACTGTCGCCGAAAAGCCGCGACCAATGTCCTGAGAGTTCTGCAAGGAGGAATCCCTCTCCACATAGTTAACGAGCGATTTCTGATAAGGCCCTAAGTATGTTGGCTTTCAGAAGTATCATCCGCGGGTTAGAAAACTCGCCAAGGGTGGCGAAAGTTGGGGTCATAACTGGTGGAGTCCTGAGACGGACTGCCTGCGTGCATGCAGGTTTGATCTCAAGGGTGTTCGCTCGGGGTCATGTGTATTGTCTCTGGTATTGAACAAGAAACGGCTCTTCCGTTCCTCTTCCAGCCTTTTGTGCATATCATCTGTTACTGTCAAAGTGCATTCTTGTGTGTAGGTCTCTTTGTGCGCACACACAAAGAATGTCTCAAGGTCTGCAATTCCTTTCTTGATAGTTCGACATTGCCGATCATGAAATCAGCAAATAAAAGAGAGAAGGGAGGATACTCAACTCAGGACAGGATGCAGGGCTACTCATGCGCGAAGTCGATCTGTATGGAGAAGGATGTCTAACAGTCGTTCTGTCTCACCAAGATGTCAAAGCCATATTCCCTCACACTGTCGAAATGTTCGAGAGGATTAACCGCCTAACAGAGCGCGCGTTGAGGAGCGCTGAGAAGTATCCTCACGACAAAGCGACCATTGATTTAGCGGAACTAAGGAGCCGTACGCTCCTAGGCGCGACTGAGAAAACTGTCGCTTCAAGGACTTTCATTTCGAGGCGTTTGACATCCCTCCGCTCGACGAGACGGTACGCCACAAATGTTGCAGTTCTCTGGAACCGAGAGTCCGGGTATCCATACTGTATCATGGACGGTAACCCACTCTATGACTTCAGAACCGCCTCAACGGTCGCGGTTGGCGTCCACTGCCTTGGAAGTTCGAATGACGATGTGGTCTGCATACTTGGGGCTGGTCCCGTTGCGACGGCGACGGTGTTGGCATTGGGAGCACTAAGGCATCCGCCTCGTGAGATAAGGATGACCGCGAGGAGGAAGATGGGTTTCAAGACTGTCAAAGAGAGACTAAGTGAGCTCTTTGGAAGGTTCGATCCCACTCTGCTCCGCAGAACGAGCCTCGTCGCATGCGAGACCGTTCAAGAATCACTTGTTGGTTCAACCATCATAATCGATGTTTTCTCCCGCACAACTGCCCCTTTCATTGATGAAGCGCTGCTCCCTCTGGAGATGGTGGATAGGGTGACTTACGTTGACGTGGGAAAAGAAGCGCTTTCCGGTTCGCTTGTTTCGAGTTTCTCGGCATACATCTTTGACAACTTGAAGCTTGGCTACGCGCTGAATAGCCCCGCAAGCGAAGCCTTGCGGCAGGGAAGATGTAACATTCACGCAAAGAAATGCGACATAACACAGCTCTTGAATGGAGAAATCAGTGCCAAGGAGCTTGCACACGGCAGGCTTCTCACGGTAATGGGAGTCGCCTCCATAGATGCTCAGATTGCAGAAGACGCCTTCAGAAGATTCTCGAAGATCTCAGAAAAACGGTTAGCGTACAGACGCTAACGACATGCCGGAAGAGTCCTCTGTTGTGTGTGGGTGTGGTGGTGCGCACCATGGTGCCCACATGCGAAAGCGTGTTGCTCTCTTCCTAGAGACTGACTGGCGGTTCCACTTGTTCACTTTGCCGGGCTGCTGGTCTCTTCAAGACCGGCTACAGATTGAAATTCTTCTTCGTTGTCACATGCTTCCAATGGAAATACCGCGTGGTAGTGGAGACACCAGAGGATTCGTTCTACGTTCGCAGGTCTAGCTCGCTTTGCTCTCCTGTATTGTGTTACCACCGTCTATCACAATCTCCGTTCCAGTTATGTAGTTCGACTCCTCGGTGGCTAAGAATAGCGCAAGGTACCCGACTTCTTCTGGTCGTCCGAGTCTCCTCATTGGTATGGAACGAGCGGTTCTTCTTCTGTTCTTGACTACTCCGGTGTCAATGTATCCAGGGCAGATGGCGTTTACGGTAATCCCGTGCTCTGCAACCTCCATTGCTAGGCCTCTAGTGAAACCTGACACTCCGCCCTTCGAGGCCGAATAGGCGCTCGAACGGTAGAGTGCAACTATTGGTCCAGTCACAGAAGATACGTTCACAATCTTCCCGCTTCTTTCTCCTATCATCGAGTGAAGGACTGCTCTCGTGCACAACATGCACGTCTTCAAATTCGCATCGATTACCTTGTTCCAATCATGTTCAGTCATGTCTACGAGATTCTTCTTCACTCCTTCACTCCCCCCTGCGACGTTGACGAG
>Ga0315282_10009142_pt1 | contig 15833 bp, 6 predicted proteins | sample YL17G07_20_MG_FD_203693 | JGI IMG/M metagenome (GOLD analysis project Ga0315282, IMG submission 203693) | Sediment microbial communities from Yellowstone Lake, YNP, Wyoming, USA - YL17G07_20 | ecosystem: Environmental > Aquatic > Freshwater > Lake > Sediment | place: USA: Wyoming | collected...
CATGATCCACGGAGATGTGAAGGTCGCCGCGCGCTCGCTGCTCTGGAACAAATGCTGGCGGGCTCCGCAGTCTCCCGCTACATCGATGATCACGTTGCCGCTGTAGCCGTGTGTTCCCCACAGATAATACTGATTGTGGCCGCTGATCGCGGGCGGTAGTCCGTACTGACGTCCGAAGAAATCAATTGCTCCCGCTTCGCCGTAATTCCCAGCTACGATGGCCGCGTGCGCCCGGTCATTAGGCGAAAGGGATTGATAAACCTTCGCGACGGTCGCGGCCAGATCGGGCCAGCCGTGCATATCAGCCCAATCGGTGGGAAGGGCCGGCAGGCGCTGATGCTCCGTCGCGACAGCTTGGCGCGGGATGTGCAGGAACCCGAATAGCCAGTTTTGGTACGAGGCCACCTGCACTTCGGGCAAGATCGGCAATGCGAAGGGGACGAAGACGAGCCCCAAAACGATCGCGGCTGTGGCCACCACCGCCCGAAGCATTCTCCATCGATTTGTCCAGGCTTCGATCGCTACGCCTCCCGCCGCCATGAGATACGGGTATACGTCGGCAGGGTAGTAGTGTTTTCCATGAAACACCACCATGCAGGCAATCAAGATGATGTACGTGTAACCGAGAAAACGCAGACGCACGTTCCATAAGAGCCAGGCCAGGCCGATAATCCACACCAGAGAAAGAAACACGTTGGTGATGAGGATCTGCTGAAACAAGTATTGCACCGGGCCGACGATCAGGTTCTTCCCGTGCTGACCATTGCGCAGGAATTCCAGCGTGGGAAACCCGTAATGCACCTGCCAAAGGAAATTCGGCAACGCGATCAGCCCGCAGACGCCGCAACCCGCCAGGAACCAACGCGAGAAGAGAATCCTGCGTTCGGGCGTGAGGAGTAAGCCCAGCAGCATTGCAACAGAGAAGAACACAACGGTGTACTTGCTCTGAAGGCAGATCCCAACGAAAGCGCCCACAGCCAGCCACCCGCGGGGATCGGCGCCTTTTACGAGGCGCAGCGTGCAAAGCGCTGCCAACGGCCAAAGCCAAAGACCGACCATGTCAGGGGAAACTTTCATCCCGAAGTTCATAAGCACGGGGGCAAAAAATGCCACGAGCGCGGCAAGGACCTGGGCGAAAGCTCCTCCCCCCAATTCCGCGGCGAGCAAACACGTTATGTACACGCCCGCAGCGGCAAAGAACGCAGGGACCGCGCGCAAGAGCACGAGCGAGTGACCGAACATCTGTGATCCGGCGGCGAGAAGCGGCACTACCGGAGGCTGGTCAACGTAGCCCCACTGCGGGTGCTGCCCACAGACGATGAGATAGAGCTCATCGCGGAAATATCCATAATGCGGGTTGCCCACCAGATGCAACCCAAACGTCGCGATGGCGGCAATCAACGGCATTCGAAGGCGGTCGCTCGTCAGCGCATTCATGATTCTCTGCATGAAACAAACCCCACTATGAAACCATACGATTCTCGTGCCGCGTCAGTTCCAGTAACATTAGGCGACCGGACTTCGCCACCGGCTTGAACAGTTGTAGAATGCTGAGTTCGCTTTTGCAGATCTGGCCTTAGCCAAGGCAGGACCCTGCTGCAATCCGGGTGGGGCGCTGATCTGAGAGGGGGAGGAATGAATTGCAGTCGTCGGAGGTTCTTGGAAGTTGCCGCGCTGGGGGGAGGCTTGATGGGTCAGGGGAAACTCGCCAGGACTTTTCTCTTCGCCGGTACGGGAGAGGATTGTTCCAAAGTCCCCGGAGTGGCGGTGTCGCACTCGCCGGCAAGCACGGGTATCTATCTTTCCTCACCCAGCCTCGTCGTCCTGCCCGATGGCAAGTATTGCGCCACCTGCGATGAATTCGGCCCTGGCTCAACCGAGCGAACCCGCGGAGTCACGCGCGTGTTCATCTCGGGCGATCGCGGCCAGACGTGGGAACGATTGCCCAATGTGCAGTCGGCGTTCTGGTCGACCCTGTTTGTTCATCGCAAGGCCTTGTACTTGATCGGATCGACGAATTCCAGGGACAGCCGGCTCTTCATACGGAAGTCATCGGACTGGGGGCAAACCTGGTCAACTCCCACGGACCCTGAAAACGGCCTGCTGCGGCCTGATGCTCTGATCCGGACCAACGCCGGCAACATCACCATTGGCAATGGCCGCCTCTGGTTCGGATCGGTTTTTGATCCTCAGGGCCCGCCGGGACCAGGAAGTTCCTTCCGGTTTTTCGTCATGTCGGCCCCGCTCGAGGCCGACCTGCTGAAAGACTCCAGTTGGACGTATTCCACTCTCATCGTTTACAACCCGCCATCCCTGCAAGGTGGCCTCGTCGAAGGGACGATCACCACCGGCCCCACGGGCTGGCCCGTAACCCTGTATCGTGTGGACGACCGTGGCCCACAGGAAAAAGCCCTGGTTGCCTGGCCGCGCCGGGATGGCAAAAGCCTGGGCTTCGATCCCCTGAAGGACGTCATTAACTTTCCCGGGGGGTGCAAGAAATTCATTGTTCGCTACGACCGGGCGAGCAAGCTCTATTGGAGCCTGAGCAACTGGGTACCGAAGCGCCACGCAGGTTTCAATGTCGAGCGAACACGCAACACGCTGGCGATGATCGCCTCACCCGATCTCCACCGCTGGACGATCCGCACCGTCGTGCTGCACCACCCCGATGTCAATTTCCACGCGTTCCAATACGTGGACTTCCAGTTCGATGGGAATGACATGCTCGCCTTATCACGCACCGCCTACGACGATGGCTTGGGGGGAGCCCATTCGCAGCACGACGCCAACTTCATCACGTTCCACCGATTCCAGAACTTTCGCAATCTCACCCCGAAGGACGCACCGGACGGCCTTGCGGATGAAATCCTGCAATGGAATAGCGGACGTTAACCGAAGCGAACAATCCCAGTGCAAGGGCTCAGAGTTAATTCGGAACAGACCATCCGTGAACATCCTCGAAACGCACGCGTTGACGCGGTGCGCGCCGGGATGGTGCACGTGTACCTGATTCCGGCTCTACTTGCCGCTCTTCAACTCGTTCACTGCGGGAAGTTTTGAGGAGTTCCAACCGCCGCCCAGCGCTTCGATCAGAAGAACGCTGGCGCTCATGCGGCGAGTGAGAATATTGAGGGCTTGCACCTGGGCTTGCAGAAGAATGGCTTGCTCGGTGATGACGGCGAGGTAGTTGACGGTGCCGGCCTTGTATTGGTAAGTGGATATGTCGAGCGAATTCTGGGCAGCTTGCACGGCATCGTTCTCGGCTTGCGCTTCGTTCTCCAGCACCCGCAGCGCCGCCAGACTGTCCTCGACTTGCTGGAAGGCCACGAGTACGGTCTGGCGATAATTCGCCACCGTGGCGTCATAAGCAGCCAGTGTCTGGTTAACCGTGGCGCGGCGCCTGCCGGCATCGAAAAGCGTCTCCGACAACTGCGCGCCTACGGACCAGAAACGCGATGGCCATCCGATCCACTGTAAGAATGCCGCGCTTTCAAGGCCGCCCGACGCGCTGAAGGATATGGTGGGATAATAAGCGGCTTTGGCGATCCCGATCTGCTCGTTGGCCGCGGCCATCTGACGTTCGGCGGTGGCGATATCGGGGCGGCGTTCCAAGAGCGTGGAAGGAACTCCCACCGGCACGGGTGGCGGTGTGATCTTGATGGGGCGGTAAGAGATGGAAAGTTCCGCGGGGGCTTTGCCGGTCAGGACGGCAATGGCGTGCTCGTATTGCGCGCGCGCCACATCATAATCGATCATCTGGGCCCGCGCGGTGTTCAATTGGGTCTGCGCCTGGGCAACGTCCGAGCCCGACGCCACACCGCTATTAAATCTGTCCTGCGTGAGCTTGAGGTAATCCTGATAAGACTTCACGGTGGTTTGGAGCAATTCCTTCTGGCCATCCGCGCCGCGCAACTCGAAGTAATATTGCGCCAGCTCTGCCTGGTAAGACAGTCGCGCATTCTCCAACAGGGCGGCACTGATTTGTGCTGCCTCCGCGCTCGCCTGAATACTGTGCCGGATACTTCCCCAAATATCGGCTTGGTACGACACGTCCACCGGTAGGTCGTAGGTGGTGCGGGAACTAGGGGTAAAGGCCTGATTACCGGCAGTCCCGGTAACCGACGCTCGCGAGTTCACGATGGAGGGAGCAGCGGAAATCGTCGGGTACAGGTTCGAGCGCGCAATCCGCACAGCGAGTTTAGCCTCGCGAAATTGCGCCTCCGACACTTTGATATTCTGGTTGGAAATGCTCACCTGTTCTTCCAGGGCATTGAGCTCCGGGTCGTCATAGATTTCCCACCATTTGCCGCGGGCGAGGGCGTCGCTGGGCTGCGCCGGCGCCCACTCGGCCGCCTGGGGAGAGCCTGCGGGCGGGAGCTCCTTGTAAGCTGGTGGCGCGGCGGCGGGCGGGCGTTTGTATTCCGGCCCTACCCGGCAGGAAGGAAGCAGTAGGCAGAAGGCAGTAAGCAGTAGGCAGAAGGCAGAAGGCAGTAGGCAGTAAGCAGTAAGCAGGCGGAGAGGGCCGTCTTGGCTGTGGCCGCCGGGGCGGGCGGTTTTGTTTGTCGTCATCGAGCACATGGTAAATTTTCTTCTCCGATCAAGGGCGTACCCCGTGGCATGGTTATCCATCTGAATTCTGCTTACTGCCTACTGCTTACTGCCTACTGCCTTCTGCCTTCTGCCTACTGCCTACTGCCTACTGCTTTCCGAAGGCTAGATCTCCGGGGCCAAGGGCATGATCTTCGTGGGACCTGTTCCCCGAATCCGATACCGCCAATTTTGCAACCGGTCAAAATAGAGGTACACCACGGGAGTCGTGTACAACGTTAGCAATTGGCTGACGGCCAGCCCGCCGATGATGGCGATTCCCAGGGGACGGCGAAATTCCGACCCGGTGCCGGTGCCGAGGGCGAGCGGCAGAGCGCCCAGCATCGCCGCCATGGTGGTCATCAGGATGGGGCGGAAGCGCAGCAAGCACGCTTCGTAGATCGAATCCCGGGAAGTCTTGCCTTCGTTGCGCTCGGCGGCCAGAGCAAAGTCAATCATCAGAATAGCGTTCTTTTTCACAATTCCGATCAGCAGAATGATCCCGATGATGGCGATCACCGTGAGGTCCGTGCGCGTGAGCATCAGCGCCAGCAGCGCGCCCACGCCCGCCGATGGCAACGTAGAGATAATGGTGACGGGATGAACGTAACTTTCGTAGAGGATGCCGAGCACCAGGTAAACCGAAATGAGCGCGGCGGCAATCAGCAGGGGCTCGCTGCCGAGGGAATCCTGATAGGCTTGGGCGGTTCCGGCAAAACCGGTGCGAATGGTCGCAGGCAAACCAATCTTGCTGGCTCTTTCGGCAATGGCGTCCGCAGCATCTCCCAACGGGACGCCCGGCTGGAGATTGAACGAGATGGTCACCGATGGTGACAGGCTCTGGTGGTTCACCGAAAGCGGCGCGGTGACCGGGGTATATTTCGTGAAGGCAGCCAAGGGAACTTCCATCCCACTCGGCGCGCGCACGTAAGTTTGGCGCAGGATCAAGGGATTCTGCCAGAATTCGGGCGCCACCATCATGATCACGTGATATTGGTTCAGCGGAGTGTACATGGTTGAGACCTGGCGCTCGCCGAAGGCATCGTAAAGGGTATTGTCAATGAGCTGTGGCGAAATGCCGAAGCGCGCCGCGGCAACGCGATCATACTGCACGAAGGCCTCAAGCCCGCGGTCCTGCTGATCGCTGTTCACGTCCGCGATCAGGGGGACAGTTCTCAATTCCTGTAACATGCGGGGGGCATAGGTTTGCAGATCCCTCAGATTGTCACCGCGCATGGTGAATTGATACTGGGAGGCGCCAAAGCGGCCGCCCACGCGGACGTCCTGTGAGGCTTGCATATAGAGCGTGGCGCCCGGCACCCGGCCAAGCTTGGGCCGCAGCCGCGCGATGACGAGGTCGGCGCTGATCTTTCTCTCCGCGGGTGGCTTGAGGGCGATGAACATCTGCGCGGTGTTCATAGCGCCGCCGCGGGAGCCGCCGCCACCGGTAAATCCGTTGACGGTATCCACCGCTGGGTCGGCGACCACAATGTTGATCATTTGCCGCAGTATTCCGTCCATGGCTTGAAACGAGGTATCCTGGTCAGCCTGAATCGAACCCATGATGCGTCCGTTATCCTGCTGCGGAAAGAACCCCTTGGAAACGTGGATGTAGAGGTATACGTTCAGTGCGATGGTCGCCAATAATACCGTCAGGGTAATGGCCGGGAAGCGCAGCACGGTGGACAAAGTCCTTGCATAGAACTTCACCACCCCGTTGAAGGCGCGTTCGCAGGTCCGATACATGCGGCCATGGGATTCGTGCTGCCGCAACAGGTGCGCGCACATGGAGGGCGTCGCGGTGAGCGAGACCACCAGGGAAACGGCGATGGCCACAGAGAGGGTCACAGCGAACTCGCGAAACAGCCGGCCCACAATTCCACCCATCAGCAGCAAGGGGATGAACACCGCTATCAACGAAATGCTGATGCTCATCACGGTGAAGCCAATCTCCCGGGCGCCCTTCAGCGCCGCCGCGAACGGCGCCATCCCTTTTTCCAGATAGCGCGTGATGTTTTCAATCACCACAATCGCGTCGTCAACCACAAAGCCGGTGGAGACGCAGAGCGCCATCAAGGAAAGATTGTCGAGACTGTAACCCAGCAGGTACATGACACCGAAGGTCCCCACCAGGGACACGGGAACGGCCACGCTGGGGATAAACGTGGTGCGCGCATTGCGCAGAAAAACGAAAACCACCACGATCACCAAAAATACGGAGATGATGAGGGTTCGTTCCACGTCGCGAACGGAGGCGCGGATGGTCATGGTCTGATCCATCGCCACGCGCATATCGATGGAGGGAGGGATCTCCGCTTTAAGCTGGGGCAGCATGGCCCGGACGCGGTCCACGGTCTCGATAATATTGGCGCCGGGCTGGCGGAAGAGGATGACCAGCACCGAAGGCTTGCCGTTGGAGTAGCCTGAGGCGCGAATGGATTCTGGGGCGTCACGCACTACGGCGACGTCGGAGAGGCGTACAGGGGAGCCCTTTTTGTAAGCCACGATCAGAGGGCGATAATCACTGGCGCGGAACAGTTGGTCGTTGGCGCCCACCTCCCACATGCGGAGACCGTCGGAAAAGTGCCCCTTCGGCAGATTGGCATTGGCACTACTCAACACGCTCCGCACCTGCTCCAACCCGACACCATATTTGTCGAGCAAGGTCGGATTCAACTCGACCCGAACCCCCGGCAGGGCGCCCCCGCCTACGCTCGCTTGGCCCACCCCGCTCACCTGCGATAACTTCTGCGCCAGGATGGAGGAAGCATAATCGTACATCCTGCTCTTCCCCAGCACGTCCGAGGTGAGCGCGAGCATAAAGATGGGAGAATCGGCCGGGTTCACTTTTCGGTAGGTCGGGTTGTTGGGCAGGCTGCTGGGCAGGTAACCGCGGGCAGCATTGATGGCGGCTTGGACGTCGCGCGCGGCCGCGTCGATGTTCCTGTTCAAGTCAAATTGCAGGGTGACGTTGGAAGAGCCGAGGTTACTCGATGAGGTCATCTCGGTGACCGCCGCAATGCGGCCAAACTGGCGCTCCAGTGGGGTGGCGACCGACGAGGCCATGGTCTCAGGACTGGCGCCGGGCAATCCTGCCGACACCGACACCGTGGGGAAATCCACCTGGGGCAGCGGCGACACCGGCAGCAGGCGGAAGGCCACCGCGCCGGCCAGCGACACGGCAACCACCAGAAGGGTGGTAGCGATCGGCCTGCGGATGAAGGGCTCAGAGATATTCATGACTTATCCCGCCGGAAGTGGCTCTGTTCCTGGCGGCGTCGCCTGCCCGCCGGAGAACCGTTTGGCGAGGCGGTCAAACCAGAGATATATGACCGGAGTCGTATAGAGTGTCAACATCTGGCTGAAGATCAGACCGCCAACGATACTAATGCCCAAAGGCCGGCGGAGCTCCGACCCGGTGCCTGTGCCCAGCGCCAGGGGAACACCGCCCAACAAGGCGGCCATGGTGGTCATGATAATCGGCCGGAAGCGGAGGAGGCAGGCTTGATAAATGGCGTTGATGGGCGTCAGGCCTTCCTTGCGCTCTGCTTCCAGGGCAAAATCGATCATCATGATGGCGTTTTTCTGAACGATGCCGATCAATAGGACGAGGCCGATCAACGCAATGACACTGAAATCGTTATGGGTGACCCGAAGGGCCAGCAACGCACCGACGCCCGCCGAGGGCAGGGTGGAGAGAATGGTTATCGGGTGAATGTAGCTTTCATATAAAACGCCCAAAATGATATAGACCGTAACGACCGCCGCCAGAATCAGCAAGAGCTCATCCGCCAACGAATTCTGGAAGGCTTGGGCCATGCCCTGGAACGATGCCTGGATACTCGGCGGCAGGCCGAGATTCGGATCATCTTTCACTCGATTGACAGCCTTAACGGCGTCCCCCAGAGAAGCGTTAGGAGCCAAGTTGAACGACAGGGTGACCACCGGGAACTGGCCTTGGTGATTGACGGTGATGGGCACATTCATCGGCACAACGTGGGTAAAAGCCGCCAGGGGGACTTGGTTGCCCGTTAGAAATACGCCCGTCGAGGAGATCGATTTCCCACCAAAGGCGTCATTGGAGGATATTGTACTCAAACTGCTGAGCGAGGAGGTGGTGGTAGACAAGCTGGCACTTGCCACGCTTCCCGAGCTCGTCGGCCCATAGATCTGGTTCGTCGCCGTCCCGCCTGCCACAAGTCCACTGAAACCGCTGGGGGCTCCCGTGCCTGTTCTAATAAACAAGTCGCGGAGGTCCAGAGGATTCTGCTGAAAGTTACGTTTCACTTCCAGGACCACGTGGTATTGATTCAATTGGGTGAAGATCGTCGAAACTTGTCGCTGGCCATAGGCATCGTAGAGCGTTTGGTCAATGGCGGAGGACGTGATGCCCAGGCGATAGGCCGTTTCGCGATCAACCACCACCTGGGCGCGAAGGCCTTGGTTCTGCTGATCACTCGCCACGTCGCGCAGCTCGGGCTGTTTTTGCAGCTCCGCAAGCATTTTAGGGGCGTACGTATTCAACTCGTCGATGTTGGGATCTTCGAGGGAGTACTGGAACTGTGTGCGGCTCACCCGGTCTTCAACGGTAATATCCTGCACCGGCTGCATGAACAGGGTGATTCCCGGCACCCTCGCAAGTTCCGGCTGCAAGCGGCGTATGACATCGCTCGCACCGACCTTACGTTCATCGAGCGGCTTCAAATTGATGAGCATGCGCCCGCTATTCAGCGTGGTGTTCGTCCCATCGATGCCGATAAAGGAGGAAAGGCTTTCGACGGCCGGATCTTTCAGGATGATGCTCGCCAGCGCCTGCTGTTCTCTGGACATCTCCGGGAAGGAAACGGTCTGCGCCGATTCGGATACACCCTGAATGACACCGGTATCCTGAATCGGGAAAAACCCTTTGGGGATGTAGATGTAAAGCAGCGCGGTGGAAGCCAGGGTCGCGATGGCCACAAACAGAGTCGCGGTCTGATGGCGAAGCACCAACTGGAGGGTCCGATCATAAAGTGCGAGCAACCCATTCCACCCGGCTTCCGTCGCGCGGTACAGCCTTCCTTGCTCGGCGGCGGTATGGTGCCTCAACAGCTTGGAGCACATCATGGGCGTCAGTGTCAATGAAACGACACAGGAAACCATAATGGTCACTGCCAAAGTAACCGCAAATTCCCGGAACAGGCGGCCGACAATGTCCCCCATGAACAACAAAGGGATAAGACCGGCAATCAAGGATACGGTGAGAGAAACGATGGTGAAGCCAATCTGCGCGGATCCTTTTAACGCCGCTTGCAGCGCCGGCTCGCCCTCCTCGATGTATCGCATGATGTTCTCGATCATTACGATCGCATCGTCGACGACGAAACCCGTCGAAATGGTCAAGGCCATTAAGCTTAAGTTGTTCAAGCTATAGCCGAGCGCGTACATGACCCCAAAAGTCCCCACCAAGGACAAGGGAACGGCGACGCTGGGGATAACCGTGGCAGCAACGTTGCGCAAGAATAGGAAGATCACCATCACCACCAGCGCGACCGCCAACATGAGCGAAAATTGCACATCGGCTGCCGACGCCCGGATGGTGTTGGTCCGGTCAGTCAGAATGCTGACCTTAACAGATGAGGGCATCGTGTTGGTGAGCTGCGGAAGAAGCGCCTTGATGCGATCGGCAACCGCGATGATATTCGCGCCCGGCTGGCGCCGAATGTTCACGATAACGGCGGGGACGTCGTTCATCCAGGCTGCTTGGCGGACGTTTTCCACGTCGTCCTCGACCGTGGCTACGTCGGTCAACTTCACTGGGGAGCCGTTCCGGTAGGCAATAACCAGCGGGGCGTAGTCAGCGCCGGAGAGCAACTGGTCATTGGCGCCAATTTGATAGGACTGGTGCGGGCCATCAAAGTTGCCTTTCGCCTGATTTACGTTGGCGGCGACGATGGTGCTGCGCAAATCCTCCAGGTTGAAGCCATAGGCTGCCAGCGCCGTGGGGTTCGCTTGAATGCGCACCGAAGGTTTCTGCCCGCCGCTGATGCTGACCAGCCCGACCCCCGGCAACTGCGAGATCTTCGGCGCCAGGCGCGTGTCCGCAAGGTCCTCGACTTTCGGCAGGGGCAGCGTCTTGGAGCTGAGTGCCAGGGTTAGAATGGGGGCATCGGCAGGATTGCTTTTGCTGTAAATGGGTGGCGTGGGAAGGTCAGGAGGCAGGTAGGTTCCCGACGCATTAATGGACTGCTGCACTTCCTGTTCAGCCACGTCGATACTCAGGTCGAGGTTGAACTGTAAGGTGATGATGGAGCTGCCGTCGGAGCTCGTGGAGGTCATCTGCTGAAGCCCTGGCATTTGGCCAAACTGGCGCTCCAGCGGAGCAGTCACCGAAGACGCCATCACATCCGGGCTGGCCCCCGGGTAAAAGGTGATGATCTGGATAGTGGGATAATCCACCTCCGGCAGCGCTGAGACCGGCAACTGTTTGTAAGCCACGCCGCCCGCCAAGAGGATTGCGGCCATCAGCAACGACGTTGCTACCGGCCGAAGGATAAAGATCCGTGACGGGCTCATGAACTTCCCTTCTGGGTCCTTTCGCCGCTCCTCTGCACCCTGACCTTAGTCCCCTCTTGGAGCTTGTCGACACCCGTCATTACGACCTGATCATCGGGGACCAAGCCGGTGGTGACTTCCGAATCCTCCCCCTCCGTGGTACCGATCGTGATCGTCCGCACCGTGACACTGGAATCAGGTTTGACCAGGTAAACGTAAGTTATCTGCGAGTTCCGTTGCACGGCAGCCGTAGGGACCAAGGTTACGCCTTGCTTCTCTTCCACCAATAATCGCGCGTTGACAAACTGGTTGGGGAAAAGCGCCCTGTCCCGATTGTCGAAGTTCGCCCGCAATTTGACGGTGCCGGTGGTCGGGTCGATCTGATTATCCATCGTTGTCAACCACCCTTGGGCAATTTTCGTCTTCTCCCCGTTGAGGGCTTCCACCTTTAACCGCGCCCCCGCATGCAACCTCGAAAGGACGGTGGGAAGCTGGGCCTCGGGAAGGGTGAAAATAACGCTGATGGGTTGGACCTGGGTGATGACCACTAATCCGGTAGAGTCGTTCGCCGTCACGTAATTTCCCGGATCGATCAGCCGAAGGCCCACGCGGCCGGTAATCGGGGCCGTGATATGGCAATAGATAAGATCAAGTTTGGCGTTGTCAATTTGCGCTTGATCCGCTTGCACGATTGCCTGCTGTTGCTTCACCGTGGCTTCCTGCGTCGCCAGTTGCTGTTCCGGAATGGCTTTCAGGGGGGCCAGAGTCTGATAGCGCTTCAAATCCACCTTGGCGTTTTCCAGGTTGGCTTGATCCCTGGCCAATCCGGCTTGGGCTGTCTCCAGCATGACTTGATAGGGCCGTGGATCAATTTGCGCCAGCAGCTCGCCTTTACGAACGGTCTGGCCTTCCTTATACAATACCTGCATCAGATATCCGGCGATTTGACTTTTGACGGTTACCGTATAAATCGGGGTCACCGATCCCAGGCCGGTAAAATAGACGCCGATGTCACCCTTGCGCGCGGTTGCGGCAACCACGGGAATCGCGCCCGAGCCCCGTCCGGACCTGCCACCCGGCGATTGGGCAGAATCACTGGCCGCCTTGGCGGGATTTGCATGAGGGCGGAAATAATAATAATAATAATAAACGCCCAACCCAACCAAAACCAAGTTCACCAGCCACAGCCATCCGTATCTCTTGGGCTTTCCGGGAGGGGGGGGCTTTATCCTCCGAAAGCTCCGCCTGGTTTCTTGCACGTCATGCCGGTCTAGCGTGTTGGGTTTTTCCAGATTCATAACCTACTAGCCTCTGCTGTTGCTGAGGAAAACTGACTACAATTCGGCAAATGTGCGTTTTCGCAAGAGAGGGCTTTTCTTGCTGCCGATGGCACCTCGCCGCCGGCTCAACCCGAAGGCGGTTGCCATTCTGTGCCGTCGTAAGAGGAATGGTCTGGGATGGCTGAGAACGAATCTTCCGTCGTCGCGCGGCGCTTGCCACCACTCCAATCTCTTTCCCAGGAAGCTTCCCTATTTCGCCTTACAATTTTAACACTTTGATTCGACGATAGAGGAGCGCTCCTGGTTACCTCTTCCGACCCCCGCGTGGCATCCTTTCACAACCTACGGCGCTCCTACCGCCAAACTCAACCCTCCGCGCATCCAAGTCCCGCGAAGCGGGATTCCTTGAGCAGCCGTAGGCCTCATTTGGTCCCGCCCCGCGGGATGAAACCTACGGAAATGGAAACCGGGAGATAGTTCCGGCCCTGGAGGGGCCGAACCTTCGCAAGGTCAACCCGTCGGCTGGCGGGTTGGGCAGCAAGGTGGGCTTTGCTATCCACAGGCTAAAAGCTGCGGCTACTCACGGTTGGGCCCCGCCGGGGCCTGCCCCGGTCCCGTCAATCCTCCCTTTCCGCATCCGTTTCTGACATCACGGATAACCACTTTCGGCGATCCATGCTCAGAATACCATAAGTGGCAATTCCAGAATACCTTGCCAGGGGTTGCTCCGAGGTACGCCGGCGGCGGTCCGTGGAAGCACCGAGGGCTCACAACTTCCCGAAGTGAAAGACGATTCCTGCCGTATATTGAATGTTGTTGGCGCGCCCGGCAACGGGAAAAGCCGCAGCGCTATCCGCCGTCGGCTTCGGGGGAAGGCCGAAAGCGGGCGAACTGGTAACGTGATCTCGCAGGTCAATGCGGAACGTCAGTCGCTTGGTAAGCTTGCGGTCGATGCCGACTCCCACGTTCATACCGAACTTATCGTTGTGGGTGATGATCGCCGTGCTCACCGTGGCGAAGCCTTGGTTCTTGGCGGTGGTGATCGCCGCATCCGTGGGACTGAACCGGTCGTACTCCACCCCCCCCTCCGCATAGGGCCGTAAGTGAAAGAGGGCGAAAGGTGCGTGGACTACGGCGCTGAGGCTGCCGATGTAAACGCGGACCGGGTACACCTGCCCAACATGTGGAAACACATTGGTATTGGTCACTACCAAATCATTCGGTCCATACGAATAAGCTGTCTCAATGCTGAGAAGCTTCCCGTAAGGCACCGCTACGCCCAAGGTGAACTTGGGGCCCAGGTCAAATCGCGAATGGAACAGCCTTTCCGCGGAGTTGAAATATTGCGCATCGACAAGGGTCGATCCTCCTCCCAGCACAAAGGCATCAAGCTGCATATCTTTGAAGAGATCTCGGGCTTGCGCCCCACCTGTGCTCCATAACAATGCGGTCAGCACCATCAACCCCTGCACCGCCTTCTTCTTCACCATGATCGAATGGACCTCCTGGGCATCTTAAACCGGGGGAATTCACATTTTCTGCGAGCCCTCATCCCGCCCTCTCCAGAGACTCGATGAATTGCTCGTTTCCGTTACCCACGCTCAGGATGTTTGGCCGTGTCGCTTTGAAGTGCCCCGCTCCCTTGCGACCTTCGCGCTTCGCGGCGGTTAACAGGAACCGCATCGGCAGCCGGCCTTTCCCGCTTGGACAACGATACGGGCGCCGGTTCATGGCAAGCGCAGATTTCTTCTTCGAATCTGCGCGCCCAAGCCTAACCTGAAGATTTGCGTTCACCCGCCCATCCCCGTGCACCCGGCAGGAATGATAGGTTCAATGCTTCGATGCCAGCCGCCTTCGGGCAGTTGGTTTGACCGCCGCGGCGGGCTGAGCAGGCGGTGGGTTGGCGCCCCTCCCGACAAGCGCCTGCTCGCGCCTTGCACTCCCCCGCCCTATATCAAAACGGGCAAGACAGTTTACTACGCGGAGCCACAAATGAACTATGGGGGAGTTAGAAATTCTGCGCGTTTCGGTCTTCTGCCGTTGCAGCGCGTGCGAATCTCCGCCAGATGGCCGACCCCGAGCTCGTGCCCCAACTCCGCCAGCAGCCGTTGAACAACCTGGTGCCCGCGTAAGCGAAGATAGCGGACAAGCTCGACCTGGGTTCTCTCCACCCCGTTCACCTGGGGCGGGAAGACGACTACCGAGGAGCTATTCCCTCGAAGCACGTCTGGACAGCCGAACGCACTGAAGGGGGAGCTGAACAGTTGCCCGGGAGGCGGGTCTTAACCATTACTTTCGGACATTACTTCCTGGGGAGCGACGATATGTCCCAATTCGTCGGGTCATTCAGGCGCCGATGAAAACACTGTAAGATCCCCTCCCCGCCGATAGATCGGTTGCCAAGTCTATCTTACGGGCATGACACCCTAGTACTTTCGCCAAAGTACTATGGCCAAAGTGTGGGAAGGAAATTACAGTAACCGTGATTGCGAGATAACAAAATTCTTAAGATGATCAGTGCGAGAACAAGTTCAATCCAAACTGACCCGACAGACCCATGCGCAAGCCAAAATCGGCCTGCGCTGTTGTCCGCGACCTCGAGTCAGAATCTACTCGATCGCAAAATGTGTATCGCTGGTGCCGGCCACCTGATCATCGACGTTGCGTGAGATGAAACCATGCTAACTGAGGATACTTGTATGCACCCAGCAAAAAGTTCTGCCCGCCCTGAAGTGTCTTCCCCCACGCGTCACCAGCGCTACGTGTGGATTCTCCTTAGCGCGATGATGGCGATCGTGGCCGTGCTGGCGGCGCCGGTGGCGCAAGCCGCGACCGCAACCACGACGACGTTGAGTCTGTCGCCTTCTACTTCTCCGGTGACCCCCGGGACGGTAGTGACTTTTACGGCCACGGTGTCCACCGTCTCCCCCGTCTCCCCTGTCACCACCGGCTTGGTGACGTTTTGCAATGCCACGGCCACACATTGCGAGGACTCCGCCCTCATCGGGACAGCGCAATTGACCTCGGCGGGCAAGGCGATTATCAAACTGGTTCCGGGGAAGGGGAGCCATAGCTATAAGGCTGTCTTCAAGGGAACCACGTCGAACGCAACCAGCACCTCGACGCCGGCGCAAGCGCTAACGGTATCGGCCACGACGAAACATGCGACGACGACGACTATTTCCTCTTCCGGCTCGGCGGGGAACTACACGCTGACGGGGACGGTGGTAGGCACAGGCAGCGCCGGTCTGTTGCCGACCAAAACCGTGTCCTTCCTCGATTCGTCGAACCTCAACTACATCGTGGGTTCGGCAAGCTTGGCAGCGGTCTTCGGAACACAGGCCACGTATGCGGGGGGAAATGAACCTCAGTCGGTAGCGGTAGGGGACTTCAATGGGGATGGCATCGCCGATCTGGCGGTCACGAATTACG
>Ga0315282_10009143_pt1 | contig 15832 bp, 21 predicted proteins | sample YL17G07_20_MG_FD_203693 | JGI IMG/M metagenome (GOLD analysis project Ga0315282, IMG submission 203693) | Sediment microbial communities from Yellowstone Lake, YNP, Wyoming, USA - YL17G07_20 | ecosystem: Environmental > Aquatic > Freshwater > Lake > Sediment | place: USA: Wyoming | collected...
TGATGATGCTCAACCACATCAGGGACGACGAGTACAGGCACCACGAGCTGCTCAGGAACCTGAACGAGGCCGTGATCAAGCGTGAGGTCATCCTCGAGAAGGACGTCTGGAACCAGCTCTTCAGGGACGCTCTGACCCACGGACACGCCCCGCCCGGCCCCTTCGAGGTACCATGAGGCCGACGTCGCCCTTCCCCCTTCACTGCATCTTTATTATGGGAGCTTAGCCACCTACGGGGCGGCCCAGTCGAGGTGTCCTTCCAGGATCAATAATGATGATAAGCCGCCCTTCCCCGTGATCGTATTGGTGAAACTTTTTGCTAAACGACAGAGTCGTTATAGTGACCGGCTCCACGGGGGCCCTCGGGAGGGTGGTCGCCAAGCGGCTCATGGAGGAGGGGGCGAGGGTCGCCGCGGTCTACAGGACGAGGGAGAGGTTCGAGGAGCTACAGCGCCTCGTCGGCGGCGTCCCCTCCACCCTCAGCGGCTTCGAGGCGGACGTGACAGACTCATCAGACGTGACCAAGCTGGTCGATGAAGTGTTGAAGAGGTACGGGCGCGTGGACGCCCTGCTGAACATCGCGGGCGCCTACGAGGGGGGCAGGAGCCTCGCCGAGACCGAGGTGGGGCAGTGGGATCGCCTCATGGATATCAACCTGAAGTCGGCATTCCTCTGCTCGAAGGCCGTCCTGCCGAGGATGATGGAGCAGGACTACGGGAGGATCGTGAGCGTCTCCGCCAAGACGGCGACCCAGAGGGGGAGGAGGGCCAACTCCGGCGCCTACGCAGTCTCCAAGGCGGGGATAATCACCCTGACCGAGGCCCTCGCCGAGGAGGTCTCAAGGTACGACATAAACGTCAACTGCGTCATGCCGAGCACAATAGATACGCCCGCGAACAGGGAATTGTTCCCAAAGGCCGATCACTCCAAGTGGGTCGACCCGGTCGAGATAGCCGAGGTCATCATCTTCCTGGCCTCCGAGAAGGCGAAACCCATCAGCGGCGCCGCGGTCCCGGTCTACGGTAAGGCGTAAGGTGGCCGAGGGGCCTCCGCCTCCTTCTCTCCGAGTAGGCTCAGGAGCGTGGCTCCTCTCAGGCTCAGCTCGTACGTCCTTGAGGGGTACCTTCCCCTCGTCCTCCTCTCGGCTACGACCCTTATCAGCCCATTACCGAGGCAGTAGCTTATGTAGCGGTTGACCATCCCGTACCCCCTCCCGTGCTCGGCGCAGAGCCTTGAGAAGTTCACCGGTGCGTTCCTCTCCACCTGCCTCAGGAAGGTGGTCAGGGTTCTCAGGCCGGGGTTCTCCATAGGAACACCTTTTAGCTAAAATTAATTATTTATTCCAAGTAATATAAAGATTTTTAAACCAATGAAGTGTGAATTTAAACAGAATGTCCGACGACAAGAAGTATAAGTATCACACGGTCAACCTGCCCGAGAATCTCGCCGAAAAAATAGAGGAGGTAATCTCGAGCGGGAAGCACGGCTACACCAGCGTCCCCGACTTCGTCAAGTCGGCCGTGCGCAGGTACCTCCGCGATCTAGGCTACCTGGTCTGAGGGGCTCAGAGGCGGGCCCTGAGCCTGTGCCTGAAGTCGACGCCTACGCCCCTCCTGATGTCGTAGATGGTGTTCACGATCTCCTTGTGTAGCTCTTCCCACCTGTCCTGTCTTGAGTCTAGTTGTTTCATGAGTGACTCGAACCAGCTCAGGCACTCGAAGACCCCCTTCGCGTACTCATCCAACTATCTCACCTCCTAGACCGGGAGGAGGCCGGCCCATATTAACGTTCAGCATTATCTGAATGCAGGGGGGTGGCCGTAACTCCCATGGCTTTATACCTAATATTTTAGAAAATATATTAATAATTAGCTAAATAGTACCTTATCGATCATCATGAGCAACCCGCCCAGGGCAGCCGTCTCCAAGGAAGAGGAGAGACAGTGGAGGGGGCTCGAGAGGCCAGGAGTCAGGGTGCTGGGCACGGCGAGGAGGAGCCCGAGGCCTTGACGCCCTGGGACGGCATCCTGCCGGCGGCAAGACGCCTGCTCATGGGAGCCGCGGCCGCCCCGAAGGCGAAGCGGGTCGGCGAGCCATCGACGCCCGCCTCCTCGACCTACTACGAGGGGATGAACTAGGACTACAGGTGGTTCAGGCAGGACGAGATCGTACGCCGCTGCGTAGTCGCCAACGCCTTCTTCTCTACGACGGCGGCGGGGTTCGAGACCGTCCTCGACGCCGAGGGGGGCGCCGGCGACTACCTCTACGTCAAGGAGAGGATCGACGCGTTGAACAGGCGGGTGAACATGGACGAGGTCCTCTTCGTCGCGCAGGTGAAGAGGAGCGTCTACGGCCGCGCGGGCTTCGAGGTCGTGGCCGATGCTGATGGTTACCCGGGCAGGCTGATCCCTCTACAGAGCGAGAGGCTGAGGCCGACCCTGGACGAGGACTGGACGCTCACGGGGTACCGCTACGGGGGCCGGGACGCCTTCTACGCGCCGGAGGAGGTCCTCTACTTCCCGAACCTGCCCCTCGAGGCGGACAGGGAGGGGATCAGCGACTTGGAGCCGCTCAGGGGGGTCTGCCAGGCGCGCCACGACCTGCTCCGCGAGAACTTCCCTGAGATAGCCAGGACCCTCTGGGCGCCCTACGTGGTGCTGAAGGCGAACACGTCGGGGCTCTCGCAGGAGGAGGCGGAGAGGGTGGTTGAGAGCCTCGCCGATGTGGCGAGGGCCGGGAAGAGCATCGCCATGAACGAGTCCGTGGAGGCGGAGGTCGTCGACCTCACCCCGGACATCGCCGGCCTCTGCCAGCTCCTCGACAGGCTCGAGCAGAGCGTCGTCGCCTGCCTCGGCACGCCGAGGTTCCTCCTCGGCAGGCCCGTGGAGAACAGGGCGACCGCCTACGCGGAGCTCGAGGCCTACGTCGGCGGCACCGTCGCCCACATCCAGAGGTGCCTGAGGAGGGAGCTGGAGCGCCAGTGGTACGACAGGTGGACGGCGAGGCTCATCGAGGAGGAGGGGGAGCGGCTCCAGCCCGGCGGGCCTCTCCCCGTCAGGGTAAAGCACAGCTGGAACACGGTGAGGGCGTCCGACGTCTACGAGATGGCGAGGGCCGTCGCGGTCCTGTGGGGCGGCGGAGGCGGCGCGCTCAGCGGGAGGCTGGGCAAGGTCTGGGAGATGATGGGCTGGGACCCGTCGGAGCTGGAGGCGGAGGGTTGAGCGGCGTAGAGTACAGGTTCAACGCCTCTGTTCACGGCCTCGGCTCAGGCGAGGAGGGGCAGCTCGCCACCTTCTACCTCATGGATACGCGGCCGAACAGGAACGGCTGGGCCGTCACAGACGGGGCCCTCGAGTCGGCGCTCCCGACCCTCCTCGGAAAGCCACTCGGCTGCATCCCGGGCTACAGGGTCAACCACGTCCACAGGCCCCTCGTCGTCGGCAGGTGGGTCGACGCCGAGAAGCCGGACGGCTACGCCCTCGCCACCGCCGAGGTCACCGACCCGGTCGCCTGGGGAAGGATCGCCGCCGGCGAGTGGGGGCCCGTCAGCGTCGTCATCAGGGCGGGGAGGGTCACCTGCAGCCTGTGCGGCGCGGACGTCACGGCGGCGCCGGACGAGCACGTCCTAACGGGGCGTGCCCACGAGGTCGTGGAGAGCTTCAGCTTCGAGGGGGTCGACTTCGTCTCAGAGCCCGCCTACTCCGAGGCCGGCCCCCTAGGCCTCAAAGGCACCGCGTCCGCCGACGGGCGCGGTCTTCACTTATCACTGTCCAGATGGGACGGGACCACGGGTTCCCGAGGCTCGGCCTCAAAACCCGGTGGGAAGGAAGGAGAGATGAGCGGAGAGCAGACACAGCAGCACGAACTGGAGACGCTGAGGGCGGAGAACGCGCAGCTCAGGGCGGCCATCCAGCGCCAGGAGTCTGAGCGCCACGAGGCATGCGTCGAGAGGGCGGTTGAGGCAAGGCTCAGGGCCGGCCTCGCCGTGGCCAGGGACGCAGAGGCGGATAGGCTCATGCACCTCGACGAGGAGGCGCTGACCCTCATGGCGGAGGACGCCGAGGCGATGGCGGCTAGGCTGACCCGCGCCGCGGCGTGGCCGAAGGCGAGGAACACCAAGACGGACGGGGAGGGCCTCGACGCCTCCATGGAGGAGGCGCGGATGCGCCTCTTCGGCCACGGGAGGCGTGCGTGATGGCGGCCGGAGACATACTGAAGGAGCAGCTCCTCGTCGTGGAGGCCTTCACCGTGAAGGCGGACGAGGACGTGGAGAAGGGGGAGCTGGTCTACAACGACGGCAACGGCATCCTGGCGGCGCCCAACACGGCCGTGGGCCCATTCATGATGGCCCTCGAGGACCACGACTACAGCGAGGAGACGAGCCACGTCGTCGAGTGCGTCGTCGCGGGATGCGTCGAGGCCCAGAAGGTCTCGGGCTCAGGCGGAGGCAAGAAGGGGCAGGGCGTCATGGTCTCGGCGACGGCCGGCGAGGTCACCCTGTTCGTTAAGGGCGACGCGCCGGCCTCGTACGCCGAGGCCGAGATGCAGACGGCGCTGGACACCAACATCAGGATGGCGGGGGTCCTCCAGGAGGACGCGGCCGACACGGACACCACGGCCAAGATCTGGCTCGGGGTGAGGGGATGAGACGATGATGCAGCCAAGGGTATGGAGATCGGCGAGGGACGGCCGATACTACGCGCAGGCGCAGCAGCAGGTCTTCGAGGCGAGGCTGATCGCCCCGGGCGACGTGGCCGAGGTCGAGGCGGCGACCGTCCTCGACGAGGTACTCGGCCTCGCAGGGCCCCAGTACAGGCTCAGGCAGGCGTGCAGGCCGGTCAGGCTTGACACGCTGACGGCGAGGGTCGACGTGGCCACGAAGCTCGCGGGGATGGAGAAGGTCCCGCCCCTCGTAGAGGCGGAGCTGTCCTCGGAGGCGTACACGGCCATAGACCTCGACCTCTGGAAGAACGTGGTGCACATCGCGGTCAGCGACGAGGCGGTGAAGCGGGCGGCACACGACATCATCGGCCTGCACGCCGCGGACGCGGCACGCGACCTCGCCAGGATGGAGAACAAGCAGATCGCGGAGGAGCTGGCGAAGGCGACTGAGGACGCTGCGGCAGACACCTGGGACACCTTCACGGGTGGCGTCAGCGACGCCAACCCGTTCGCGGACATCCAGACGCAGTTCGAGGTAATCGAGGGGGCGGGGTACCCACCTGACTGCGTCGTGATGCACCCGCAGGTCTGGAGCGGCTTCATCACCAACACCTACGTCGCGCCGCTGGTGAAGGCGGGGATCGTCGGCCTCGGCGGGGCTGGGGCGTCCCTCAGCCTCCCAGGCTGGCCGACCGTGAAGGTCCTCATAGACCACGCCGCGACGCCCGACACGAGTTGCTTCGTACTGAGCGTAGACGCGCCGGCGGTCGTCCTAGGCGAGGGGCCCACGGAGGCGGCGAGGTACAGGGACGAGAGGGCAGGCTACGACGCCTACATCATACGACAGTGGCTTCAGCCAGTGCTGGTGCTCGGAGAGGCGATACGGGAGATCACCGGCGCCCACAGCTAGGGGGTCTGAGGGGCGCATGGGTACAGCGAGAGAGTTCCGGCCCGTTTTCAAAGGGCGTAGAACCCCCAAAAGGCTCGGGGATGATGAGGTTTGACGTACTGCACGGCGGCTGACGTCAGGGCGATAGTCGACACCGGCCTGACCGACGCCGAGATTGCCGAGATAATCGGGTCCTCGGACGCCGAGATAGACAGGCGGGTGGGCCCTCAGGAGGCGAGCGGCTTGGCGAGGAAGCTGAGCATGCTCCTCACGGCTTCGACGATCAGGACGCGGCAGCCGTCGAGCCAGGCCGTCGGCGACTACAGGGAGGAGCACGGCGGCGTCCAGGAGGAGTGGAGGCGGGAGATCGAGGGGCTGTTCAGACTCCTCGGCGCGCCCTCCATCAGCAGTTCAAGCTACGGCCACGTGGACGAGCGGAAGAGGTACGGCTAGCCATGGAGAGGTTCGTCGCCTGCCTAGCGACCATCGCCGCCATCCTCGGCGCCCTCGAGTCCGGGCCCATGAGGTGGACGCCGCTGACGAGGATCGTGGTCCAGAGCTCGACGCCGTGGAGGGTACAGGCGGTCCTGGAGTGGCTCCTCGGGGAGGGCTACCTTGACAGGCCGACGAGGGGCGTCTACAGGATCACCGATCGTGGCAGCCTCCTCCTATCGGCCCTCCCGGCGCCGCCGAGGAGAAGCAAGGAAGCCTCAATATTCTAGAATACCTTCACATCTTTTCAACTGGTCAACCTGCCTTAGCCCGTCCGCCCAGTCGACCGGTTCAGGAGCCCGAGGGCTGAGGACACCCGCGGCCCCCGCACACGAGAAAATGGCCAATCATATGAGAAACATTAAATGAATACTATTTATGAATACTCCTGAAAATAGATTATAAAGATGGAAAGAAAAGCGTTACCTGAAAGTGTATGAAGGCAGAGGCGCCGATCCGTCGGGCCCCTGGGAGGGGATAACGTGCCGCTCCCGAAGCCCTACCCGCCGGAGGAGATCGACTACACGCACTGGGAGGACCTCGCCGACAACTACGCCGGCAAGGCGACGACCCTCATAGTGGACGCCGGCGGCAAGGGCGACTACTCGACGATCCAGGAGGCCGTGGACGCCATGCCCGCCTCGAATGCGGGCGAGGTCCTCGTCAGGGCGGGGGAGTACCTCCTCGCGAAGGCGGTGAGCATCGAGGACCGGGAGGACCTCGTCATCAGGGGCGTGGGGAAGGCGACGAGGCTCAGGGTCGCCGGGAAGGTCCAGGAGCTCGTCACCGCAGACGCCGAGGAGGGGCAGAGGAGCGTGGAGGTCGAGGACGGCTCAAGCTTCCAGCCCGGACAGCACGTCTGCGTCCGCGACGACTCCGCCTCGGAGGTCAACCTAGTCGAGGCGGTCGACGGCGACACACTGACCATGGCTGAGCCCCTAAGCCACACCTACGAGGTCGGGGACGACGCGAGGGTCTACACGTGCCACAGCGCCGTCCACGTCACCGGCGAGAGCCGCAGGGTGAAGATACTCAACCTGAGCATAGACGGCAACAGGCTGAGCCAGGAGTTCGGGAGGACCGGCTACTACCCGGCCGAGCACCACGGCGACGGCATCAGGCTCTCAGCGTCCACCGAGGACTGCGTCGTCGAGGGCTGCTGGATCCACTCGGCCGCCGCCCACGGCGTCTGCGTCGGCGGCGGGGGCCACAGGATCGCCCACAACCACTGCTGGGACAACGGCTACGACGGCGTCAACGTCGAGCCGGGCTGCGACCGGATACTGGTCCTCGGCAACCACTGCTTCGAGCAGGCCGACTGGAACGGCATCCAGGTCGGCTACTCGACGAACCCCCTCGGCTCGGTCCTCGTCGAGGGAAACCACTGCCACGGCAACCATCAGGGGATAGCCGCCCAGGGAGGCGCGCAGGTCAGCGTCGTGGGCAACGTCCTGCAGAACAACAGGTTCGACGGCCTGGAGCTCTACAGCCTGGACCGCTTCCTCGTCTCGGGGAACCTCATCACCGGCGCGGACGACCTCACCGACATGACGAACGAGGGGATACACGTCGAGCAGGGCTGCAGCGTGGGGGTCATCACGGGCAACCTGATCGAGCTCTGCGCCGGCGACGGCATCAACGTCGAGGACGGCGCCTACGTCAGCGTCGCGGGCAACACGGTCAGGAAGGTGCTGAAGCACGGGATAAAGGTCGGCTCAAGCGGCAGGGACTGCACCGTGTCGGGGAACGTCGTCGTCGGCGCAGACCAGAACGACACGGAGACCTACTCGGGGATCGCGGTCCTGGGAGACCGGTGCGCGGTCACCGGCAACAGGCTCGACGACTGCGACAAATACGCCATCCACGTCGCCTCTTCGGCGGACAGGACGCTCGTCCTTGGCAACCAGTGCACACAGTACGTCGGCTCGAGCCTCGGATACATCCAGGACGACGGCTCGAACAGCCTAGTGGATCACAACGTGGTGAGCTGACGTGAGCTTCAGGTACGGCCAGTTCGGGGAGGGCTTCGCAAGGGCGTCGCCGGCGCCTGAGGCGCTGAGGCTGGCGGAGCTCTGCGCCCGCCGCGGGGAGGAGGTCACGGTGGTGCGGCTGAGGCTGACGGGGGAGGGCGCGTACGGCGAGCCGGTCTACTCCGAGGAGCGCCACGCCGTGAGGGCGATGGTGGAACGCGCAGCGGGCGAGGAGACCATGATGGCGGGCGACGTGAAGACGGGCAGGATACGCCTCTACGCCGCCCCGTGGGCCGCCGTCGGGGAGGAGGGCCACGACGTCGAGGTCGACGGCCTCAGATACCACGTCTCCAGCCTGGTCAGGACACGCGCCTACCTCAGGGTCGAGGGGGAGAGGATGATCGCGTGACCGACCCGAAGGTTGCCCTCAGGGGGCTCCTAGAGGAAGGGTGGGCCCTAGACTTCAAGCCCGCCTTCAGCACCGACTGGTACGACGCCGGCTCAAGGATGCCCCAGGTCGTGGTGAGCCAGGTCTACACCCAGCCGAGGAGGCTCGGCTTCAGCGAGGAGCCCTCAGCCGCGAGGCGGAGGTTCGAGGCCTCCTACGCCGTCGACGTCTGGAGCCCCGGCGACCAGGAGCGGCGCTGGAGGATGACCAGGGAGGTGGACAGGATAATCCAGAGCCGATGCGACTCGCCCGGAGGCGGCATGGAGTCCGCTGAGGTCTCGGGGTGGCGCGACCTCGACGAGGGCGCCACCCATCCTCGGCTCTACAGGAGCCGGGTCACGGTCAACGTGCTATACTACGGTTAGGTGAGGAAAATGGTGAGGTACAAGGGGAAGGACAGGATAGAGTTCGGCTACAAGAACTACCAGGAGTCGAGCTACGGGGGGAGCCCCGGGGCCACGCCGACGACCCTCTACAGGGTCGGCTACGTCTCCGAGATCGGGCCCCACTATGACCCGGAGCTGAGCAGGGTCTTCGTCCTCAGGGACGTCTCGACGCCGGCGCCTGTGGCGATCCTGTCGAAGAAGGAGAACGTCAGGCTCAGGCTCCGCTGGCTTCAGGGGAACCTGGCCCAGTACCCTCAGGCGAGCCTGTTGGCAGGGGAGAACTGGTTCGCGGAGGCGAAGATATACCGCGACGCCGGCAGTCAGCTCTACCTCTACTGGACGGGGCTGAAGGTGGACACGCTGTCGGCGAGGTGCAGCGTCGGGGAGCCCGTCGAGTGGCAGGCCGAGCTGGTGGGGAAGCTCTTCGACACGAAGGCGAGCACGATCCACAGCTACGGGGCTGATCCCGGCGCGGTCTGGGAGTGGGACGACGCCTACCTGCAGGTTAGCGCGAACGACGCGGACTGGACGACGGTTCCGGACGTCTCCGACTGGGAGGTCCGCGTCGAGAACCAGCTGAAGCCGAACTACGTCTTCAACTCCTCGGGCTCGAAGCAGCTGAGCAGCCTCGAGGAGATGGAGCAGCTCTGCTCGGCGCGGCTCACCATGAACCTGCAGGACGACACCTGGCTGAGCTACCTCCTCGACGGGACGGAGCTATACCTGAAGCTCGTCCTGCCCGATGGCAGGTGGCTGAAGCTGAACAGGGGGAAGATGAGGCTCGTGGAGCCGGTGCTGAAGCCTGAGGACCTCGTCGCCTGCCGGGTCGAGTTCGAGGCGAGGTGGCTGACCCACGCGTTCACGTAGGGGGTGACGGTGTGAAGCACGAGGCGGTCATCAAGGGGCACAGGCTCGTGTTCAGGACCTGGAACTACGGGATGAAGCAGGAGGCGCTCAGGAAGGTGACGAGCTGGGCCCGTGAGCCCGGCGGCGGCCTTCAGCCGGACGTCGACCCCTGGGCGTTCAACGATCAGCTACTGCTCCGGACCCTCGTGGAGTGGGACCTGATGGACGAGAACGGGAGGATGTTCCCGATCACGCTTGAGAACATACACGCCATCGAGCCGCCCGAGCTCGTCGACGCCATGATCGAGTACACCCAGAGGCTGAACGGCCTGACGGAGGAGGAGAGAAAAAAATAGCGGCCGCCGTGAGGCGGGGGAAGCCTGAGCCGCTCCTTGAGGACGTCGCCCTCTGCGTCGAGATGGGCTGGACCCACGAGGAGCTTGAAAGGCAGCCGGCGCGTTTCGTCGAGAAGCTCGGGGCCTACCTCGCGGCGGTCGCGGACAGGGAGGAGCGTGAGCGGATGCGCCTCGAGGAGGAGCTGGGGAGGGCCGGGAGGGCGAGGACATGAGGGTCAGGAAGGAGCTCGGCATCGGCGAGCTGGACGGCGAGCTGGGGAGGCTGCAGGAGGCCATCAGCCGATCGGCGTCCTCCGTCCTCGGGCTCGAGGGGGTCGTCGACTCCGCCAGGGCCTTCTGCCCCGTCGACACGGGCGCCCTCGCGTCGAGCATAAGAGCCGAGAGGAGGGGGCCCACCGAAGCGGCGCTGGTCGCGGGGGGCGGCGGCTTCGTCAACCCGAGGACCGGGCGGCCGGTCGACTACGCCGCGGCGGTACACGACGGGACGAGCGGACAGCCGCCGCGCCCCTTCCTTGAGCAGGCGATCCAGGCGCAGGGTCTCGCCCTCGCCGAGGAGATGGCTAGGAGGACGGCGGAGGCGCTATAGTTGGCGATGCAGGTCGAGTACAGGGTCACCGTCACGGGGCTCGAGGAGGCGGCGGCTGCGGCGGAGGCGGCCGGCAGGAGCGCGGCTCAGGCCTCGAACGCCGTCAACGGCCTCCAGTCCGGAGCGAGCAGGGCGCTCCCGATCCTGACGACGAGCCTGAGGGCTGTGAACTCGACGAGGCTCGCCGTCGAGCAGACGGCCAAGGCGCTGGCCACCATGAACCCGGAGGCGGTCCTCTACGCCCTCCTGAACATGGCCTCGGCCGTCACGAGCCTCACCCGCATGATGAGGGCCCTGAGGGAGTCAACGGCCGTAGCCTCCGCGGCGCAGGCGGTACTCGCCGCCCTGACGGGCCGGTGGTGGCTGATACCCCTCGCCCTCGCCGCCGGCGCCCTCGTCTACAGCAGGGTGCAGGCGATGCAGTCAGGCGGACCCGTCGGGGAGACGGGGCTCTACCTCCTCCACAGGGGCGAGTACGTCGTGCCCGCCAGGAGCGTGACGAGCTACGGGCCCATCTTCGTCACCTTCGAGAGGCAGCCGCGGGAGGGGGCGGACGCCGAGGAGTGGCTGAGGAGGCTCGGGCCGAGGGTCGCCGAGGAGGCGAGGAGGGGGGCCTGACGCCCACGCCCGCCTGGGCCCAGTGCCACGTCGAGGTCTACGAGCAGCCCGGCTGGCTCGACGACTGCTTCCGCTCCGGCTGGGCGAAGGTCCAGTCCGCTGAATCCGAGAGCTTCGTGAACACGGGTGACGTCTCTGGCGACTACGCGACGATGACTGTGACCGAGGGGGCGACGCCGGGCGGCTGCGGCTACCAGAAGACGCTCCCGTCGCTCGGCTCGTCCAGCTACCCCTTGATCAGGTTGAGGCTCAGGGGCCGCGGCACCGCGCCCCAGTACAAGGTCGAGGTCGAGTACACCGACGCCTCGGTGACCGGCTCCGGCTGGACGGACGCGCCCACGGCGTTCGAGGCGAAGACCATGGAGCTCGCCTCGTCGAAGACGTTGAAGTACGTGAGGCTCTACGCGAGGAGCAACACGGGCGGAGGCACCGCGTACATCGACTACGACTACGCCGCGGCCCTCGCCAACCCGCCTCTGGTGCCGCTGGAGCTGACCGAGTGCGACGTCGACCTCCAGACGACGAGCGCCGTGAGCGGCTTCAGGCTCAGGATGCACGACGACGTCCTGCTCGGCGTCACGGCGAGGAGGTACAGCCTCGACGAGGGGACGGGGTCCAAGGCCTACGACCTGAGTATAAATAAGGGGCACGGCGCCGTCGTCAACGCCACCTGGAACGTCGGCAGGTTCGGCGGCTGCCTCTACTTCCTCGCCTCGTCGAGCGCCCGCCTGGGCACGGGGTACAAGCCGACGATCCCTGCGGGCGGCGCGATCACCATCGCCCTCTGGGTGAAGGCTCCGCCTGGGGCGTCCGGGGTCATAGCCGGCTCCGGGAAGAGCGTCGCAGGCGGCTTCAACAGGCTTCAGCTCAACTGGAGCGGCGACAGGGTCAGGGTGTACGCCAAGGACGACGCCCTGAACGTCCTGCAGTACACGGGCACCGTGACGACGGCTGACGGCGCCTGGCACCACGTCGCCGCGGTGGTGAGCCCTGGGTCCGACGCCGTCCAGCTCTACGTCGACGGCTGCCTCGACGGCGGAGCCTCTGGCACGCTGGGGGCGATCAGCCTCGACGCCTACGACCTCACCCTCGGCTGCCTACACAACGAGTCAGGCTATAGCAGCTACACCACCTGCTACGTCGACGAGGCGGCCCTCTACACGAGGAGCCTCACCCAGAAGGAGATCAGGAGGCTCCACGAGTCCGACCCCCTCAGCGGCGCGGCCAGGGCGCCGGCCGGAAGCATCGTCATGGTCTACCTCGCCGCCGAGGGCGAGTCGCTGGTCTACAAGCTTGTGAAGGGCCGGGTCATAGACAGGACGACGACGGGCGACCCTGACGAGCCGACGCTTGAGCTCGTCGGCGAGGACCTCGGCGAGGTCCTCCACGAGAGGGGCTTCACGAAGGAGTACGCGTCTGAGACCCAGATCAGCGCGATAGTCGGTGACGTCGTGGACGAGGCCTGCCCCGAGCTCGACAAGGGGATCGACCCGACGGACAGGGGCGTCAAGAACAGGTTCAGGGACGAGAACGCCTGGGGCCTCCTCGGCAGGCTGGCCGAGGCAGCCGGCTTCTCCACCGGCGAATCAGGCGCCAACGTCTTCGTCGACCCCGGCGGCTGCCTCAGGTTCAAGAAGTACGGCGCATTCACGTGCCCCCACGTGGTGAGCGACGGCTCGGACGGGAACCCTGCGAACGTCCTCGACATCAGCGTAAAGGAGTCGATCAAGGGGAGCCCGCGGCTGGTGAACGACGTGAGGCTCGTCATATTCGAGGAGGAGACCCAGCCCCGGGACGGCGACGCGTGGACCGAGAGCGCCGAGGGATGGAGCAGCCCGGACCCCACCGACACCGGCTACCCCCAGTCGGACTCCGGCGACAAGGTCTCGGGCACGGCGAGCATCCACAGCAACACGACGGACTGCGGCACACAGTACAGGCTCAGGCTCGGCTTCGGCGAGGTCGACGTCGCAGGCTACGACCAGCTCAGGCTCTGGGTCAAGTACGGCTCAGGGCTCAGCCCCCAGGCGCTGGAGGTCAGGGTCCAGAAGGGGGACTGGCTCTGGACCGCGGACTACAGGAGCATGTCGGGGATCAGCCTCCCCCCGGCCGCGACGTGGGGCGAGGTGACGGTGAGCCTCGCCGGCATGACGGTGACAGGCAACCCGGGCAGCGTCGTCGACAACCTTGAGCTCAGGTTCTACGCCGGCTCAGGCATGGGGACCGGCGGCTTCCTCGTCGACGGGCTCCGCTTCGTCAGGAACGAGAAGAGTGGGTCGGCGAGCGACTCCGCCAGCCAGGCGGCATACGGGAAGAGGAGCCTCGTCGAGGTCGACAAGACCATCACGGACACGGCCTACGCCGGCTACGTCGCGGCGAACATACTCGCCCACAGGAAGAACCCCACCGTCACCGTCCAGGCCAGGGTCCCTGGCAGGGGGCAGCCCGGCTACAGGCCCCCCCAGACGGTGGCGGTCACGAGCCTCAGGGAGGGGCTCTCGGGGAAGACGTTCCAGATACAGCGCGCCAGGCACAGGTACACGCCGGGAGGAGGATACGCCTGCGACCTCGACCTGGTCGCGGCCCGGGCACCCGACGGAGGCTACGAGCCGGGCGTGGCCCCCTCCGCCACGGGCCTGGGGTCGATGCTCTCAGAGCTCAGGAGCGGGCAGCAGAGGGAGGGGCTGAACTCTCTGAGGTCAGAGTGGGTCTGATGATCGACATGTGGAACGCCGTGGTCATCGGCGTGGGCTGCCTGATCCTCGGGGCGGTGTTGGGATGGTCAAGGGAGCGGAGGAGGGCCGTGGCGGCCGCGCTCTCAGCCTTCGCCGTGGGGCTCGCCCTCCACAGCGTCTACCTGCACGAGAGGCTCAGGCACCGCTGGCGCCTGCCATGGGACCACGAGGAGAGATGATGGAGTCAGAAAAGCTCGATGGCATGATCGCCTTCTTTGTTAACGGAAAGTCCTTGATCTTCGGACGGATCACTCTGCTCATGAACTCAGTGGTCTGACGGCGAAGAGCATCGGGCTCCCGTCACTTGTGACCCTGAGCTGGATCTTCAAGTTGTACTCGAACCTGGGCGGGTTCATGAGGCTATAGCTGTTGGGTGGTCTAGCCGTGATGGGTCCCTGGGTGTTGATGGTGTACCAGCCGGCGGAGGGCAGCGTCACCCTGTAGAATCCGTAATCACTCAGCTCCTCCGACCAGACGAGTGGCATCTTCTCGGTCTGTGGCTCGAAGGGCGAGCCACTCTGAACCGTAAGCGGGATGCTCTTCCCCCCAAACGTTAGGAGGAAGGCTGTGACCTCGAGGGTGAGGCCGTCCTCCGGAGAGTAGAAGAAGACGATCCCCCTGCCCTCCAAGACGTAATCAGTGTAGTTCTTTTCCCCCTTCACGACCGTCTTCAGGGTCTGCGACGAGTCCATGTAGTAACCTGAGACGACGTGGACGCCGATCGCCCCCGTGTAGCTCGGCGCCTTCAGCGTGACGTTGACGAGGCCCTGTGCCCCTGCCAGATGGCTGAAGGAATCCTCGAGCGCGGTGAGGCGCCTGCCCTGAGCCTCATGGTCGGCGGCGAGGATGCTGTACTTTCCGCTGAGGTCGACGTATAGGACCGCAGACGCGACGGACGCGACGAGGAGGACGACGAGCAGTGCCTTGACGACGGGGGAGGCGGCCCACGATTTCCTCATGTCGGTCTCGGGCGGGTCCTCTATCCGTCTGTTGATGCTGAGGGTCGCCCTGCCGTAGTCTGAGAGGGTGTACCTGTCGTCTCCGCCCTTCGTGACGAGCTCCCTGAGGCTGTCGAGGTGGTAGTTGAGGAGGCCGTTGTCTATGCCGAGGCCGTTGAGCACTTCTGTGTAGGTCGACGGCTTCTCCTCGAGCATCCTCAGTATCCTCCTCCTGATCGGGTGGCGGAGCGCGTTGAAGATGGATGTGTACGTGTCCTCCTCCGAGCCCATCATGTCACCGTGTAAGGGCTCTGAGCCTGGTTTTAAATGGGTTTTCGAGAAGGAAATTTGCCTTGGGGCGGCTCCGCGGTCCGCGTGCGTGGAGAGGGAAAGTTCTCCCGGCCTGCTTTGTGTCACTCTATCGTGGCGTGCCTCTTCCTCAGCGCGTCCTCGTTCAGCCCGAGGCGCGCCATCAGCTCCGCGATGACGCTGTCCAGGAAGACCATGCATGTATCCTCGAACATGGTCCCCATCGGGGCGAGGCTCTCGTGCTCCCCGCTGAGCTGGCGGGCGTGGTACTCGTCCTCCTCCGCGATCTTCTCCCTCCCAGGGACCTCGACTATGATGTCCGCGGATTTCCCGAGGGGCGAGTCCGGTCGGCTCGTCACCGCGAGGACGGCGGCGCCCAGCCTCCTCGCCATCTGCGCGACCGTGACCGGGAGCGTCGTGCTGCCCGAGCCGGAGACGACGAGGACGAGGTCACCGTCACCGACGTCGGGTGTGATCGTCTCGCCCATGACGTAGACGTTGAAGCCGAGGTGCATGAGGCGCATGGCGAACGCCTTGCCGACGAGGCTGCTCCTGCCGGCGCCGACGACGAGGACCTTCTTCTCGGCCCTCCTCGCCT
>Ga0315282_10009144_pt1 | contig 15832 bp, 17 predicted proteins | sample YL17G07_20_MG_FD_203693 | JGI IMG/M metagenome (GOLD analysis project Ga0315282, IMG submission 203693) | Sediment microbial communities from Yellowstone Lake, YNP, Wyoming, USA - YL17G07_20 | ecosystem: Environmental > Aquatic > Freshwater > Lake > Sediment | place: USA: Wyoming | collected...
ACAGAAGTCTAAGGTTTGAAGAGCTAGAAACTCCTCAACAAGCTTTCAATAGAAAGATGAAAACGGAGGTTTAATATATGAAAAATGTAATTAATGTATCGAAGGGAAATAATTATCGGATACTACATTCGGTAGCATGAAACAGAGATTTAAAAAGCATCCAGATGAGTCGTTGCAAGAATTTGTGGAGTGGTATAACAAAGGAAGAATACATGATGCATTAGACAATAGAACGCCTGAAGAAGTCTATTGGGAGAATGTGTAACCTAATTTCGGAATTGTCACCATATTTCGGAATTAGACGCTTTGTCGACTATATGTTAGCTAGTAATTTCGAAATTAGGCGACAAATTAGGGATGACTGTGGTGGGGTGTTTGATTTATAAACTTTATAAATGAATTTGGACTTAGAAAGTGTCACCTTATTTCGGAATTATACAGTATTTAATTACTTAACAGTAATTAACCCCTTACCTTTACATCTTTGATGTATTTATCGAGAATTCTCTTAAACTCATCTAAATTATCCCTGGAAAACGGCTTAATCTTTTCAAAACTTTTATCCAGGCAAACCTTATTTCTGAATTGCTGTATAAAAAACCTCTTTGCCCCTTCTAACCACTTACCTATTTTTTCAAAATCCGCCCTTTCAATCAAACCAGGAACAGCAGTCAGTCTAAACTCATAATCAATTCCGCTTTTCATGATTAGATCAGCGCTTTTTTTCATCATCTCTTTGTCAACCTTAACACCAGCAATATTATCATATTTTTCTAATGGGCCCTTGATATCCATCGCAACATAGTCAACTAACCTATTCTTAATAAAATCTTCAATCATCTTAGGATTTGTTCCATTAGTATCTAATTTGACTTTAAAACCCTTATCTTTAATTATCCTTATAAAAAGAGGCAGTTCTTCATTTAAACAAGGTTCACCGCCCGTTACAACTACTCCATCTAACCACTTTTTCCTTTTCTCTAAAAAATCAAAGAATTCATGCTCACATATCGTAGGAGTCTTATCCAGCTCAACAATCAAATCAGGATTTTGGCAAAATCCGCATCTGAAATTACATCCACTCAAGAAAACAACACAACTAGTATAAGTGTCGTAATCTATCAGAGAAGTTTTCTGGAGCCCCTTTATCCTTAAGCTCATCATTCATCTAAATTTATTTTGCTTATTATCTCCTTAAACTCATCTAATTTTTCGATTGGAATCCTTGTCCCATTCTTTGTAAATCCTGTGTATTTTTCTGATGTTACAAACTCCCTTATGGTGACTCCCTTTTTACCCTCATACTCATCCACTCTTATAACGATTTCAATAGCATCTGATTTCTTGATCCTTCCAAATTCTTTTTCCATGTGTTCCCCTCACGTCTTATTTAATATATCCTTTGCCTGATCCACATTATGGGCTATTGATATTACCTCCTTTTTATCATCAAAAAATAATATTGTAGGTATTGGAAGGCTCCCATCCTCATTTCTCTTTATCTTGTCTTTAAGATCTTTGTAATATCCTCTAAATTCTTTAACTCCATCATGCTCTGACAGGTCAACAATTGCCCCGCTCATTCCAATTTCATTCAGATACCCCTTGACAGCTTCGCATTTGCTGCACGATGGCATGGTAAATATCTTATAAGAATCAATCAGGTTGCTTTTAATAACTGAAGCCTCAACCTGTTGCGTTACTGTCCCATTTACTTGCGCAATTTGCCTGATTTTGAATTCGCTATGAAATCCCTTCATTTCGCTATACTCAAGTCTATCTTTGAATTCCTCTTTTTTTCCATTATTCCACTGCCTTACTGGCCTAAAATATCCCACAATTCTTGAATAAACCTCTGTTTCAATTCCGCACTGCGGACATTTTGGAACCTCTCCTTTTATATATCCGTGCTCAGGGCAAACGCTAAATGTCGGTGTTATTGAAAAATAAGGCAGCCTTGTATTAGACGCTATTTTTTTTACCAATTGCTTGCATGCCTCACCCGAACTTACACTCTCTCCTAAGAAAGTATGGAATATAGTCCCCCCCGTATATAATGGCTGGATTTGGTTTTGGTGCTCTATAGCCTCTATTGGATCATCTGTATAATTCACAGGCAACTGGGTTGAATTAGTTAAATATGGCTCATTTTTTCCTGCAGTTTTAATATCAGGATACATTTTTTTATCAAGCCTTGCCAGCCTGTACGAAGTGGATTCAGCAGGCGTTGCTTCCAGATTATACAAATTGCCTGTTTCTTGCTGGAATTCAACGAGCTTGCCTCTCATGAAGTTTAATGTTTCAACTGAGAATCCTATACCCTCTAGAGAGCTTAGATCTTTGCCCAGGAAATTTAGGCAGCACTCATTCATCCCGCACAGACCAATTGTTGAAAAATGATTCTTAAAAGTTCCTAAATAAATTTTTGCAAATGGCATCAATCCATTTTTTAGATTCTTTTCCACCATTTCCCTTTTTATCTCAAGTGAATTCTTGGCTAATACCATATAGTGGCCTAATTTCTCAAAAAACTGCTCTTTAGTTTTAGCTTCATAACCAAGCCTGTTCATATTTAGGGTAACTACTCCAACAGAGCCTGTTGCATCTCCAGGCCCCCACATTCCTCCTGGCCTCTGTACTAGCTGGTTTTGGTCAAGATTAAGTCTGCAGCACATCGCCCTTATACTTTTTGGATCCAAATTGCTTCCAATATAGTTTTGAAAATAAGGCAACCCATATTTTGCAGTTACTTCAAATAACAACGAAGCATTTTCAGAATCCCAATCAAAGTCCTTTGTTAGATTGTAAGTAGGTATTGGAAATGTGAATATTCTCCCTTTTGCATCACCTTCAAGCATTACCTCCAAGAATGCTTTATTTACCAAATCCATCTCTTCTTGGCAATCTCCATAGCTGAAATCCTCTTTTTTTCCTCCAATTATTGCCTTATCATTTTTCATATCCTCTGGCACAATCCAATCAAATGTTAAATTGGAAAAAGGGTATTGCGAGCCCCATCTTGATGGTATATTTAATGAAAATACCAGCTGTTGTATGCACTGCTTCACCTCTTTGAAAGAAAGATTATCTTTTTTGACAAACGGCGCTAATAATGTATCCACTGAGGAAAAAGCCTGTGCTCCTGCAAATTCCATCTGAAGGCATCCGATGTAATTGACCATTTGGTGGATTACTGTATTCAAATGCTTAGCTGGTTTGCAATCTACTTTATTTGGAACCCCACCAAACCCTATTTCCAATAGTTTTTTTAGTGACCAACCAGCACAGTAGCCAATTACAGCATTGCTTAAATCATGTATGTGAAAATAGCCTTTAACATGAGCTTCTTTTATGTCTGGTGTATAAATCTCGTTTAACGCATAATTACCGATGACCTTCCCAGCAGCATACAGTAGTAATCCAGAAAAACTATAGTCTTCATTGCTGTTCTCCTTTACCTTCCAGTCTTCCTGGTGAATGTATGCTTTTATGGTTTTCCCTACATCAACAAGCATATCTTTTGTCTCTCTTAACTTTGCATGCTGCTGCCTGTAGATGATATAAGCCTTTGCAGTTTTTGCATGGCCGCTTTTAATCAAAACTTTTTCAACAATATCCTGCACTTCTTCAACTGTTGGAACCTCTTTTGGCCCAAATTTATATTCAAGAATTGTTACAACTTTGTCTGTAAGAGTCTGAGCTTCTTGCCGGTTAGAGCCGCCAACAGACTCAGCTGCCTTAAAAATAGCATTTGTAATCTTTTCAGGAGCGAATTCAACTATTCTTCCATCTCTTTTCCTTATCTTAATGATACTCATTGGTTTTCCTTCATCCATCCTCTCACCTGCTTTTTTTAATCAGAAGATTTGATCTTCTTTAGCTCCTTCTCAAAATGTCTTATATCAGTAAATTCCCTATATACTGAAGCAAACCTAATATATGCAATCTTATCAAGCTCCTTTAGTCTTTCAATGATAATCTCTCCTATTAGCCTTGTTGGAATCTCTGTTTTTTCTTCTTTTCTAAGCTCAGCCTCAATACCATCAATGAGACGTTCAATCTTCTCTAACTTTATCGGCCTTTTTTCACATGCTTTTAATATACCTTTTAGTATTTTATCCCTGTCAAAAGACTCAATAGAGCCGTCCTTTTTTATGACCCTAAGGTCCAGCATCTCAACCCTTTCATAGGTTGTGAACCTCTTTCCGCATTTCTCGCACTCCCTTCTGCGCCTGATACTTTCAGGGCTGGATTCCCTGCTATCCAGCACTTTGATTTTGTCAGAATAGCAGTAAGGGCATCTCATTTTTATACTATAAGTTGTATATACTAATCTATGCACATACTATATATAGTAACACAGGGAATATATAAACCTTATGTTTTATTATTCAAAAAACCACTACATATAGTATGTCTAGACGAGAATACTACTATATGCATATCCTAGTATTTAAACTTTCTTATAGTGCATAATATATATTTTAGATAGAGAAAATAAAACTGAAATTCTGTTTATATAAATTATTAATAAAGCTGTTAGTCAGGTATCAGCAAATTTTTATATGAAGCTTAACAAGAAAAGAATGTAAAATAATTACTTAATGACAAAAAACAAAAATAAAATCCAAAACATTAATATACTAAAGCTCTTCAAAACGGATTATGGCTAAAAATCTTTTTATTGTATTTGACGGCCTTGATGGCTCTGGAAAAGGTGAGATGATTAAGAGATTACAGGATTACTTGGTTAAAAAGGATAAGTCTCTAAATATATTGGTTACAAAGGAGCCAACAGACAGTCAATTTGGAAAAGAGGCAAAAGATATTCTAAAAAAGGAAAAAGACCCAAAAACAGGCGCAGAGAAATGTCTTGAGCTTTTTACCCAAGATAGGCAGGAGCACATAGTTAATATAATAGAGCCTTTTTTAAAAAAAGACAACTCCATCGTGATATGTGACCGCTATTACTATTCTACTATTGCCTTCCAGCATACCCAGGGTGTGGATGTAGAAAAGATCATCCTTGAGAATATTGAGTTCAAGACACCCGATATAGTTTTTATCCTTGACCTTCCCGCAAAAATTGCATGGGAAAGGATACAAAAAAGAGGCCTCCAAACAGAAAAATTTGAGAACATTAAGTTCATGGAAAAGCTAAGAAAAAACTTCCTTAACCTTACAAAAGAGCTTGATGAGAATATTAAGATAATAGATGCTTCCAAATCAGAAGATGAAGTCTTTAAAGAGATTAAAAAAGAAATAGATAAATTACTTTGATTTTATCTGCTCTGTATAATACAATGGATAATTATGGTATACAGGTTCTTCTTTTGGTTCTTCCTTCTTTGGTTCGGTTTTAAACTTAATTTTGTCCCATCTTAATATAATAGCAGTTATCACCAAAGCAAGCCCAATTATAATGGCTGGAGCGACATAATTGCCATTGCCAGAATTCTTTTCAATCACTGGAAATTCATGGCAGGAAAAATCTGAGCCACAATAGCTGTTATTTCCACAATCTTTATTGCTTCTGCATTCTCTTCCATTTAAATTAATAAGCCAGCCAAAGAATATAACTAATATTAATATGATTACAATTGCTACTAAACCGCCATCTCCTTTCTTGTTCATGTTATGATTAGTAATATAGAACTAGTATTTAAATCTTTCCATTTTAACTACTGTCTAGTAAAGAATTAAGTATCAACATCCTTCTCTTCTATAGTAGTTTCTTCTGCATTTCCCATAAATCCCCCTAGCTTTTTATTATTCCTTATAGTATTGTAACTTATCTTAGGCTTCTTTATCATTTTGCACCTCTTTTTTTAATGTAAACCGGTTGAACCAAAACCGCCCTCATTCCTGCTAGTCTCATCCAATGAATCTGCCTCTTCAAACACTGCTTCTTCAACCTTCTTGATGACCATTTGAGCTACTTTTTTGCCAGCCTCTATTTTATAATTCTCCTGTCCAAGATTAATGATTATAATTTGTATCTCCCCCCTATAACCAGAATCAATAGTCCCGGGAGTATTAACTATTGACAATCCATGTTTTAATGCTAATCCTGATTTTGGCCTTATTTGAGCTTCATATCCTTTTGGGATGGCCACTTTGATCCCAGTAGAGACCAAAACCCTCCCGCCAGGCTTTAATAGATAGTCTTCAGTGGAATATAAATCCACACCTGCATCACCCGTATGGGCATAGTCAGGTATAACAGCATTATCCTTTATCTTTTGTACTTTTATCTTAACCATGGTTTAGAAGATGATTATTTTTTGATAAAGCCTATATTTAAATAATGTTGGGATGAAACATATATGTTAAAGATATTGAAAAGATTATTTTGCCTCAAGATCCATTAAAGAGACAAGCTGATGCTTGACTATTTTTCCTGTTTTGGCATCCACTTTCATATTTAAGGTGTTAAATGCTCTAGTAACCAATGTGATATTATACAACTGTCCAATATCAAGATTCTGTAGAATCACTATCTCTTTTATTGGCTTTTCATTTGGATACTCTTTTTCCTGAAACTTTCTTGCCTTTCCAAGTGCATCATCCAGTTCAATCTTAACTCCGTCAATATCCAGCTTTTGGATTTTTGTATTTGGCTCCTTAAAAATTTCGGCTTTAGGTATCATCCGTATACACTCATTTCCTATTATAAATGTTGTTATCGTATCATCTGAATTATAAAACCCTATCTGCCACTCGTCCTTATTGGCTTCATCAAACATCTTAAATATGTGCACCAGAGAAGAGGCATAATTTTCTTTTTTCCACCCCTTATATTCTTGAAAGCCTTCCAATTTTTTAACAAGTTCTTTTATCTTCACATCGCTCTAAAAAAACTTAATCTTTAAATAGCTTCCTGTTTTCCTACCTTCTATGGTTTCAAAAGAAAAGGAGACTCAATTATACAATCAGGGCTATCGCCTGGTAGGTAAACATAGCGCTGTTAAGGTGTGCCTTTGGACTAAAAAATCGCTCAGAAAAGAAGGCCACTGTTATAAAGAGAATTTCTACGATACCAAAAGCCATAGGTGTGTTCAAATGACCCCTGCTTTGAATACTTGTGCTCACAGATGCCTTTGGTGTTGGAGAGACATAGGTTTCACCAATCCAAGATGGGTAGGTAAGATTGATGACCCCAAATTCATTGTTGACGAATGTATTAAAGCCAATATTAAATATCTACAAGGTTTTGGTGGCAACAAAAAAACAGACTGGAAAAAATATAAAGAAATCAGCAAACCACAGCAATTTGCAATCTCCCTTTCAGGAGAGCCCACAATGTACCCTAAGCTGCCTGAACTCATCTTAGAGCTTAGGAAACAAGCTATTAATCAATTTTTAGTCACAAATGGAACAAATCCATTAATGTTAACAAAATTGCTGGAAAAAAAGGCAGAACCTACTCAGCTCTATATAACAGTTCCAGCCCCTGATAAGGGAACTTATATTGCTGTTTGTAAACCTCTGATTAAGAATGGCTGGAAAAAAATCCTTAGCTCCCTATCATTATTAAAAAAATTCAAAAGAAACGTTATGAGATTGACCTTGGTAAAAAATATTAATATGATATATCCAGAAAAATATGCAGCCTTAGTTAAAAAATACCAACCGCAATACATCGAGTGTAAAGGATATATGTGGGTAGGTTATTCCAGAAAAAGGCTAGATAAAGAAAATATGGCTTCACATGAGGAGATTAAGCAATTTGCACAAAAAATAGCAGATAATTCAAACTATAGGATTGTTGATGAAAAACAAGAAAGCAGGGTTGTTCTTCTCAAGAAACCTACTTAAACTCTACATTGATGCTATAAGGGCTTTCAACCCGTTTATAATCGCTAAAAGTTTCTCTTACAGCAAAACCAGTTATTGCATCCCCTATCTGTTTTCCAGTGAAATTTCCCTCTGCAACAACATTCCCATCTAAATAAATCCATTGTTTTCCTTCCTGTGAATTAAAGACATAGGACAGCTTATGCGGTTTTCCATCAATTAAAGTAATTTGTTCAGAGGCAATTATTGGCAAACCTCCCTTTATCCTATTCTCTTTAATATTGTATCCCATGTATAATCCGGGAATTTTCTCAGATTGTAAAAACATCAGCACATCTGCACTCTTATTACCCACGCTGAAACTGACACTTGGGAAGTTAAATTCAAAAACAACTGTCCCTTGCTCTGTATTTGGGAAATCAGCAATCTTCGGGAAATAGATGATAATCTTTTCTTCCTTTCCTTGTTTTTTTATATTGCCGCTTCCAATAATCCCCAAAATAGCTACGCCAATTAATGCAATGGTAATCACAGGTAGATACTCTTTGATTTTCTTTTTCATGGCAAATCTTGTAATTAGGTATATCAATATATAAATTTACTGGTTTAATCTCACTAAAGAATCACAATCTTCCCATAAGGCCCTGGATTTATTATTCTTGTCTTTCCAACACTATCCTCTTTCCCTGCATTCTCATGCAAATGGCCAGAAATAACCAGGTCTGGTTTTGCTTTGAGAATAAAATTCTTAATTGATTTATTACCGCATGGATCATCCATGATCTGATCTATTCTTGTTTTATAAGGCGGCGCATGTGTTACCAAAATGACTTTTCCATCGTTCCAGTTCTTAAGCTCCCTATCGAACTGTTTTTGCAGCTTGTCAAACTCACTGTCCACCATAGAAAATCCAGCCCCTCCATAACCCAAAAACAGATAATCCTCTTTTACAAAACTTCTTTTATGGATATTCAGGATATTTTTGAGCCCTTTTGTAAAAACATCCAAATCCTCGCTATTCTCATGATTACCTGGAATAATTAAAACCTGTTTACCTAACTGGTTTAATTCAAGCAACAATAAGCCCAGGTTATTCTCAAATATTGAAATATCCCCCCCACACACAATTATATCTGCGCTTTTTGATTTGATTTTTATCTCCTTCCAAGCTTTATCATTTCCATGCATATCTACAAATGCCAAAATATTCATAATCATTAGATTTTAGAACTTATATATAAAACATTATTATTTCCTTAATCTTATAAAAACTCCAACTAAAAATACTGCCAATCCCCCTAAAATCAGGATAAAAAAAATCAATATCAGGATAATTGCGTTATCTTCTGTAAAAAAGCTTAATTCTGCAGTTGGTTTTTGAATCATATTAGTAGTGGCTACCTGGTTTGTTTTAACAACCTTTAGAGTCTCTACATTCTTTGTCTCTTTTATCTGATTACAATTTTCAATTATAAACTCTATATCTTTACTCCTGGATAACTTACCATTGTTATAATAGACCTTGACATTAACAGGGTATGTGCCTTCTACCATATTTTCCGCAATCCTCAATTTATACGATTTGTCGTATTCATCATCACTATCTATCTGAACATTTTTTTCATTCAGGTTAAGCCCCATTTCTGCATTGATAATCCTTATCTCAACATTCTCAGTTGACTTCCCAAGATTGGCTATATTCAGGTTTAAGTTAGCTAGCTCTCCGCATGACACTGGATTTGGGGTTATTGATGCTTCAATCTCCACATTATCTTTTTCCTTGTCTACTTTAAGTTGTAGCTCCCAATCAATTGAATGAGTATTATCATCTTCATCAACACCCTCTACATGTATGGAAACATCATAGTCTCCGGCATCAACCTTTGAAGGCAGCTCAAATTTAACATTTGCCTCTTTCGAATCCCCTGCAGCAATCCTTGAAATACGGGTATCTTCTGTTACATCATCACCTTTATCTATGTCTTGAATGGCTACCTCTACATCCACATCCTTTATCTCTTTTCCATAAACATTCTTAACTTTGACGGTAAAGTCAACATCAGAATTAGCCTTTGCAGTCCCCCCAATCTTCCTATTGTTGCTTGTTATCTTATCTTCTTTTCCATCTACATCTACATTTACCTCAGCAATATCTATACCCTTATCAGAAATCCTGTCGTCAACACTATCACAGGCATCCCCCTTGCCATCATTATCAGAATCAGCTTGACTGGGGTTATAATCGTTAGGGCAATTATCCAATCCATCAGCAACACCGTCGTGGTCAATGTCAAAACTTGGAGGCAGTTCTTCATCCCCAGTATCATTTGGCAGTGAAGGTGCCCATTCTTCAGCAAGAGCAGATGTAGCTAGAACTATCAGCACAACAGGTATTATCCAAATTATTTTTCTAAACAATGAAATTCGCATTTTATTATTTAAAGAGTTTTATAATATAATAAAAAAATAAAATCTAAGGGAATGGAGGTGTTGGTGGTTCATTCTGTTGGCCTTTCCTTCTTGGCCCTCCCCATTTGTTGTTTTCTGCGCCTCCACCGGTCACATTAGTTGTGATAGATTCCTGGCTTGTTTGAGATAGCATCTCTGTTGAATAAGGTGTTGGCGGTGGTAGTTTATTCCCCTGTCCTGGAGGTGTGCCACCTTGTCCAGGAGGTGTACTACCCTGCCCTGGAATTCCACCAAGAGGATGTTCTGGTTTTACACCCATAACTGTAAGAGAGTAATTATTTGACGAGGTAGTTAGAGAGTTTCCAAAAGCTGGGGGAGGAGGAAGTTCTTCTCTATAAGTTATTACGTCCCAACTTCTGAACAGCGGAGCTTGAAATTCAACTCTTTCTGTCAATATCTGCTGAAGACTTTGATTGGTTCTCGGTTCTCTCTTACCTCCGATCGGAATTACAAGTCCAAATGACCACTGATTGCCAAAATCCTGATACTGGGCTGCGAATACTATACTGCCAAGATCAACTATCGCTCTGCCTGAGGCACCTCTTTCTCCGTCTTCATAACTGCCATATCCTGCAAAAAGGCCTATTCCAAGTTTCTTTGAAGGTTTTAACCATGTTCCAACTTCTCCATGAAATCCGCTTAAGAGCTCTTCAAAAGTGCTTATACTGCTTGTTGGCGTAGTGTTTGTCCCGATAAGTTCCTTTCCGTCAAGAGCCCATGTATAATCTGCTCTGAAGTCCAGTAAATTTCCCAATCCTAAAACATCTCCTTGAATCCTCGTCCAGGGAGAATTATATTTTCCTGAATCGCTTGTGCCAACAAATGCATTGAGGCCCACTACAGCTAGGTTTGATGAAATAAATCTATCCCCTACACCTGCTGCTGCAGTCCATTGCTCATCAAAATTACTAACGCCTCGCAAATAAAGGAAAGGAAGATTATTAGTTGCCTCTCTTTTTAAAGGTATTAGACTATCTGCGAACGCGTTACTTAGGTTATCGCCAAATTCTCCTCCAAGATAGAACTTCCAGGCAGTCTTATTTACTGTTGTAGTACCTGCTGCTACTTGGCCGGCTAGGTCATCTGCAGCAAGATAATTTGCTGATGTGGATTTTGACTGGCTAAGTCCAAGAACTGAACCAGTTTCTGATTCATATTCTCTTGGTTTGAGTACTTCTTCTGCAAAAAGCCGTGAAGCTGTTCTAAAGTCACCTTGTCTAAAAGCTTCCTGCGCAGTCAATGGTGCTTTTTGTTGTTTTTCCTGATATTTAACGCTTGTAGGTGCCTGCATATACGGGACTTGTTCCGTTGCAGTTGTTGTGTTTCCATAAGCTAAAAGTGCTGCAGTAATTCCTGACAAGGCCATATTTTTTGGTTGCATTTTTCTCACCCTCTTATCTATTATTCATAAAAATCTGTAATGAGCGAAATAAATTGCCGCTGCAATATCATGCAATTTCAAGCATCAAAACCAAGTTGTACTAAATTACATACCATTTTGATTTGTGAAATTGGACACATTCCCCCCTATCATCGCTAACTAAAAGTTATTTATATAACTTTCTACTTTTACGTAGCAACAATTGTCTGACCATTTAGCCTCCATTGAGCGTTGTTTTTAACCTTAACAAAAATACCCTTGCCAGCTTCTAATATGACCAATGAATTTAACTGAGAAGGCTTTGCCGGATTATACACCTTCCATACTCCTTTGTCAAAAGTCGCTATCTCATCTATATTGCCCATCACGCTCTGGAAAATTCCTTCTACATTCATTGATTCTTTAAATGGATAATTTATTAGATTCCATCCTGACGCCATATCAAAATATAAATTATTCATGCTAACCCCATCTATAAGAAATGAGCTCTGATTTGATTTTATCCAATAGCCATAAGAATAATTAAATAGATCAGCACCTTTGACCTCTTTCCATTGGTTATTCTTGAGATAATACAATTTGTTTGCTCCAAATATCTGGTTTACAGTTTTATTTGATGATAATGGCATTGAAATAAGATTCCATCCAGATGACAAGCTAAGGTTAAACACCTGCTGGCCTTTTTTATAGGTGCCGTCAAAGTACCAGGAACTATCCTTATTCACCCTTACAAAAATACCCATTCCTGTTTTTATTTTAAAGTTAGATGGTTTCTCTGGATTAAAAGAAATAAATCCCTTATTATAAATATAAATTGTTTCAATATCATTCATCACATTTTGGAATAAGATATTTACATCTTTCTCTTCCATAGAAGGATAACCTATGAGGTTCCACCCATTTTTTAGCTCAAATGAAACAGATGTTGCTGTCTCATTATTTATCAGTATAGTTTGGTTATTGGTTTCTTTAACCCAAAAACCATTTGCTTCTGAGAGCTCCTTAAGACTTGAATTTGCAGGATTGAACTTATCATAAACATACCATGTGCCATTCTTTAAAGTAACTATCTTTTCAGAATAGTTTAACTTTTTGATTATATCGTTAATGCTCCTATTTTGTATTTTTGGGAGAGATAATAAATTCCATCCTTTTAAAAGGTTTATCTGAAATTTTCCCTGGCAAGAAGGATCATTTAAATCTATGAGGCCATCGCAGTTATCATCCCTTCCGTTATTGCATATCTCAACTGCCCCCGGATTAATATTTGCATTGGAATCATTACAGTCATTATCGCATTGTATATCATATCCATCTCCATCATTGTCGGTTATAAGTTCAGTGTAATTAGTGCAGCTGGCGGTCTCACACCTAAAATCTGCTAGACATTTATTTTGAATATCATTATAATTTCTATAAGTACCGTTATGACATCCATCTAGATTGTCGCACTCAACAATCGAACAATCGCTGTTTGAATTACATTCCTTAGCATATATCACCACATCATCATTGTCATCATAATATCCATCTCCACAAACCTTATTTGGATCTAGATTAAATCCAAAAACTCCCCTTATTGCATGTTGCCCACTTTTATTATCTAGGTTAAAAATTGTGTCCAGGTTAGCCAAACCAGTAGAACTGCATTGGATGCTTTTTTTTACACCCCACACAATGTTAGTTATATCATTGGAATAAACGAAGTTAATTTTGTCATACGTACTGTCACAATAAACCTGTGCTTGTACCTTAACAGTGTCTCCGACCTTAAAGAAGCTATGATTCATGCTGGTAACATTTATGCTTTCAATGGATTCAGAGTTTAAGTAAGTCCCATAACTGCCGTCCTCGCAGCCATCTAATGTATTTGGTGCATTTGGTTCTGGTGTGCTGATATTATCCCTTGACTGTATTAAAGCTGAAGAAGCAATGCAAGGTGAATTATTGCAGTAAATAGCAGCCTGTCCTTTTTGGAATTCTTTATAGCTATATGCCTTGGTCCTATAAGGATTAATAAGATACTGCTCAATTTCAGGAGGCATCCCTCCTCCAGTGCTGCAGTTGGCTATTGAACTTAACTCAATATATGTTAGGTTATATGGTCCATCCACCTGATTTCTATAAATGGGAACCCCGTCAAAATCCAGAGAGAAATTTTGTAATCCTGTCCTTACCACAGAATTGCAGCTGTCATGTTCTATACTATTCCCTTTGCTGTCTTGAAGCACTCCAAAAATTAGGTAATATTTAGCTGCATCTGTGATATTCGCTTCTGCTTTTATTGTAAGATAATTAAATAATCCATCAGTTCCTGTATCTTTCCCAAAATCACTGAAACGTCCTGTAAAAGAACTAGCGCTGACAATAGGTAAAAAAATAAGCCATAAGATGATTGTAAATCTTTTCAATTTCTAGCACCTTTATCTCTCCATCTTTTAAACTCGAAATACTACAATCACCTTTTTTATTTAAATCTAATACTATCTACTGTTTTGGAAGGCTTAGCCACCCAAAAAACCACTGCCAAAATGATGACCAATATGATATCGGGGTGGGATTATTATCTGAACCAGATCCGTATGGAGGCTTCGGCGGCTGTTCTTGCTGACCTATCTTTCTTGGTGCACCCCAAGGACTATTTGCAGTTCCCCCTCCTATAGCATTACCGGTAGTATAAGCTTGGTTCGACCCTGATTGAACTGCAGTTGAACTTTGTTGCGTTCCTAGTAAGCCTTCATTTGCACTAACGTCTCTTGCATAAACCGTACTGCTCACTGCTAAAACTGGCACTATTGCATAAATAACTCCTTGATGTCTGGCCCACCTGCCTGCGTCATATAATTTATCCACAATACTACTTCTATCAGTAGTAGGTCTCAATCCAATTTCAGATCCTGCTGCATTCATTCCATTATACCTTTCCATTTTACCCCCCATTAACCTAAATCGCAATTTTTAGCTGTTTTTATATAGTAACCTTTACCAGGTTCCAATGTTTGGGTTCTAACATATTGATATTTTGCTGAGTCAAATCCCCAAGGTCCGCTCTTTACACTACCATTGCATGTTCCAGCCACTAGATTAAAGTCATTTACTGCTTCACTTGGCGCTCCAATCATGTTCCAACCTTTTATAATATTCTTAGTACCCAAATAACCCAAAAGGTCTGCTGTAAATCTATATCCTTCAATTGTAAATTGGCACTGCTTGGTCTGGGTTGTAAAATAACCTTGTCCTGGATACAATGTAGTATTAGCTCCTATGTACACATATGCCAGTGTATTTGGATTATAGTAAGCAATACCATTTGTAATGTTTCCCGTAAATGTGCACCCACTTTGTATATTATTGAATGTTATATCTCTCTGAGGTGCCAGCGGTAATGAAAACATGCTTACACCTTTCTCTATTGGGATTTTCATTACGGTCTTGCATCTTGAATCGTTTGGAGTCACTATTGATATGCAAGGTTTACACTGGCATGTGGTTGTATCGCATCCACCTCCACCAGAATTGTTTTTATAATCGTCTAGTATACCATCCCCATCTGAATCAATACATTCATCTGCCTTGCATGAGCAGTCTGCATTGCTTTCACAAGCTGCCCCACAGCTATTTTTATTGCATGTATGCGTATAAACATATGAATTGTTTACACAATCCTTGGCTGGATTGCATGTTCCTTGCACTGCTGGTGCATAATCCCATGTGTATGGATTGGCATCTGGATTATTATAACATGTTGCTATTTCAGGCATATCCGCACAATTGTTATTATTAGCTATGTTTTCACACATATCCGTTACCTCATTACATTTATCGTCAGTACAGCTTACACCATCGCTGCAATCAACTGCTGTTCCTGGTTTACATGTACCTGCATCACATATTTCTGCACCATTGCAGTATGCACCGTCAGCACAATCTGCATTTGTAGTGCATATTTTACCTGTGCATTGGCATGTAACTAAGTTACAAGATCCATTTCCGCAATCTGAATTTTGGTCGCATGGTGCGCCGCATTCTAATGTATCTATACCATCACTAGCATTGTTATCTGTACAATACCTGTTTTCCATTGCACATGAATATGCATTACAAACTCCTGCACCATTACATGTATCATGACCATCTGCTGGGTAGAACTCTGCAAAGAAGCCATTACATGCATCTGCTGGGCAG
>Ga0315282_10009145_pt1 | contig 15832 bp, 12 predicted proteins | sample YL17G07_20_MG_FD_203693 | JGI IMG/M metagenome (GOLD analysis project Ga0315282, IMG submission 203693) | Sediment microbial communities from Yellowstone Lake, YNP, Wyoming, USA - YL17G07_20 | ecosystem: Environmental > Aquatic > Freshwater > Lake > Sediment | place: USA: Wyoming | collected...
TTTCGCCCCTTCGGGGCTTGAGGTCGTTTCGGACCTGGGGTCCCACCGTTGAAACGGTGGGCTATTCCCGTTCGTCCCTACGGGACTGCTTGGTGTGCGAACACCCAAGCTGCGGCCTGTGGCCTTCACCGGGGGCTCGCAAGAACGGTCATGCACCCACACGGCACGGACAGGCCCGGGACATCGCCCATCACCGAGAGAGACCCCACCTTATCGGTCCTCCGCCGGCCGCCGGTGACAGCCCCGCCCTATCACCGGAGTTTGTCGCCCTGCCACGTTGTCCGGCCGCCGGCCTCCAGGCACCACACCAGCTTCTGAATGTAGAAAAGGTCAGCCCGGCACCAGGGGATATCGACAAAGCGCGCCAATTCGTCGGCAGATCCATTCAACACCCATGCCTTTGCGGCGAGAATCTCCACGGGCATGGTAGGAAATGAGAACGGCGACTCGTTACGCCACATGGTTTCGACCCCCCAGGCCAGGTACCACGTCGGCCGGTGGTAGTCCACATAGACCTCCATCAAGCGCTTCTGTGTGGGGCCGGCGTATTCGGCCAGAAGACGGCTGACCTCGGGCGTCAGGTGTCGCCAGCGGGCGAGAATGCTCCGCGAGACGGGCACCTCCGAGATGAGCCCGCCCTCGGTGTAGGCAAATTCGTATGCCAGCCGCTCGCGAAGAGCTTTTCGCGTGATCGGCACCGCCTTCTCAACAGCCTGCTTGTCCTTCATGTGGTCTGCGATCCGGCAATAGGCGATCAGCCCGGCAACATAGCCGTTGCGGCAGTCCTCCTCCATCTTGTTCGCCGGCTGATCCACGAGCCCCTTCAGTTGATCCCAGTTGCCCTCGATCTGTCCCCAGTCGCCGGTGACGTGGGCCCACAACCACAGGGGGTAGAGGCGAGCCATATCACTGCGCGTGATATCGTCCATCAGGCGGAAGAGCTTATCCGGAGCGATGTCGTAAAGCGAGCGGACCGCACCTGCGGCGGGATCGACCGTCCGCCTGCCCATCGGCCCGGCCAGCGGACCGCCCGGCCGGCTCAATTGCTCCACGTAATCTCTGACCTGCTTGCGAAGGTCGTCGTCAAGATAGGCGTATGCGCGGGCCAAGGTGAACAGCGTCTCCGTGGGGTCGGCGAAGATGCGATACGCTTCCCGGGGGTGCTTGCCGGACGGGAAGATGAGCGGCTGCCACTGCCGAGAGATCAACTCCCGGACTTGCGACGCCAACTGTGCCTTTCGACTGCTCGCGTCCTCGCCGCCGGGAAGGTCCACTGCCGCGACCTCCCAGATGAAGCGATCCAAGTCACGATCTGCGATCTGACTGACACGTTCCCCAGCTTGATCGGTCAGCGGGTCCTGCACGGTCCCAGGAACCTTGCCGGGCAGGGCCTCCAGCACGTTGCGCAATCGTGGAGACTGGAGGGTGTCCCAGTCCCACGGCATCGCCCGGACCTTCTCCCATTCCGCATCGGTCACTTTCGCCGAGGGCGGGTCGGATTGCTTACTTGCATCGCCGCCCGCCGCCATCCTGTAGGCGATGACCGCCACTCCGGAGTTTATCTCGTGGGTCGGGATGTAATAGAAGCTATCGCCGGCGATTGTCACGGCGGTATCGATCACCGAGCCGCCGCCGTAGACGGCCGTCCCGCGCGAGAGCCATTCCTTGCCGGAGGGGAGAATCTCTCCGCGAAGAAGCATTACCCAGATGCCGACGGCCTCGCCGGGCTTGGGCTCGTGGATATTCCGGCAGAAGGGCTCGCTGTAGCCCTGCAGAGTGTCCAGATCCATCGCGTTGACGTTGTCCTGGTGCGTATTGATCAGCACTCGACCGGCCGCCGAGAGCTGGCACTGCTCATCGTGGACGAGAAGGAGGCTGTCGTGCCAACCATAGGTCCGCGACTGGTCCATGATGGGTGTGATGTGCCCGGTAGCCGTATCGAGGTAGCCGACGTTGAGGAATGGTGAGTAATGCTCGTACCGGCTCCGCAGCAGCGCCTGAAACTTCACGATGACTTTGCCGCCGGCGGTGACGATGGGCGGCGCCCCGGTGCCGTTCATGCTCTCGGCATAGACAATCGGCGTCACGAATTTCTGCCGACCGGTGTCCGGGTCCAGAACGGAGAATGTCTGATAGATCGGCTCTTCGGTGAGGCGTTTACGGATGTAGCTCAACTGGGCCTCATACGTGCCCGGCTCGGCCATCTTCTTGAAATTCGACTCGCGAAGCCGGTCGTTCTCCTCCTTCTTATGCCGCCAACTGGCGAAGTCGCCGAAGATCTCCTTGACCATGTCCATCAGGATCGGGTCGAACGATTCCAGCGACATCGAGGGCGCCACTGTGACCATAACCGAGCCGTCGGGCGCCACCACCGGGTGATACCCGCGGAAACTGACGCCGGGCAGTTTTGCGCTGTGCCATACCTGCCTGCCGTCTCCGAAATCAAACGCATACACATGCATGTCCTCGCTGGCGGCATACGCGCGATTGTTCCTGGCATCCAGCGCCGGACTGGAGAGCAGCGGCCCGTTCGTAGCGGCCTTCCACTTGACGATGCCCGTGCCGAGGTCGATCGCATAAAGGCTTGCACCACGGCTGCCGATCAGGACGACGCCCTGGTGAATCAGCGGCGCATTCCAGACCGCCTGGCCGGCCTGCACGGACCACGCCGGCTTGCCGTCCGCGACATTCAGTGCGTAAACCTCTCCATCTGCACAGCCAAAGACCACTTTGCCCTCGCCGACGGCACACGCATGGAGGATCGCCCCGCCCGCGGAGAATACCCACACGTCCTTGCCTGTCTCGCTGTCGATGGCATGAAGTGTCCCGCGCATCGTGCCGATGAAGACCTTGCCCTCGGCGATGACCGGCTGCACACCTGCCATCAACCCCTCATCCGCAAACAGCCTGTACCATTTGCGGGTGAACGGCGGCCGAATCTCCGTGCTCGTCGCCCCCGACCGGGCGCAGTCGTGTCCCAGCATGGGCCAGCTATCGTTGGCCGAGACCCCAGCGCGACTTGCTGACGCCAGACAAACCAGGACCAGGATCGAACTTACACACAGGGCTCTCGACACCTTTGATCCGGCGTTCACGATGTCCTCCTTCACTCGGACCTGAAAAGACAGAACGCATTGGGCCGCGGACCGATCATCATACTCAGTGCAGCAATGCAATTCCATCATCGGGCCGGTTTGCGGCCGCAGATGATTTCCTCGATGGCACGAGCCACGACGTAATCAGGCAGCTTCTGAAGCGTGGGTTCGATGTGGTAGGCGTCGATGATGCTCCGGTCGGGAAAGGCGCCGGCCTGACGGATCAACTCGTCGGCAAGGTCCGGCAGCATCTCGTCCGATTCACACTGTGCGGCAAGCGACCGTGCGGTCGCCACGAGCCGGGCAAACTCGGGCCGGCTGTCAAACCAGTTGAGCTGAAACTCCAGCTCCGCCGCCAAGCGCGAGGACGGACGCCCGAACGTGTACTGAATCCCGATGGGGTTGTAGCTCTCCAGCCGCTCGTCGATGAAGGCGACGCAGGCCTCGCGATACGCGGCGAGCTTGTCCGCGTCCATGCCAGCGAAGCCCTGTTTCGCGACTTCTGCCAATAGGAGCTTGTCCATGCGCGAGGTGAGAACCTCACGGCCGGCCACCAGCCGCTCGTACAGACGCTCGTAGTACGCTTTCAAGAGCAGTTGTGCAGCACTCATGGCCCGTCATACGGATAGAACGAGAACCCGATCACGCCCCGTACTATACCGCGCGGGCCGCCTGCCTGCTATATTGGCGTCATTACCTTCGGCGGATACCCACTCGGCTTCGTTCAACCGTCCGACCTCCCATCAGGGTATTGTGAAGGTCGCTGACGCCTCTATGGGCCCGCCCTCGGGGAAATCAGCCCGTATCTGGTAAGTCTGGTGCGGCAGGGCGGTTCCGAACACATCCAGGCTTATTTCAAAAGTACCCGTTGCCGTCGTGGTCTTGGTCTTGTTTCGCTCAGTAGATTGCCAGACCCCGTCGCCGTTACGGTCAAAGAACACCCGGCCAGGAGTATTTGCTGCGAAACCTGTCCCCGTGACAGTCGTCCAGACGACGGGGTCCGGATCTCCGTGCGTGGGACTCAGAGTTATTCTGGGAAGTATGGTGAAGGTTGCGGAAGCTTCTACAGATCCGCCGGACGGGATATCGGCACCCACTGAGTAGTCTCCCCCCAGCACCGTGGGTACTGTTATGTACGTAAAGAACGTGCCGGTCGGCGATGTCGTCACCGACTTGGTTGTGCCCGCAAGAGTCACATTGCCCGGGGTGCTTGCCACAAAGCCAAGGCCTGTGACCCATATCGTACTACCTGTGGGTCCACTGCTGGTGTTCAACGTTATCGAGCTCGTGACCCAGAAGACTGCAGAGGCCTTTGTCGAGCCGCTGGGGAACTGAGCGTATACATAGCACGGGCCGAACTGAACCGGGGGCACAGTCAGCCCTACCGGTGGGAACGTACCCGTCGCTGTCGTCACCAGATCCTGGTAGGACTCGCCGGGGTCCCAAGCGTTGTTGCGGTTGCCGTCAATGAACACACGACCGCTGGCGTTGGCGGGAAGACCGCTCCCGGCGACTGTGAAACTCGTCGATGGCGCTCCGCTGTCAGGACTCAGGGTCAGGCTCCCCTCCACGGTGAAAGTTGCCGATGCTTCCGTTGGCTCGCCGATCGGGAAATCGGCTCGTATCGGGTAGTTGCCTCCCGGCACTGTCTCGGGCACAGTCAGGGTGGTTGAGAAAGTGCCATCCGGTTCCGTTGTCAACCAGGTGGAGAGCCACGAGGAGGTCACATTGCCGCCGGTGCTCGCAGGAAAGCCGCTACCGGTAATCGTTATCACAGTACCCACAGGTCCGCTGGTCGGGTTCAGAGTCATGCTGGGGCTACCACCGCTTGTACCTGGTTCCGGCGGGTGCAGCCGGGCGGAGGGAATCACCTGCTTGGGCGTGGAGGGACTCGACCATCGCAGCTCACAGGTCCCGCTGAGGGTGTTGTCATACCATTCCAGACGAAGGGGATACTTCTGTCCGGCGACAAGCTGGATCGGCTGGGTGGCGTACTCGGTGGCACCCTGGTCCCACCATGCATCGATGATCAGAAAGCCGTTCAACCACAGCCGTACACCATCGTCCGTGTTCACATAGAACGTAAACGGTTCCGTAAATGCCGGCTCCACTTCACCGGTCCATCGGACGGAACACTGGTCGGAAGTGCCTGGGAAGACCTCGCCGACGCCCCAGTTGAAGTTGATCTGAGGATCGATAGGGATCCGGGCCGGACTGCCGGAGAGGGTCATGTTGGTGAAGTACTCACCTCGCACGCCGTGAATCAAGGCTCGGATCTCGGCTGCTGAGAGGCCACGGTCGTAAGTGCGGACATCGCTAAGCCAGCCTCGCCAGCGTTCCCCGCCGGCGTCACCACCCATGAAGAACGGGTTCTGAGCCATCGTCTTGGTCAGGGTGGTGGTACCGGCCTCGACCCCGTCGCGATAGTACGTGAGCGTCGCCCCCGTCTTGACTACGGCGTGATGGACCCATTGCCCGCCCGGGGTGTCCTGGTAATCAATCGCCATTAAGTCGTAATCGTTGAAGTACTCGAACTTCGTGGGGGTGAACTTGACGAACTGCAGGGGAGTCTCGGTGCCGCCGAAACGGTTGCCTAGCATGACATCATTACCCCCACCCGGCACTGCGGTCGATTGCGCCACATCCTGCTTGGCCCAAAAGGCCCAGGTGAAGCCGCCGGCGAGGTCCATGGCCGCAATGGTTCCGGCATCGACGTAGGCGCCGGTGGCGTCATCGCCATTGAAGCTCAGGACAGTGCCACGTTCGGGGTCGCTGACCCAAACGGCTCCGCTTAGGCCGAGGCCGCCGTTGCTGTTGTAGATCGTGCCGTGCTTGTTATGACCGGATGAATCTTGTACTGTGGTGCCCGAACCTTCCTCCAGCTTCCACCAGCCGATAAGATTCGGATCGATCATGTCATTCGGCCCAGTGACGGGAGATAAATACTCGCCGGAGATGACGGTTCGCTCGCGAATGCCCGGCCCTTGCCAAGCCACGGCCAGGTTGTCGCCACCTGTGCCTTCGGCGTGCAGGGCCTCGATGTAGTACCTCTTGCCGGCCGTCAATGAGATGGGGCTGGACTTCTGTTGAGGACCGCCGGCCCCGCCGCCTGTATTGTCGAAATCGCGTGGGGGCGTCCACTGCGGCACACTGGCGACCTGCACCATATGGGCCGGGTCCTCATCGGTGCTCAGCCACAGTTGGCTCTGGTCGTCGCTGGCAATCCAGAAGGTATAACTGCCGGTCCCGGGGGGATAGAGGTAACCTCGCACGTAGGTGCCATAGTGGTCTCTCCAATCGGTCGGACCTTCCAAACTGGCACGCCACTCCCTATCGTCCGGGTAGTTCGAGAAGGTGGGCAGGCTTTCCAGGGAGCTTACAGACCCGTCAGTACCCCAATAGTACTCGAAGAGAATCGTGCCTCTGGCAGTCTCATCCCCCGCGGCGGCCAAGGCACTAGTCTGGTCCCCGCTGTCTGCCAGCCCGTCGTCACGTGCCGACCAGGCATCCTGCGAGGCCTAGGCAGCCCAAAAAGAGGTGGATACAACCAGAATGAAACCCACTGCGAGAAATGCGCGCTTCTTCATTCTCCTTCTCCTTTACAGGTTGGGCCAGACTGAGTGTGCACAGTCCAACCGGTCTGGCAGGGCTGGAACCCCGCGTGTCCCCTGGTAACCCACAGTGCAGGAATTTTATCCGGCTTCTGTCCTGAAAGTCAAGAGAAAAAGGTGTCACTCTGGCGAAAATCGCTGCGGGACCGGACGGGCCTACGAATCTGGCTCGTCGAGGTGACTCGGCAGGGTGAAGATGAACGTGCTGCCGCCGGTGGGGTTGTTCTCGGCCCAGATCCGGCCCCCGTGCCGCTCGACGACCTGCTTGGCAAACGCCAGTCCCAGGCCGGTCCCGTCGCGCTCGGTGGCACGCGCGTTGTCGGCCCGGTAGAATTCCTCGAAGATTCGCATCAGATCGGCCGGGGGAACGCCAATGCCGGTATCGGTGATTCGGACCTGAACGAAGGCGCCATCACGTTTCACGTCCAGGCTCACGCTTCCACCGGCAGGGGTGTATTTGACGGCGTTGAGCAGCATGTTCGTGACCGTCTCTTCGATCAGGACAGCCTCGCCGTCGATGAACTCGACCGCCGGATCGATGTGATGATGAAGGGTGATGGATTTGCTTTGCGCCCTGGTCTGCACCAGCGCCAGAGCGCTGAGAACGCAGTTGCGAAGCGAGAACCGCTCGATATCAAGCTGTCCGGTCAGCTTCATCCGGGTCAGTTTCAGCAGAGCGGTGACGAACTCCATGCACTTGGTCGTGCGGTGATGGGCCCTGCCGACCATGTCCTTCTGTCTTTCGTTGAGCGGCCCGACCATCTCGTCGAGGACGACATCCAGGCAGCTCTGGACGGCGGCCAGATGCCCCTTGATATCGTGCGTCACGCGAAGCACGTATTCGTTCTTGACGTGGTCTTTCTCCTGGAGCTGCACGTTGGCCTTCTCCAGGCTCTCCTGCTGCAGGCGGAGCTGCTCACTGATGGAGGTGGTCATGTACACAACTAGGTACAGCGTGGCGATGAAGATGAAGAGGAAGCCGAAGATGAATGTGCTGTTGCGGTAGAGCTCGTGCTGGGCAAAGCCGGCCAGGCCGTAATGCCGGAGGACTCCCGTGCCTTCCAGGATGACAAGACCCCCGAACAGGACCGCCGCCAGCGTCGCCTGCAGATAGCTCCGTCGCGTCGAGCACAGGATGCTGGCGATGATCATGTGGAAGACGAAGAAGAAGGAAAACGGGTTCTCGATGCCGCCGGAGAAATGGATGATGGTCGTGAGGATCAGCAGGTCGGCGGAGATCTGGAACGTGATAATCCCCGTAATCCTCGTGGGAGGCGGCTGCTTATCCCCCCAGGTCCAGTACCGCAGCAAATCGTAAAGAACGAAGTTGTAGATGAGCAGTATGACGGAGAACGCATACAGCGCCGAGGCGCTCAGGGATACGCGCATGAGCTCGTGAGAGACAAACGTGGCGGCCGCCAGGGTCGCTATTGCCACCCAACGCAGCCGTATCAGCCAGTACGCCCTCTGGATCAGGCTGGGACTTGTGAGAAGGTTTTCCATAGGGGATTTACCATTTATGATCTACGACTTACAGATTATGATTGTGGCTTCCGCCTCTGTTCACTCGTAAATCGCAATTCGTAAATCATAAATGCGTCACGCCTTACGGGCGCGCCAGCAGCTCTTCGACCTTGGCCAGAAGGATATCCGGCCGGACCGGCTTATCGAGGTACTCTTCCACAGGAAGCCAGGCCTCGTCGCCGGCATCTGCCTTGAAATCGAGCCCGGTTTTCTGTTTGACCCCCGTCAGCATGAGGATGGGGATGTCCTTGTACTTCTTGTTGTGCTTGAGCTCCCTGGAGAGCTCGAAGCCTTCCTGCGAGGTCCGCATCATCACATCGAGGATGATCAGGTCCGGCTTGGCCTCCTTGAGACGGTCCATGCCCTCGGAGCCATCCTGCGCGCTGCGCACCTCGTACCCCCGGTTCGCCAGGATCACGGTCATCGCTTCGGTGATATCAGGATCGTCATCAATGATCAGAATTGAGCCCTGTCCCATTTGTTCTCCTTCGACCACCTTCAAGGTGTCAATTTGTTGTGATGACTGTCAGATTATACAGCGCCACGGACGAAAAGAAACAGCGAAATTCACCGATCCCGTGCGAGGAGGCACGCGGATCGCGTCGAACCGATCCTTCGCAACCGCCGGCGTGCTATAGGCTACTGCTCCAATTCATGCAGGATCAGAGAAACATACTCGTCGATCTTCTCCGCCAGCGTCCGGCTCAGCTCGCCGCCGGGCTGGACCTGCTCCGGCTGAATCCCAAAGATGACGATCTGCTCGGGGGCCTGCCCAAGCTGCCGGGCCACCGCGATGATCTGCATGAGGTCGGCCTCGTGGAGAGACTCGTGGGCAAGCACCTTCCGGCTGCGGACTTCCTCCGGCGTAAAACGCCTGATGGCCCCCGGCGGCTCATCCATGAACGCACAATCGATGATGATCGCCTTGCGCCGGCCATCGAGATAATGCAGAACCGACAACCCTCCGGTCCCGGCATCGATGAAATCGACCGACGGATACTCCGCAGCCAAGGCCACCAGCCGCTCGATGAGATGGACTCCAATCCCCTCATCGCCCATCAGCGGGTTGCCAAGACCAAGCACGACGACAGGCCGCTTCACCGATTGATTATTGATGATTGATGATTGATGATTGTTGCGCGACATTCTTCAATTATCAATAATCAATTATCCATTATCAATCACCTGACGAACTGCACGTCGAGCATGTGCGTCGAGCAGGACACGCACGGGTCGTAGGCGCGAACCAGCATCTCCAGCTTCTGCCGGATGGAATCCTCGCTCTCGCCCAGAATCTCCGGCACCAGCTTCTCAAAGTCCCTCTGGATATTCGCGTGGTTCTGGTTCGTCGGAATGCAGACATCCGCACCGATGCAGGTGCCCTTGCGATCGAACTCGTACTCATGGAAGAGGATGCCGCGAGGGGCCTCGACGGCGCCGCTGGCCTTGCCGGCCTTCGGACTGACCCGGACCACTTCGGGCTTCAGACCCTTGGTCAAAATCTGGTCGATCAACTGGATCGCCGCCTCTATGACATGAACGGCCTCGGCGAGTTGGGCGACGCTGTTCATGTACGGGTTGCAGCAGCCCTTCTTCAGACCGAATGTCTTGGCGATGGCTTTGGCCCCAGGCGAGAGCAGCTCCGCGTTGTTGTTGAAGCGGGCCAGCGCTCCGACGGCGTAAGAGTCGCGATGCCACTTCGTCCACTTGGCCGTCGATTGATCGACCACGTACTCGTTGGCGACGGTCTTCCAGTCGTTGACCGCCACAGTGTCCTTGATATCGGTCGAGCCGATCTGGCCGTGATAGAAGGTGTACGTCGGCGGCTTGTTCTGCTTGAGGGAGACGTACTCGGTCGGCCGCTCGAAGTTGGGCAAATTACCCGCGACGGAGAGCACCACGTTGGCCACGACCTTGAGATTGGGCATGCACTTCTTGATCCGGTCCTGCAGCTCGCGAAGCTGCTGTTCGGTGGGGATCTTCGTCATGCCACCCGGCCGCAGCGTTACCGGGTGCGTCGTCCGCCCGGCGATCAGGTCGGACCACTCGTTCGCCAGGCGATGCAGGCCGATGATCGTCTTGACGGCGTCAGGGGCCTTCGCCACCAGCGGCACAACCGATGGGGCGTTGAAGAGATCGGGCGCGACCAGGTAGCCAACGTGCAGCACGTGGCTCTGGAACTGCTCCGAGAAGTGCATCAGGAGCCGGATCATGTCCGTCTGCTCGGAGACCTGGACGCCGATCGCGTTCTCGACCGCCTTGGTGGCGACCAGCGAGTGGGAAATCGAGCAGATGCCGCAGATGCGGCTGACGATGGTCTGGATATCCTCGTAGCTGCGTCCGCGCATCATGGCCTCGAAAAATCGCGGGGCCTCGGGCACCTGCCACTCGAGCTTCTCGATCTTGCCGTTTTTGGCATTGAGGACGATGTTGCCGTGCCCTTCGATACGGGTCACGTGATGGACGTTTATGTTGATTGTGCCTTTACTCATAGATCGTCGGCTCCTGTTTGCTGCCAAAGAGAACCATCTTGGTTTTGAGGTCATCGATGCTCAGGCCGTACCGGACGATAACGTCCCTGGCCGCATCGACGTTCGGGTTATCGACGTAGCCCCGGCAGCCGAAGCACCGGAACCCGCTCGACGGGCACCTCGCCCCGCAGCCCGCCCGGATGATGGGCCCAAGGCACACCTGGTCGTACTGCCACAGGCACGGATTGCCGGCGGCCTTGCACTCCACACACACGGGGTACTCGGGGATTTCCGGCTTCTTGCCCATCAGCAGGGACCGCACGATGTACGTGAATTCCTTCCTGTCGATGGGGCATCCGGGCACGGCGTAGTCCACCTGCACGACCTCGCCGACCGCCTTGGTCGGGCCCGTTCGCAGGTGAGGCTTGCCCGCCGCTCTGCCGTACACGCACTTCTTGACCTCGTCGAGATCGAAGTTGTTCTTGAGCTTGTTGATCCCGCCGATCACCGCGCAGGCGCCCAAGGCGATGAGCACCTTGGCGCGGCTGCGGATCATCTTGATCCGCTCCTCATCCTCCAGGCGCGTGATCGACCCTTCGATGATCGCGATGTCGTACTCGTCGCTCTTTTCACTCATTGCCTCGCGCCACTCCACGACATCGGCGCCCCCGAGCAGATCGAGGATCTCCTCTTCGAGGTTGACGATCTGGAGCTGGCAGCCTTCGCAGCAGGCAAAATCGAATATCGCAATTTTGGGTTTCGCCATTGTTAAATTGCCTCCGGCAGAGAAGCCAAATCAGAATATCGGAACACCGGGCCGGACATGCAGACGTACGCGTTGTTGATCTGGCAGTGTCCGCACTTGCCGACGCCGCACTTCATTTTCCGCTCGAGATTCAGGAAGACATTCGAATGCGGCACGTCGCGCTCCGCCAGGGCCATCAGCACAAACTTGTACATGACCGGCGGGCCGCACACGAGGATCATCGCCGATTTCAGGTCGGTCTCGACCTTGGGCACCAGCTTGGTCACGACGCCGACGTTGCCTTTCCAGCGAGGATCGCCCTCGTCGAGCGTTTCGAGCATCTGCACGTCGCCGCGCTTGCTCCAGGCGTCGATCTCCGGGGTGAACAGCCGCAGGTCGTAGCTCTTGGTCCCCTGGAGGATGGCCACATCGCCGTAGTCGCCGCGATTGTCGAGCACGTAGTTGATGAAGGACCGCTGGGGCACCATACCGATACCGCCGCAGATGAAGACCAGGTTCTTGCCCCTGGCCTCCTCCACGGGATAGACCCCTTTACCGAGCGGCCCGCGAATGCCGACCTTGTCGCCGGATTTGAGATTGTGGATCGCGCCGCTGACGCGCCCGACCTTGCGAACCACGAGCTCGAAGCTGTCGGCGAGTGTCGGCGACGAGCTGATCGTGATCGGGGCCTCGCCGAACCCGGCGATGGACACCTCCACGAACTGGCCGGGGATGAAATCGAACTGGCCGTCATCCATCGAGAGCCGCAGGTACTTCTCCGTGATGTTCATCTGGCTGATGTCTTCGACGGTCGCCAGTTGCGGCAGGTAGATGTCTTTCTTCTCAGCACAGCACTCACACATCAGTCAACTCCTATTATTGATTATGGATTATGGATTATTGATGATTGGCTACGAGGAAGCCTCTCTTCCACTCCCCCAATCATCAATCATCCATTATCAATCATCAATTCCCATTACCCTAGCCCGAGGTCATCGATCAGGCGGTTGTACACGGTCACGGGATTTGCGATGTCCGGCAGGCACGCGCCGACGCAGCGGCCGCAACCGACGCAGGCGATCTGGCCGCCGATCTTTTGCGGCACGTACGCGGCCTTGCGGTACAATCTGTGCCGGAACCGGTCCGCTCGCGATTTGCGGAACTCGTGGGCCGGCGCGACCTTCGTGAAGCCGTCCAGCAGGCAGCCGTCCCACGCCCGCGAACGCTGGCCCGTCTGCATGTCCCAGCTCAAATCGTCCTGCACGTTGAAGCAGTAGCACGTCGGACACACCTGGTTGCACGAGCCGCACGAGAAGCACGTCTTGGCCTGCTCTTCCCAAACCGGATGCTTGTACGCCTTGGCCAGGAGCTTGGGCAGGTAGGCTGGATCGCACTTGAGCTCGTGCTTGTTCAGCGACTTGCGGTTGCGCGCCCAGACCTCCTCCCTCTTCTTCAGCGCCTGTGCATCGGCCTTGACGCCTTTTGCCTTGGCCAGCAATTGCTCGCCTTTCTTTGTCGCGGCCTCCGCCACGTAGCCGTCGCCGATATCCGTCAGCAGAATGTCGTAGCCTTCCTTGACGACGGCGGTGCCCATCGAGGACGCGAAGACATGATCCGAAGGTCTGGCCACGTCACAGGCGATGATCGTCGCGTTGTCCCGGCGCGCCATGTAGTGGGCGTCACAATTGTCCTGCCGGAACAGCTCGTCCATCTGGTGGATCGCGACCACGTCGTACGGGTGCACGCCGAGCAGGATGAATTCCTGGCCGTCACACTGCGACTCATACGCCCCGCCGACCTTGTAGGTCACAAGCACTTCCGTCGGCGGCAGGAAGAACCTCTTGGGCGGCATGAGGGTCACATCGTAATCCAGCCGCAGGTCCTTCGCCGATTCCAACGGCGCGAAATCGAACCGGTCGCCCTTGGCTTGCACGCCGATCGTCCTGGCCGTCGCGATCAGGGCCTCGACGAAGCCCTCAAAATTGCTCTTGCTTATCTTTTTTACAGTCATTGCCAAATCCCGGCTCCAAAAGCCTCAAAAACCGTTTTGCACAGGCGCCCAACAGTGCGTCTGGCCATCACAACTGCAGTTGCCTCGCAGAGTCCGCCCGTTGCTCCTCGTCCATCCGGCCGGCCCGCGGGATATAGTACGGCAGGCGGGCAAGCTCCATCGCGATATCCAGCGTGATCAGCTTCACCCGCTTGGGGATATCGACTTTGCACGGAGCGAAGTTCAGAATCCCTTTGATGCCGGCGGCCACGAGCCTGTCCACGGTGGCTTGTGCCGCCGCCCGGGGGACCGCCACAATCGCCAGGCTGATATCGCGATCCTTCAGCCGGTCGAGTCCCTCAATCCCTTCGATCTGGACCCCGTTGACCCTGGTGCCGATCTTCGCCGGATCAACGTCGAAGGCGGCGGAGATATCCAGGCCGTAGGCGCCAAAGCCCGGGTACGCCAGCAGGGCTGAGCCCAAGTCCCCTACGCCAACCAACGCGGCCTTGCGGATCACGTCCAGCCGCAAAATCCGTTTGATCTCCCGCGCGAGCCTTTCGATGTTGTACCCGACCCCGCGGGTGCCAAACTCGCCGAAATAGGAGAAATCCTTGCGAATCTGCCACGAGTTGACGCCCACAAACGCCGCCAGAGACTCGCTGGAGATGTGCGTCTGGCCCTGCTCCGGCGAAACCGCCAAGCCTCGCAGGTAGATGGGCAACCGGCGCACCGTCTCCTCTGGAATTTTGTGAAACCGCATACTCGGCACTACGAGTAGTTCGTACTTGTGTTCACATTCACAAAAACCGAGCGACTACTATATACCCCGTGTTGATCGCTGTCAATGGTGTCGCGGCTATTTTCGCGCGCGGTGTGTGCCTGCTTCAATTGTAAGCTGTTCTGTGCGAACAGGTTAAGCCGACCTCACAGGCGCAGGAAAAATCTCTGCAAGATCAGCCAGACTCCTGCTCCTCTCCCCGAATTACTGCCAGCAGCGTCGTTCTCAAGTCCGGGTCGTTGAACTCAAATCCGGCCTCCAAAAGCCGCTTTGGAACCGCTCTCTGACTGGCCAGAAGCACCTCATCAGCCACCTCGCCGAACGCCAGCCTCGCGGCAAAGCCCGGGAGCATAGTCCAGGCGGGCCTTCCAATCGCCTGCCCCAGCATTCGGCTGAACTGCTTCATGGTCACCGGCTCGGGCGAAGCCAGGTTGAAGGGCCCCTGCAAATCCTGCCTGTCCATCAGGAACCGGATCGCGCGGAGATGATCCAGCAGACTGATCCACGAGAGCCACTGGCGTCCGTTCCCCACGTATCCGCCCAGGAAGAGACGGAACGGCTGCATCATCCGTGGCAGCGCGCCCCCCTCTCGACCCAGCACCATTCCCGGGCGCAGCTCCACGTGCCGCACGCCCTGCCTGCCAACCCTCGCGATGATCGACTCCACCCTTCGGCAGACGTCCGCCAGGAACCCGCTGCCGAACGGTGAATTCTCGTCGAGCACCTCGTCGCCGCGCGAGCCATAGTAGCCGACGCCCGATGCCTGAATGACGACGGCGGGCTTACTCTTCGCTCCCTCGACGGCATCGACGATGGCGTTGGCACTGTTGGTTCGGCTCTGCAATATGCTCATCCTCTTCGATGCCGTCCAGCGCCCTTCGCCCAGGTTCTCGCCGGCCAGGTTCACAACGGCGTAGGCGCCTTCGATGTGACGGGCCCAGCCGCTGGTAGTTCTCGCGTCCCATTCCACGATTTTAGCATAATCCTTCACGCTGGCGGCCGCCCTCCTTGCATCTCGCGTCAGGGCAATAAGCTCATACGTGCCGTGCAGCTCCCGGCAGAGTGCCCGGCCGACAAAGCCTGTTGCCCCGGAGATGATCACCCGCATATCCTATTCCTTCACCCGGCGTGAATCGCAGGAGGTGCTCCGCGAAAAAAATGGCGGCGTGCAACTGGCCGACCCCCGACAGAGCAGACGGCTTCACCCTACGCCATAAGCGACCGAAAGTCCAGCCGAAACAGGCCGCCCCCTGACGTGGGTGCGGTCGGTATTCGGTGGCGGATTCTGACCACACCCGATGGAAGGACGCCCCCCGTTGCCTGTTTTCTGTCGCCCCTACGGGGCTTGCGGATATCATTCGCTATCGGCACCCACCGTTGAAACGGTGGGCTCTTGTCGATCGCCCCTGCGGGGCGGCAGCCCAAGCCCGGAGGACGACAGAGAATAGCCCAGCAGCCCGGAGGACGAATCGACATAGGTAGGCGGTCGCCCGCTTTCCCTGTCACACCACCCGGCGTACGGGTCCGTACCGGGCGGTTCGGCGGGTGAAGCTACTGGACAACAGTCAATTTGCCAATGGCCGGGCTTTCCGCCCTGCGTTTCGCCACGAACGAT
>Ga0315282_10009146_pt1 | contig 15830 bp, 14 predicted proteins | sample YL17G07_20_MG_FD_203693 | JGI IMG/M metagenome (GOLD analysis project Ga0315282, IMG submission 203693) | Sediment microbial communities from Yellowstone Lake, YNP, Wyoming, USA - YL17G07_20 | ecosystem: Environmental > Aquatic > Freshwater > Lake > Sediment | place: USA: Wyoming | collected...
TACAGGGTGTGAGTTTATAAAGAGCTACTGAAAAACCCAGTGGAGCGGTTAAGATTATTAATTAATTCATGGTACGGCGGGCTCTGCCAGGGGAAACTGGGGTACTAGTGGTTTTACCTTTTCTCCCAACTAGTTTAAATACTTTACCTCCCCCTCCCGTGTGGGCAGCCTCAGCTGTAATCGGGCAAGTGGCATCCCGCCTTTTTTGATTATCCATTTTAACTAGTCATTGAACGAAAGCTTGAACTGTGCCACTGGCAAGAGGCGAAGGAAAAAACACATTGAAAAGACGAAATCCCTAATGATACAATCAGCCTGTGAATCATCAAGGAATATTATCCAGGCTGCATGCTGTCTTACTTCAAGCTCAGCCTTTCCTTACCTTCCCTGTCTTTCTATCCGTGCTTATAGGGGCACCGCCTCTCTGGCTGAGCTGGATAATTGCCATTATTCCCTGGCCTCTGCGCTTTTTCATCACCGGTCGTCTTACTAATCGTACACCATTTGACATCCCCGTTCTTATCCTGACGGCAGGAATGCTGCTTGGGTTCTTTCTTAGTCCAGACCGTCAGTTGAGCTTACCCTTCCTAAACACCTACCTGGCCTGCGTTCTCTTCTATTATGGCATCGTTAACAATAGTCACGCCCGAGCGGGATACTGGGTCTTCGTCACCGTTTTGCTTTCTCCGATTTTTCTCTTCCTGTCTGTAGGAGTCTTCGCCGGCGGAGCAGCCAGGCAGCTCACCTTCAACTCCTGGGCCTGTGAATTAGCCTCCTCATTGCCCTGGTCACTCAGCATAACACCTCATTTCAACGTCTTAGGAGCTGCCTTCGCCGTGGTAATCCCAGGACTAGTCGCTGTCACCATTTTCCGGCAAAGGGCGTGGGTAAGGTGGAGTGCTGGCCTTCTGGCTGTAATCTTCGGTGGTATCCTTGCGCTGAGTGCTAGCGGTGGTGGTTGGATTGCCACCATGACGGGTATACTGATAGTGCTTCTCTTTTGTAGTTCTAGAGTAATGCAGGGTGCCCTCCTGGCATCAGGATTAGTTTGGGCGATATTCCCTATCTGGCACAACGCGAGCTGGATAGGAGCCATCTTTTATCCCGGGGCTCTTTCTGGCAGGATAGAAAGGTGGCAGGAAATTATAGCTGTCCTCAAAGACTCTCCACTGACCGGCCTCGGGCTCGGTGGTTGGTGGTCCAAAGCCTCTGTACTTGGTATAGGCGGAAACCCCCACAACGCCTATCTCCAGCTTTACTCTGATGCCGGAGCCCTTGGCCTCATAGCCTTTATTGTAGCTGCTGTCATAGGCGTCAGGCTCTTCTGGCAAATTATGCATGCCGACAAGGGCAGCCCCTACTACGGCTTTGCTCTGGGTAGCGCTGCTGGCCTTATTGCCGGTGGGATCCACGCTCTCATTGATGATAATATGAGTCTCATAGTCCCCATGGGGAACGAATACATTTACTTCGCTGTCCCCTTGCTCTGGCTATGGGCGGCATTATTCGTTGTCTCTGCCCAACATCTCCTGCGAAATAGCCCAAAACACCCGCCTTGAAAAGACGAAATGCCAATCAACAAATTCTTAGCAAAAAGTGCATTATAGCCTCAGCCCCTCTTCGCTCTATTATACGCCCCGCCCAGCGAAAGTCCAAGAAACAATCGCTTTACGCCTCAAAAGATAACAAGACGAAGAGACCAAGACAAGACGGCATATATCAAGTTTTGATGTTGATGTATAATTGATGTGGAGGCTATGATGCGAGACATTATTGAAATCTTAGCCTTTCACGACGAGCGCGTGGTTCCGAATTGGCTATATCACGGCTATATCCTTTGTGATGTCAGCAAATTCCCTTTACTAAGAAATGAGTTGCTTAATGCTAAGAAGAAAGCCAACTGCGACCCCAATAAACGAATCCATTTCAGCGAACTCAGGTCATCGAGTGCTGGGAGTTCCAGAACGAAAACGGCTGTGAATTGGGCAGAGTTGTTCGTCGAGAAGCTTTATCAAGATATGTGGTTCTATTTCTTTGGAATAAATTTGAGAAATATTGACTACCAATTTTTTGGTGCCTCAAGTAACGGCCAAGAGAGACATTTCAGGATTTATAATAGATTCTTTGAAATTGGGCTGTTTTCGGCTTGCAGATTCTTCTTTGACCCAGCAATCGAAGACGTTGAAATCCTGCAGGTCTTTTCAGAAAAACGCGATTTAGGGGAGACAAATCCATTCTTGATTCTTGCGCCATACAAAATCAACCAGAGGGAAACCAACGTCGTGGTGAAGAGCAAGCAAATAATTCAGGTGGATGGCAATCCACTAAAAGAAAAGGATAATTCCGAATGCTGTGATATCATAAACTTGGTAGATGTGCTGATAGGAGCAATCTCACAAGCTTTGGACTACACTTCGAAGAGTCGCGCTTGCACTGAGGTTTCCGATAAACTAATTTCAGTCTGTCGAAGGCTTTCAGAAACACCGTATAACAAAAATAGTCGCTATTATAAAAGATATTCGATGTCATTTTTCCCTAAGAGCAGGCAATCTGTATCAACAATAAAAAATTACGGCACCAAACCTCCTGAAGACCAATTCTATTTAAATCGAACCATACGGCTATATCAGTTTTGCATTCCTGGGTTTGAAAAACTCATTGGTTAAAACTTGGCGCCTTTTTTACTTGCGCTGGCTATAAATAATATAAAATCGTTGGGCAATGCCATGTGGGGATTAGCCCACAATTGGCGAAAATTTGACATTGCACACTACATCGCTTTGTGTAGGCCCGCCTTTATGGTCCATTCGCTGAGCTTCTAATAGATCACACCCTACGAGTCTTGACCTACCAGGGTCAAGTGGACTCCACCCGAGTCCACTTGACTCCAAAGCTAGGAGTCCAAAATCCCCAGCTTTGAGAAAATCTGGAGTCCAAACTACCCCAGATATGATTTGGAGTCCTGGACTAACCCCAGGGCCTACTCCAGGGACCCCCCTCACCCTCCTGGGAGCAATAGCCCAATGGCTCTTTTGACCCCTAACTGGGTGAGTCAATGACTACCCCCAGACCCTAGTCAGAGTCAAGGAGACTCTCAGATTTGGGAGTCTCAAATCTTTAGCTTTGAGAAAATCGAGACTCTGAAAACCATCAGATACAATTGAGACGCTCAGGGTATACCCTGAGACCAACCCTCAGACTACCCCTCACCCTACCTCTGGTCGTATTTACACTGAGAGTCCAAGACCCGCCCTGAGACCTATCCTCAAACCACCTCTCACTCTCAGGCTGGCTACTCAACAAAAAAAATTGGGTTACATGAAAACCGAAACTCGCTGCCGATTAGATTTTAGTAAGAATAGAATATCGCCAAGATATTTCATGCAGGCTAACAACAGTTATCCGACTTGCACCGAAGAAGGGCCGTAGTGAAGAAAGTGTAGAATTGTGAGATGGATAAGAGGGGGGAGGGGGGGTCACCGGGGGTAGTTGGTCAGAGATATTAGCACAGCACTGGCAGAGCGTCACACCTAATAGTGCTAGGCACATAGATAGAATAGATAGAATAGAATTAAGGTTTCGGGGTTTTGACTTGACAAAAACGCTTCTAGAGTATATGATTTACCTTAGGTAAATATGAGTAAACAGGTCACGAAAGCTTTCAAGGTAGACGCTGAGGCGTGGGCAAATTTTGTCAGGTCAGCTGAGTCTTACGGAGCAACGACAGCCGAACTACTACGGGAGCTGGTGGGACATGTAGATGCGGCCATGAAAGGGATTGAAAGTGGCCGAATCCAGAGCTTTGATGGAGATGTTTCTCGGCTAATAAGAACCGAATTTCCCCAAGTTTCTCCTTTTCAGCTGCGCATGATGGCAGATGTTTTGATGCAAGCTGCCAAACTTGCTGAAGAGGAGCGAGGAAAGGGGAAATAGAGAAGGAGGAAGATGAAGGACGGACTCCTGGCGCAGTGTATGGAAGTCGGTTTTCCCCACCTCAGGCAGGTCTCAGGGTTGCCGGAGTGGCTAGTGCCAGATGTGGCCGACGTGGCACACGAGCTTGGCGACCAAGCTATGTTTAAGCTTGCTGAGTCCCTGGGTCTAACTCAGGGGCTAAAGTCTTTCCTAGCTCAAGCTCCTGAAGCAGATAAGCTCCCCGCTGAGGTATGGCGGGAAAGCATTGGTCACTGGCATGCCTTACACCAGGTAGTGCCGGTTACCCTGGCTCTCTTGCGGGCTTGTGAGAAGGTCGAAGCCCTGGAACGGTGGGGCGTAGCGGGGATAAATTCCGCCTCTACGGTACGCGGTCTGGCCACGATTGCCTGTGCCACTTTTACCCCCAACGGTGGTAAAATACTGGATAGACTAGCGGGTATCCTGGACGGCAGCCCGGCGGAGCCAGCGGTGCTTTTGAACAAGTACGTCGCAGCCTTGGAGAACGGTGACAAATATATTCTGACTCGTGTTGAGAAATATATTTTACAAGACCAGGTATGGACGGAATGGTTTAAAAGATTCTCCGCCGTGGGTACGGCTTTCCCCTTTATCCCCAGGGTAGTCGGGATAAGTCCAGTCCCAACCAGTGAGCTAATCCAACTTCTTGCCGCTATGATTGTGGAGGTGATAAATGCTGACCATAGCCGAGATACTCGGAATTGAGAAAGAAAAGATTGCCAGGCGTCAGCCAAGCGAAGAAGACTTAAGGCGGATCCCCCTGGACCGGCCGGGCAGAATCTTTGGCCGTCTGTCCGACCCCAAGCAGATTCAGGAAAGCCTTCAGAGCATGGCCGAGCTGGCCGCCCTGGTCAGGCTGGCCAGGCAGGACGGTTTCCAGACTGAACTTAGTCCGGCGGAGGTCGAAAGACGTCTTGAGGCTCTTAAGCGCAGAGACCCCGATGCCGTGCACTACTGGGTCGACGGGCAATTGATAATGGACCTGCGCGACCTGGGGATAAGCGGGCGGCTGGGCCCGGAGAAACGGCCAGCCCTGGCGGAGTTCATGGCTGACCTGAGCCGGGGCGAAGCCCCTGAGGTAACCGGTACCATTTATCTCTCCTCCGAAGGATTAAGCCGTTTATCCAGAGACCAGGACCGGATAGTGGGGGCTCAGCTGCTTAAGCTCATGAAGCAAGCCAACTGCCGGGTACGAACACCCTATGATATCCTTAATCCCAGGATTGACGCTGACTGGAGAGAGCTTCGGGAAGGGTTTGAGGACGCCGCCAAGGAAAGTAAGCATCTGCAGGAGAGACATTTCGGCCCAAAGAAGCGGGAGAAAGCTCAAAAGGGGGAGCACGTCGGTAACCAGGTTTCTCCCGGTTTCATCATTGAAATCAAGAGCTACAAAAGCAACGGAAGCTACATCTTCGGGAAATGGCTGCCTTACCCGCCCCATGCTGAAATCGTCGTCAAGGTCCTCCAGGAATATATCCGCTCCAGCGGCAGCAAGTATAAGGCGGCTCAAGCCTTGCGGGGGACGCTCTTTCCACCCTTTCCCGAAGACCTGAAATACATGAAAACGCGCTCCTCATTACGCAATTGCCTGAAGACTCAGGCCGGTTACATCATTACCCCCGAGGTAATTGAGGGACTTGCACGGCAGGTGGCACTAATCGGGACCTGGAAATGGTCGGACATCCTGATAGAGAATAATCATCCGGCGATTGTCCCGTTAGACCTGTTTGGTGAGGCATATGATCTGAGCAACCGTCGAGGGAATAAGCCGAGGGGTCGTGCTGCCTACTATGACCCTCTCGATTGGGACGGCTTGTTGCGCTGTGTTAATCACGAGTCACCCCAACGAATCTCGGGTCATAGCTCGGATGGCACATGGGTGTGCGCCCTTGACTACCATAACGGCACCGGGCCTATCTGCCTGGATATTGATCACAGGATTATCAGTGAGCCGCTCACCACAGAGTTTCTGAGATGCCTCGACCTCAGCTCCCACGCCAAGGCAGTTTTCGACGAGGTTCAACGACGGGCTACGGCCACCGAGGAAGAAGAGCCAAAACGCAAGCGTGAGGAAGCCCAACTCAAGAGCCGGCTCGCCAATCTTGAAAACTATCTTGGGGCCTCTGATCCGGAGCTGGAGGAGAGCTACCGCCGGCAGCTAAAGCAGGTGAAGGCTGAGCTTCGAGCTTTGCAGCAGAAGCCGCTGCCTTCGCCCGTAACCAGCGTAGACATCAATAGAGTGCGACGTTTCTTAGAAAACCTTGAAGACGAATGGCAAAAGCTGTCTTCAACCCTGCGCAATCGCCTGCTCAAACTGCTCGTCGACCATGTCGACGTAGCTCACGACCGAAATCATATTCAGGCGACTATCATCTGGAAGATAGACTTTAAACAGAGGATTGACATCGAACGGCCGGTAGGGAACTCCAGGCGAGAGCGGCATTGGACTAATGAACAGGACAGCTTGCTTCGGCTGTTATGGCCAACCTCAACCAAGGAAGTGCTGCTGGCTGCCTTCCCGAATCGACAGTTGGGAGGCATCCGCAGTAGAGCGGCGAAACTCGGCCTGGGACGGCAGGTACGCCATTATCCACCTCAGTGGAAGGGGTGGACCGGCAGCGATGATGCCAGGCTGGCCTCTCTATACGTGACCGAAACACCGATAGAAGACATTGCCGTTGAATTAGGACGCAGCAAACAGGCCGTCCTATCCAGAGCCTGCCTGCTCAGAATCAAGCGTCCTCGAGAAATACGCTTCGCCTTTCCAAAGGTTAACTGGGAAGTCCTGAATTTCTATGGTTTAGAAGCGGTGTGTTCGTTTCCTCAACCCAGCCCAGTCTTTTCAAATGACCGAAGTACCTGGTGAAAGAGCTGTATCGCATTTTGAGTTCTTTGTAGGGTATTCGGCTAAGGTAATATGCCAGCCTCTCTCTATATTGTTCCTCAGTGAAGGCAGGTCCCCCTTGCTTTATTCTTCTTTCTTCTTCACGCTCCGCCGCATCTCTAGCGTGAGCTCGGTGCAGGGCACTCTTATACTCAAAATGGATATCCGTCATTGGAGCACCAACATCAGGGGCTATCCGTTTAGAGTCCTCGGGACCATTGCCCTTTAGAAACTCGATGATGAACCAGGCTGTTCCGAAAGGACGGAGGAATCCGCCTTGGTTAGGTCTAAGCTCCACCTTCCTTCACCTCTTTGTTCCATAACCTGTCATACCAGTCTTTTAGCTCCTCACCAGCCACCTTTCTGTATTTCGCGGTGGTGTTGAATGAAACGTGGCCCAAGTGTTCCTGAAGCAGTCTGAGACCGTCGCCTGAGTCATCAACTTTTACCGCATGGACAGCAAAAGCATCTCTTAACCGGTGGGGACTCACGTTGTGCACCCTCCCTGTTTCAGAATTAATCAGTTTTGGTAGGCCGGGTTTCTTAGCACATTCTTTAACAATCTGCCAAGCCCTATGCCGATTGATGCCAAAGAGGAGTCTCTTTCCTCTTCGCTTCACCGGACCTCCCCATTTGATATAATCCCTCATCATCTCGAGAGTATCATTGTCTAAGGGTAGCGTTCTCATTCTGCGGTACTCTTGCTCTCTCGCTACCGCCTCTTTTACCTCAACGCCGCACTTTGGACAGAAGCTATGGCTTTTGCCTAATCTGGCACCGCATTCAGAGCACGGAAGTCTGGTGCGCGATTTGAGGTGCTCGATGGTCACTATACCTTGAACAAAATCTATGTCCTCCACGCCGAGAGCCAGGGCTTCGCTGATGCGACAGCCCAGTCTCACCAGAAGCCGAATGAGAAGCTTGTCTCTAAGGTAAGTCGCTGCTTTCTCCAACTGTTCTGTTTCTTCTATTTCAAGATATGCCTTCACTATTCAAATCTCTATAAATTCGACTCAACTAGCTTGAGTGGTGTCTCACCCCGCGAAGTAACTCGTTTTTAATCTATGCGTCGCCCCTTCCTCCTTAGGTAAGGTGTCTTCAAGTTCAAATTATCGACGGGGGAGAACTTTTGATGGACTATCCTGAGGTCAGACTCCGCCAATGCTACATATCCTCTCAAGACCTCCAGAGATGAGTGTCCAGTCATCTGTTGTAAGCTGAATAGATTGGCACCATTTCGGAGAAATTGAATGCAGAATGTATGCCTAAAAGTGTGAGGTGAGCACCGAACCCCCTGCAAACCTGCCTTCCTGCCTAGGTTCTTGATAATCGTTTCAATTCTATTTTTAGTGAGTGGCCATCCGTCCCGGGCGAGGAAGAAATTGTCAATTGATCCTGTTGCCGGTTGCGGGCGATGAAGCTGGTACTTCCATAGGGCAGCCAATAGCCTTTTCCCAATAGGAAGTCGGCGCTCCTTGGCTCCTTTACCGAAAACCTTAAGTGTTCTATTTCTGAAGTCAACATCATTCATTTTTAAGCCGATCAACTCTCCAAGCCTCGTCCCGGTGTCTAGGAATGTTAAGACTATTGCGTAGTTCCTGAGGCCGGTGACAGTGGAAACATCTATCGCTTGGAGCAAGCTTTGAACTTGTTCTTCGGTAAATGGGGTTATGACTTTCTGGGGTGGTTTGGGAATCTTTACTTTGCCAAATGGGTTACTGTTTATGAACCCTTCCTTTAACAGCCAGCTCCAAAAAGCGCTGATGCTGCGCAGATAACAGTTGATGGTATGACCCGTGAGCTTTCTATCGTGATTCTTGATGAGAGGATGATGCTCAAAACGCTGAGCCTCTTTCAAATACAGAATGAAACCCCGGATTTCAGTTACACCGATTGACTCTGCGTTAGTGGGGAAGCCAGAGCGCGAGAGGAACTTTATGAGGTATGTCACAGCCCTCTTAGTAAGCAGGATAGTGTTTTCACTTATTCCCTCACTGCGAGCACAAAGACTATAGCCCCTAATTAGATTGCTTAGCTCTGTGGAAGCCCGGGCTTTATCGAGGGCTTGCTGCAGGAAGCGGTTTATTTCGTCGTTTAACATCACTAGCTCTTATTGGACAAAAGGCACCCTTTCTCTTTAGAATAAAACAGACTTACAATAGTGTCAGTTTTTTATGGTTTCATTTAGTTCTCAGGAGGAGATTGTCGGTGGCAGCACCAACTGACATCGATAGGTGTTTAGCTATCTTAGTCTTACGTAGAGCTGGCTGCTCTCAGGATACGGTGGCAAGCATAGTGCGTTGTGCTAAATTAACGGTAGGGGAGGTGGAAAAATGGTTTAGCAAGCAGTTGCCTTACTCCAGGGCAGTTGAACTATGCAGTGAGGCAGCCATTAAGGGAATGATAGATGTAGATCTTGTTCCTTGCAAAGGAGTAGATAAGGAACTTTTGGAGAAGATAATGCGGATTACACCAGATATTATTCTTCGACACTACCGGCAAGACCATCTTTTATCGCTAAGATGGCAGGAAACCATGGATCTAGCGGTCCAACTTCAGAACAGCATGAGCAAAATCAGTGCCAAGGACTGGGCTATTTGGGGGCTTCCTGACACCGGTCAGCCTCCGCTGACATCCGAAGCAGGGCTAAGAATCCGGATGGATTGGGGCAAGCTGGTAGTAAAGCTGGCGGTAGAACAGGATAAGCGCTTCCCACCTTTTATGACCAGACTGCAAACCTCCTTCCCGGAGTTTAAGGCGTATGACCAGTGGAGAGAGTCACTGAGCGATTTTGTCGGGATGTGTTGGACTTTGGCCCAGGAAATCTTGAGAAAAGCTGAGACTGAAACAGGTTTGAATTTGAGCTCTATCCCTGTGATGGGGAAAGGACACCTGCTTAATGTGCCCAAATTTATTTATGAGTTTGCCCTTGACAATTACCCTTCTGAGAAACAACCTGACCTGGAAATCCGCCAAAGTGACCCCTACCGCTATAGGCTTTCGCCTAAACACCTTCCCGATTACGTACTGGCAATAGGTTCTGAAGGCGAGACGGAGAGGTGTAGAGAAGTCACCATCTCTCTGATTGATGAATACACCAAAGACGAGAGGATTGGTCAAATAAATACTAAAGCGCTGGAGGTGAAAAGGCAGACAGCCCCATTTCAAGCGGTGCTATCCACAGTTATTAAAGAGGCTACTGGTGACAGCTGAACTTCTATCGACGCTCTTTGGCCTTTTTGTCCTTGACACTGCGGATTATAGCTAATTTCCTTTCGACCGTTAGATTATCCAAAGGGCTGGCTATAGCATGAGCCTTCTTAATATCGACATTAGCTAATTCACAATATCGCCTCGTCATTTCAAGGCTTGAATGCCCCAGTATCTTCTGCAGGCTGAAAACATCACCATCATTTCTGAGGAAGTTGATGGCAAAGGTATGTCTGAGAGTGTGAGGGGAGCATCTAGTACCGACAAGCCCGGCCATTTTACCATAGCGCTTCATTATGCTATCCACCCGGTTTTTGGTTAGTGGCCTCCCGTCCCTAGTTAAGAATAGATTATCCAGGTTCGGCCGTGCTGGCTCGGGGCGATACTGATTAATGTAGCGCCACAGCATTTTACGAATTTGTTTACCGATAGGCACCAGTCTCTCCTTGTTGCCCTTACCCAGGACCTTGATTAGACCTTCTTCAAGCCAGACGTTTTCCACTTTCAGGTTTGTTAATTCGTTTACCCTGAGTCCGGTATCCAGTAAGGTAAGCACAATGACCATGTTGCGATAACCCTCGGTCGAACCATTCATGGCACCTAACAATGACTCTATTTGATACGGGGAAAAGGTGGCCATAACCTTCCTTGGAGGCTTTGGAATCCTCAGTTTAGAAAACGGATTAGTGTCAATTATTTCCTCGCTGACAAGCCAGGACCAGAAAGCTCGAATTGACCTCATATAGGTGTTGACGGTGTGCCCGGAAAGTCCTCTCTGTTGTGCCTTGCTATAAGGGTGATTACTAAAGCATCTCTTCTGCTGCAGATAGAGAATGAATGTTCTTATCTCCCCAGCACCTATCTGAGTAACATCGGTACTCAGACCGTTACTGTTGAGGAAATCGTAGAGATAGGTTACACTATGGGTGACAATGGCTACCGTATTTTTGCTCCTACCTTCGGTCTGGGCACAAAGAGAATAGCCTGACATGAGACTTAAGAGTTCAGTTGATGTGATTTTCTGACGAAGCAAGCACTCTTTTGATATATTTTGCGTAGAATCTTTGGAGGAAATCCAGCTACGATTTATATCTGTGGTGGAGCGGGTGATGGGATTCGAACCCACGGCTCCTTGCTTGGGAAGCAAGCACTCTTCCGCTGAGTTACACCCGCCAAAATCGTATCTATTTTAGCCCAAAAAATGATAGCTGTAAAGTGGTTGTTTAATTGACCTATATATCTTAAACTATCACTAGTTTAACTGAAACCGGTCGGGAAATGGTAGAAAATAATTTATTACCTACTGCCATTACTAATAATCTAGGGACACATATTATCGGTCAAAGGGTTATTTACCATCCCACACTGACCTCAACCATGGATGTGGCTAAACACGAGGCTCAACAGGGAGCAAGAGAAGGGACGGTTATCGTTGCTGAAGAGCAAACCGCAGGTAGGGGGCGAATAAAGCGAACCTGGCTATCACCTAAGGGAAGCATTGCTTTGTCCATTATTCTTTATCCCAGCTTGGCTTACCTACCTTCCCTTATTATGGTTGCCTCCCTAGCTGTAGTCCATTGTATTGAGAAGGTCACCGGCTTGAAATCACAGATTAAGTGGCCTAATGATGTCCTGGTTAATAACAAAAAGGTGTGTGGAATTCTAATTGAAAGCGATGTAAGGGGTAACACCGTGGACTACGCCATTATCGGCATAGGGATAAATGTTAACCTCAGCCTTTCTGATTTTCCTGAAATTTCGCCCACGGCTACCAGTCTTTCCCATGAGCTGGGAAGGGATGTATCACGGCTAGATATGATACGGTGCCTCTTAGCCGAAACAGAAAGGTTGTACCTAGCCTTGCCGTCTGGGGATTGGGTTTACCAGGAGTGGCAGGATAACCTGGTAACGCTGGGCAAAAAGGTTGAGGTAAGGTCAGGCGACACCATCTATAACGGCTTGGCTGAATCAGTAGCCAGCGATGGCAGCCTGCTGCTCCGCCAGTCCAATGGGAACCTGATTAAAATTGTCGCTGGGGATGTTACCCTGCGTGACTAAATGTAGTTTCCCCGAGCCTGCCATCTTGAGCAGGCTCGGGGTCAGCTTTACCTGTGGCTATTTAGTAGTCTTTTCCCCCGACTGTTGTGCTGGGGCTTCTTTCCTCATAAACATACTGATAAGGTCAATAGGTAAGGGGAAGATAATAGTGCTATTTTTCTCCGAGGCTATCTCAACCAGGGTTTGTAGGTATCTAAGCTGTAGCGTGGTTGGCTCCCGGGCAATAATAGCCCCGGCCTGAGCCAGCTTCTCCGAGGCTTGAAGCTCACCCTCAGCATGGATAATCTTGGCTCGCCTCTCCCTTTCTGCCTCAGCCTGAGCCGCCATAGAGCGCCTCATCGTTTCTTGAAGTTCCACTGACTTGATCTCCACGACGCTGACCTTCACCCCCCAGGGGTCAGTTTGTTCGTCAATTATCTTCTGTAGCGCCTGATTAAGCTTTTCCCTTTGTACCAATAGTTCATCAAGCTCGTGTTGTCCCAGTACATTTCGCAGCGTCGTCTGTGATATCAGCGAGGTGGCTCTGATGTGGTCTAGCACCTTAACTACTGCCGCCTCAGGGTCAACCACCCTGAAATATACCACGGCATCAACCCCGACGGTAACATTGTCTTTAGTGATTACATCTTGTCGTGGGACATCCATAGTCACAATCCGCAGGTCTACCTTTATCATCCGGTCAACAAAGGGGATGATGAAAAATATACCAGGGCCCCTAGCTCCAACCAGCCGTCCCAGACGAAGAATGACCCCTCGCTCCCACTCCTTGACAATCTTGACTGCCATAGGAATAAGTATGATTAAGACCAAAACAATTATACCGATAACAATTGTGTTCATTCGTTTGCCTCCTTTATTATTTCTTGGTTACATATAGTTTTAAGCCTTCAACCCTGGTTATAATCACCTCCTCCCCGGGTTTAACCCGACCCTTCTCTGATATCGCCGTCCAGCGTTCACCCTTAAATAGAACCATACCCTCAGGGTCAAGGGCTACCTTGACCACGGCGGTCTTGCCCACCAACTCCTCCTTGCCGGTATATGCTTGACGGCGGTGAGCTCGGATGATTCGTTGAATGGCGAAGACGAAGAAAGCAGCAATGCAGATAGCAACCACAGCAATCAACCACGGATTTATTTGAAACAATGGCCCTCCAGGAAATAAAATTAACGAACCGAGGACTAAAGCAGTTATGCCCCCGGTGGTGAGTAAACCAAAGCTGTGGGTAAATAACTCGGAGATAAATAGACCGAAGGCAAGTAGAATAAGCAATATGCCTCCCAATCTGGCATCAAGAACGCCTAAGGAGTAGAAGGCAAGAAGCAGGCTAATAGCCCCTATGATTCCGGGAAAGAGCGCTCCCGGGCTATAAATCTCAGCAATAATGCCGAGGCTACCTATGCTAAGCAAAATATAGGCAATGTTGGGGTCGCTAATAGCATGCAAAAAGCGTTCAGCAAAGCTCATTTCATCTCTAACCAACTCGTAGCCGGTGGTATTAATGGTAACCTCGGCACCATTGGCTAAAGTAACCTTCCGGCCATTGATCTGGGAAATAAGGCTCTCCAGAGTATCCGCCCGAAGGTCGATGAGGTTGGAATTCAGTGCGTCAACATCAGTGAAGGATTTACTTTCGGTTACCGCTAGCTGGGCTTCCTCAATATTACGGCCGCGCTCCTGGGCAATGGTCTTCATCCACTTAGCCGAGAACTCGGTTATCTTTTTCATTTGGTCTTCTGGTATCGCCTCCCCGCCGGCACTTACCGGGTGAGCCGCGCCAATAGTAGTGCCTGGCGTCATGGCGGCAATATGAGCCGATAAAGTAATAAAGGTTCCCGCTGAAGCCGCCCAAGCGCCTTTGGGAGAGACATAAACGACCACCGGGACATTAGCGTTCATAATGCTCTGGACTATTCTCTCCGTTGAATCTAATAGCCCTCCAGGTGTATCTAACTCAATGATGCAGACAGTAGCATTTTTGTCTTCAGCCTGGCTTATGCCCCGGTCAATATAGTCAGCAACGACAGGAACAATGGTGCCCTCAATGCGCAAGACCTGGACTGACTGGGTATTAGCGCTGGCGGCAACAGTTAATAGGACCCCGGTTAGTAAAGCGATAAAGAAAGCCAGACGAAGGGCTTTAAATACAACTTTACTCATGCGCCCCTCAACAGTAATAGACTGCATATAATTTTGAACATAACCAATCCTGTTAATAGGTTATAAATAAAATTATATATTGCTTATGCTCCTATTGCAAACAATGGTGTGGTTGAGATTATCTAGCAACCTATCCCCCTCAGCACCCAGAAAAATCTTTGATTTTTCTGGGAACCCGCTTTAGTTTTATATGGTAACCCATCCCCCTGACCCCCTTCCCTTTGTAAGGGAAGGGGGGAAATATTTAATTAAGGGGGTGAGGTTGATAAACAACCTCGTGTAGTTGAATAGCTAGCAGAGTAGTGTTAAAATTTACCAACTATGAAGATTCAGAGGTGTAAAGGAACTAGAGACCTATCCCCAGAGGAGATGGCAAGCTTTCGTCTCATTGAGGGCACATTTAGGGACTGCTGCCTCAAATGGGGATATCAGGAGGTTAGGACGCCAACCCTTGAGTATCTCCACCTATTCACCTCAACCGGGACACTCACCCCAGGCAGGTTAAGTAAGGTATACTCCTTCCTTGATTGGGATGGCTGGAGCGGGGAGAGGGTGGTGCTGAGACCTGATGGCACCATCCCCATCGCCCGGCTTTATATTGATAGTATGGAAGGGAAAGAGCTAGCTAAGCTCTTTTATGTTGCCAATATTTTTATCTTTGAGGAGACGGGGAAGAAAACGAGGGAAAGATGGCAATGCGGAGCTGAACTTATAGGAGTAGGTTCCCCTTTGGCTGATGTAGAATTGGTAATGCTGGCTCTTGAGGTTTTGAAACGGCTAAGGCTTGACGGTATTGAGCTGAGGCTATCCCATGCCGGGCTAATAAGGGCACTGCTGGCGAAGCTGGAACTGGCTCCTGAGGAGCAGACCAGGATATTTGACCGGATTTTAGACGGGGATATAGAAGCACTGGCTAAGTTAAAGCTGGAGAGACCTGAACTGGGGAGGGCTTTGCTTCCTTTGCTTGACCTGAAGGGGAAAGCGGCCGGGTTTCTAAAAAACTTGAAGACTCTATTTACCTCGGATTTGCCAGAGCTCAAGTCCTACATTGACGATTTCATAAACATTGCTGAGCTTCTGGAGACCCTTGGCTGTGACTACCGGATTGATATAGCTTCAGGCAGAGGCTTTGAATACTATACCGGCGTGATTTTCCAGTTTTTCAAAGGTGAGGAGAAGCTCGGTGGTGGTGGCAGGTATGATGCCCTTATTCCGTTGATGGGTGGCAAGGATACCCCTGCCTCCGGTTTCGCCCTTTACCTTGACCAACTGATGAACCTAGTAACGCCAGAAGCTTTGGCTAAACCCTCAGAGCAAAGAATTCTAATCAGGGCTGAACCAAAAGCGGTAAAGGAGGGCTTCAGCACTGCCGAACGCCTCCGTGAAGCCGGGTATATGGCTGAGTTCTATCTAGGCGTTCAGAAACAGGCTGATTTTAACTGGACACTCGATGTTCAAAGTAAGCCACCACTATTTATTTTGACTGACCGGGTCAAGCACCGAAGGTTTGATGTGCAGACTACTAAAGAGGTTTTAGCATTGCTAAGCCACACGGCGTGAACTGGC
>Ga0315282_10009147_pt1 | contig 15829 bp, 15 predicted proteins | sample YL17G07_20_MG_FD_203693 | JGI IMG/M metagenome (GOLD analysis project Ga0315282, IMG submission 203693) | Sediment microbial communities from Yellowstone Lake, YNP, Wyoming, USA - YL17G07_20 | ecosystem: Environmental > Aquatic > Freshwater > Lake > Sediment | place: USA: Wyoming | collected...
TTCTTTTGGAGCGACGATCAAAAAAATCAAAGCAAAACTTATGGGAGAGGGGAGGTTTTTGCCTGCCCCTCAGCGAAATTTTATGTTTTATATAACTTGCATTCAATACCTCCTTATCTGAGATTTAGCTTCTAATCCTGATCATTTGTCATGTCTCCACGATTTATAGACACGCAAGTATTTTGCTTTCGCATAGCCCTTGTTTTCCTTTCGGCAGTCTACTCATCGTTTCGCTTCAGCAGCTGCTGTTGGTGACAGCGAGCCGCCAGCCATTTTATCGTTTATGTTTTCATTGGACTCGAGGGATATATAAATACAGGAATACGACAAATTCAGAGGCGAATATGGTAAGCCCTCCTACCTTGTCCTGGTTTGATACTGTGAGAAAACTGTAATTGATATCCTTGAAATCCTTTAGGCCTACGAGTTGGTGTTGTATATTTTGCAAACGCTCGTTTTTATGCAGGGAGCTGTTTCCCTTTTCCCTACAAGACTCTGTTGGGGCAATATCCAACCTTGCAGTGCTGGATTACTTTTGGACTACTTTTGTTGCTCTTACGAGCTTCTTTTCGTCCTATAAATTTCGCTTTCACCAAATCTTTTGGACTTGGCCTTCGCTAATTTCTACCCTGTTCGACCGTCCTGTTTCTCTACAGTTTGCGTTTGAGGTTCAGGCATTTGATGGACATAAGACACTCTGGCCGCCAACTTTCTCAAAAACTTTGTGCTTGTGACACTGGACTGGAAAAGGGCACCACCCCTAAGCCGTCCTTATGACCGCACGAACGAGTTTTCACAGGAATATGCGGCCACGAACATGACAAACGTGCCTCATTGTATAAATAAGTAAACGGTATTCAAAATTAAACACAAAACTGTTTAACCTCCTATATTTATTTAAGAAGGTTATAGAAAATTTATGATTTTTTTTGAAAATCTATGTGCACCCGGCTATAAAATTTTTAAAAATTAGCATATGGATGGCAAAGTATCCCATTAAATAATCGTAACACTGACAAATCCTTTCTACAAGACATTTCTTTACATATTCTTGAAAAATGAAGTCGCTGATACGATAAAAAACGATAAAAACACACTGTTTTTGCGTTTTCGCTATTATAACCAAAGACACCATCTCTAATCATTATTTCAAGCATATTTTTGTCCTTTCTCAAGAGTAGACATATTTATCGTATTAGCGACTATGATTTGTGAAACTTCTTTTTGCAGGGAATAAAAAATTCCTCTCACATTTGGTTTTTCGGTTAAAGAAAAATTAGCATGTGAGTAGCTGGTACCCCCATAAATAATTGCAAGGCCGACAAATCCTTTCTACAAAACATTTATCTGCATATTATTTAAAAATAGAAGTCACTAATACGATAATTTTGTATTTTTATTATTATAACTATTATAACCAAAGATACCATCTCTAATCAGTATTTCAAGCATATTTTTGTCCTTTCTCGAGAGTAGGCATATTTATCGTATTAGTGACTATGATTTGTGAACATTAGCAACAATGAGTTCTAAGAAAAATGAAAGAGAAAATTTAAAGAAAAATTAGCAAATATTTAGAGAGACAAGGAAAAATGAGGCACATTATTTTTTTGCCAGCCATATTCTATATGGGTTTACATGTGCCTCATTTTTCAAAGACAAAGAATGAGTTCTATGCGGCATTATGTGGACATAAAAGTTTGTGAAAAAAAATAGACAAATTTTCATATGCAGGTTATTTAAAATTTTGTGAAATTTGATATAACATGATATATGGCTAGAAAAAAGTATATCACAAATCCGTACTATGCTGAAGAAGAAAGAGGAAGGGCAAAAGATCTTTTTGAAAAATACAACTCAAAAAGTGTATCAGAAATCAAAAAGGAAAATTTATTTATTTTCAAATTGCTTGAATTCCTGGCAGTTAAGCACCATAAAGACAGAAGCAAAATAGTTTATACGACTTGCAGTATTTTACCAAAGCGGAAGGGCACATATCCTATAAAGACTTTAAAGCAGTATGGAATAACACCTTTCAGGCCAAGATATCCGAATTCAAGGTATGTGTATCTGTTTGCAGAGGGCACTACCAGCCTTGAAAGATTTGCAAAGGAAAAACTGCATGATAGAAAGAAGCCACCTGAAATCAAACAACTATATGGTAACGGACTTGATATATATCCGTACTTAATTACGCGAGATGAAGTAACAAACAAAGTGAAGCTCTTACCGAATAAGCTATTTATAATGGGATGGAGAATAAAGGAAAACCGCATTGTAGCAAAGAGAAAATTGAATGTAACGTATGGTTCTGAAATTGCGAAACTGCGCTGGATGGTATTTTCCAGAACAAGAAAAGCAGATTGGAAAGGAAAGTTTGAGGATATGCAGCAAGCATATTTAAAGCTTTTAAAGAAAGAAAACGCAAGGCTCTATCAGAAAACTATTCGCACAAAAGAATACGTGCTGATCAAGAAAATTCTTCGTTCAAAGCAAATTGTTTGAGAAAACCCCCTCTAATCTGAAAGATTTTTAGGGTAGTTGATGTTTTATACCTTCAAGAGCCGACTTTTGCAGTGTAGATGTGCCTTTCTGTTGATATTTTTTGTTGATTACAAGCAAAATTTGAGCAAATACTCTTTTTTTAATCCACGATTCTTTTCAGTGGATTCTAAAATGCAAAATAACCTTTATGCAATATGTGTTTATTGGCTTTTTGCTTTGCAAAGTGATACAACGTTGATTTTGCCTATTTAGTAGATGGCTAAAATCGCAATAAGAACTGTTGAATTTTTTTTGCTCTGAAAATTTCTTTAAAAAACTGTAAAATACCTATTTTGAAAATGGATAAAAGTGTCGTATGAGACTTTCGGGTAGTTGTTTTTTACACCTCCAGGGGGCCACTTTTTCATCCTAGGGATTTCCGTACCGGATTATAGGCAAATTTTTCAGACTGACACCTTGCAGTTTGCAGATAGCAGGTTCAGCAAATTAGAATAACGCTTGCTAGATGATGTATTCTTAATTGCAGTCCAGATTGCTTTTCTAGCTCCAATAAGGAATACCTGCTTCTTCGCTCTTGTTATGGCAGTATAGAGAAGCTTTCTCTGAAGTAAGATGTACTGTGAGGGATGAAGTACAACTGCGACAACATCTGTTTCAGAGCCCTGGAATTTATGCACAGTTGAAGCATAAGCTACGGAAATGTCATCAAGCTCATACTTTTCATAAGTGACTATCTTATCTATGAAATCAATCTCAACTGTTTCATCTTCTTCATCAATGCTCCTAATTACTCCAGTTTCTCCGTTAAAAACTCCCTTTTCATAATCATTTTTAAGCTGCATAACTCTGTCGCCTTCTTTAAAGGTTTTAATGAAGAAAGAAATCTCTTTCTTTTCTCCAGGATTCACTATTTGCTGAAGTTCTCTATTTAGAATGAAAACGCTTAAAGCACCTTTTCTCGTTGGAGTGAGCACCTGCACTTCCGGATATTTTTGAGCAATACTTTTGATTACACCGACAATATCATCGGGATCTTCTAGGTCAAAATGGATAAAGTCGGTTCCACTTTCAATAAACTTTCCATCCTTAATTTTCTTTGCATTAAAGGCAATAATGCTTCCTTCACCCTGCCTGTAGATTGTGTTAAGAAAAACAGTAGGAAACAGTTTAGAATAAATGATATCATTTAAGAAATTGCCAGGGCCAACAGAAGGAAGTTGATCGGCATCTCCAACAAAAACCACATGCGATCCGCTTTTAACTGAAGAAAGAAGCATATAAGCTAATGAAATATCCAGCATTGATGTTTCATCAATCACCACAATATCATAATCTAGAGTGTCTATTCCTTTTTTATTATCCATTCCTATTTTTAAAAGCTTATGTATTGTACTTGCCTCGTGCCCTGTAATTTCTTTCATTCTCATTGAAGCCTTACCAGTTGGGGATGCTAAGGCAATTGAATAGTGAGAGGCTTTAGCACTCTTCACAATAGTATCGATGCAGGTAGATTTACCAGTGCCAGGAGATCCACTGATAATAGATATTGGGAATTTAAAAACATTATCTACTGCTTTTCTCTGGGCTAGAGATAAATTTATACTCGAAACATACCTGTAATTAAGAGGAGAATTTATAGAAGATATTCGTATTAAATCATCTTTGACTCCATGCTCATATCTGTACAAATACTTTAAATAAGCTCTTCCGTCATCAACAATTATATCTGTATCTTTAATCTGACTGTTAACGGCGTCTTTCGGCAAGTCCAATATTTCAGAGGCACTATCTATAAGGATACTGACAGGCAAATATGTATTGCCAACTGATGCTGCTTGTTGGAGAGCATATGTTATTCCAGATTTTATTCTGAAAGGATCATTTTCTTCAATCCCTAACTTACGGCCAATATTATCCGCTTTCTTAAATCCTATACCTTCTATATCATTTATAAGCCTGTAGGGATTTTCTTTAACAGTTTGAATCGCTTCGTTACCGTACTGCTTATACATCTTAAAAATTTGCGAAACAGGTATGTCAAACTTTCTGAAGAAAGATATAGTCTCTTTCATAACTTGCTTCTCCCCGTAGCTTTTCTTTATTTTCTCAAGCGTTTTGGGGCCTATGCCTGAAACTTCAAGAAGCCTATTAATGTCAGTGTCGAATATCTCGAAAGTTTTATCTCCAAATTGCTCAACAATTCTCTTTGCAATACCTTCCTTAACTCCTTTAATAACGCCAGAGCTTAAAAATACAAGAGCATCTCCATACATAGCAGGTTCAATGAAGAATGCATTTACCTGCATTCCATACTTTGGAACCTTTACCCATTCGCCGCTAAAGTTGTATTTCCCTCCCTCAATTAAGCTATTATCTGTGTTACACTTTACAGTAATCTCTTCCTTATTCTTTTTGAAAGAAAGTATGTAAAACCCTTCTTTTTTATAAATAATCTTTTTAAGAGTCCATTCTGTGAAATCTACTACTGCATTTTTCTTTGGCTCTTCAGATTCCTGAAATGAATTCTCTCTTTCTTTAATGGGAAGTGAAATTCTTTTATGAGTCTCTTGCGAAACCACAAGCTCAATATCTAAATGTACTGCTTCCTTAACTGCTTTTTGCACTAAAGAAAAATTCTCTTCTTCCTTTAAAATAGAAGCATAGAACTGCTTTTCAAAAGAAACAAAAAGTGTACCTTCCTCAATCTTAAATGGGATAGCTTTAAGCATTAAAACATATAAAGCCGTGCTTTCTATTTTAACTTTATTTAAGATTAAACTCCAACCATCATTATTATTGCTCATTTTTTTCCCTTTCTTTTACATCACGTTTCTATTTTTTCTTTCTCCCCTTTTTCTTCTATGTAACCTGCTTGGGAAAGAGAGATAGCTGTAGCTCTTTATTATATAAAAGCCTAAATTGAGCGATTTTTACTCTTTTGTAACTCGTACTCTTCTCAACGAGTTTATCACTTTAAGAAATTTTAGCACTATTTTGAAAAAAATGTAAAATTGATAAATTGCCTTACATAAAAAATTATCCCTTTAAAAAACCCTTCAAATTTTAACAAAAAAACAAGAGGTAGTAATAATTTACCTCCAGGGAGCCACTTTTTCATTCCAGAGGCATCTTTGTAGATAGGAAATGAAATTGAAAAGGTTAAAAATAGAAGAAAAAAGAGCTCACAAAAAGATCGCTAAAAAGTCATCAAAACAAAAGGCAGGTATTTCACCTGCCTTAACATTTTTATTATTTTACGGACTCTTTCAGTTCTTTACCAACTTTGAAGTATGGAACTGTTTTTGCAGGGATTGAGATCTTCTTGCCGGTCCTTGGGTTTACTCCTTCTCTTTTCTTTCTTTCCCTGGTTGCCCAGGTTCCGAAGCCGATAAGTCTAACTTCTCCGCCTTTCTTCAGAGCTTCCTTGACTGATGTGGTAAATGCATCAAGCATTGCTTCAGCATCTTTCTTCTTCATCCCAGTTTTGTCGGCAATAGATGAGATAAGTTCTGGTTTATTCATCCTTTTTCACCTCCTTTTTCTTAATCTTTTGTAATCCACGATCCTTTTCAGTGGATTCCAAATTGCATTATCACTTACTTTATTAAGTTATAATAGATTTTACCTGCTTGTCAAGAGGTGTTTAAGGAAATTTTTACATTTTCACTTGTTTTCTTTGGCTTCATTGCTGTCAAAGCAAGTCCTAATGCGCATTATATTGAAGAAAAAATTGATTGAAAAGATGGGGGAAAAATGGGGGAAAGATGGGTGAGAGGTGTCGCAAATAGGGTTAATAAACATAGTTTTAATGCCACTTTCTTATACCCCTTACTGATAGAAGAAAAAGAATTAAGAAAGGCGACCCTTTCGGTTCGCCTCGCTCAATTTAGGTACAAAAGAGAGAAGTACTTTAAGAAAGATAAAACTACTCCGCTAGGAGGCTAAAAATTCTTTTCTCTTTTTTATTTTACCACCAAATTTTAAAAATCAAAAACAGGGGGTACTAAACTACGTCTACCTCCTGGCTTTGAGCTCCTAGGGGCCTTAGATTCGATGATTTTTTTGATTTTTCTTCTCTTTCTTCTTTTCTCTCTCACAAATTTATTTTAGTTTAAATGATTACCAAATGATAACAGGGCTCATACTTCTCTACATCTGACTCTGCATCTAACTCAGTTCTAATTATATGGTTTTCGTAGAGTTCTACTGGGTCTGGATCATCTTTCGAACTCATAAAAACATCTACTGCAAGGTATGAAGGCAGATTATATGAAATAATTCTCATAAGATCATAGCGTTTGATTCTGTAAAAATAGTTCAAGTACGATTCTACAGCAGGAAGCATAAAATATCTTGAAAGCACAAGCTTTAAAAACTGATACATGGGCATTTCTAACAAAGAATAGTTTCTAAAATGGTATGGTTTTTTTACATCTATTTCTTCTTTATTATCTTCTGGTGTAATCTCTACTTCTTCAAGTTCATATTTAAAGAGCCCCTTTTTGACTTCAACAGGCTCTTTGTTCAATTCAAAAGTAAGAGTAGCTAAGGATTCTATCTTTGCATCGTAGCGCTGTGCAAAATAAGCATCTACACTATCGCTTTGAAGGAGAGGACTGTATGGAGCTTTTATTGTATCAAATGGTTTGAATACAAGAAAGTACAAATAGGTTATAAAAAGAGTGAGAGTATTTGGTCTTGTTAAAACAATTGTGTAGCCCTTGTAGAGCTTTTTCATTCTGTTGACAAAACGCTTCTCAGCCAAATAAAGCTGAATGTCGTAGATAACTTGTCTCATAGCAAGCACCTCCTATAAATTTGGCAATAGACATCCAATTTAATAAAAGGGTATCTATGCCTCCAGTGCCTTGCTATGTTTTTGTTGGTTCAATTATATCTCTTAATGTGAAAATACCAAATATGACTGCTTTTTCTCCGTTTCCTCAAAGAGTATTATGAGACTATTTGTTTAACTTTTCTATTTTTTCATAGGGGTTTTTAGGGTATCCTCCCCTTGGAGGTATATTTATACCTCTGAGAAGAGTTTACTCACGAAACACTCAGAAGTAACACAAATTTTTTGTTAAACTCCCTTGTACTATAGGTATTTTTTTTCTCCCCATACCTCAAAAATTAAAAAATTAAGAATAACTTCACCAAAGTCCAATTTTTTAAGCAGGAGCATGTTCTTTCTTCTTATTCTCTCGATACTGTTTAAGCGCTTCTTCCCTCTTAGATGTATATTTTTGAAATCTTTGTCTTACTACTTCTCTTTGAGCTTCACTCATTTCCTTTTTTACTGGATGCAATTTAAGCCATTTTTGTAACTGAGTCTTTTCCGAACTCTCACTATCGGGATCAAGTCCTTGCAATCCATTTGCTATTTTAAAATCTCTCTTAAGCATTGCAAAAGTGAAATATCCTTCTTTTGCTTTCTTAGCAATCTTTCTCTGCCGTTTTATCCAATCCAGAGAGCCAAACTCTTGCTTAGTGCAAATGTCTTCATCGGGATACCAAATGTAATTATTGTTTTCATCTTCTGTTGCCAGTGGACATAAAATAGCACTGCAGCCTTCGTACTTAGGGCAAGTTTCTATTGTCATTTTTTTCACCTCGTATAGTTATAGAAATATACAAAAAAATGAAACCGTTATTTACCAGAAATTTCTAGTAATATATAAGATAGAGCTCTCTTTCAAGAATAATCTAATTTTGTTACCATACATAATATATTTTTTCGTGAATTGTATGGTAACAAGGAGGGTAAATGGCTATTAAAGGAGTTTTACGAGAAGAATTGCAGAATTCTCTCCAAATGAAAAAACGGTACGAAGAGGAGTTAGCAAAACTACCCAAAGGTAGTCTTATTAAGAAGAAAATAAAAGGACACGATTACTATTACGTCGTACTTCGAGAAAAAAGCAAAGTGAAATTTATCTATAAAGGAAGAAAATTACCTTTGGATGCTGTAAAAAAATATTCTGAGGCTAAAAAATTACGGGCAAGATATCGAAATTTACTCTCGCAAGTAAAGGAACAAATAAGCTTTTTGAAGAGATCGTTGAAAAATGGAACAAAAGCAAGTTAACTTATTATTTAAAGTGCTGAAGATCTTGCAGAAAGAAGGGGTATTAAAGCATCTCGTAGTGGCAGGAAGTTGGTGTTTATATTTCTATCAGTTTTACTTCGAAAAACAACAACCTATCGCTTCTTTAAGGACAAGAGACGTAGATTTTTTGATTCCCGAACCTAGTTCTATAAAGCTAAAAATAAATCTGCCGGACTTATTGAAAGATTTAGGGTTCGTGACAGATTTTCGTGGAGAAGAAGGTTATATACGATTGATCCATCCAGAGTTTTTTATTGAATTTCTGGTTCCTGAGAAAGGACGAAGTTTTGCAAAGGCTTTTCCTTTACCGCAATTAGGCATGAACGCTCAAGCACTTAGATTCATGGATATCCTTTATTTGGAGACGATTACATTAAAGGTGCAAGGTGTAAAAATTAAGCTTCCCCACCCTGCATGTTTCTTGTTACATAAGATAATTACCTAAATTGAGCGATTTTTTATCATCATAAGAATTTTAGTACTTTTTGAAAATTTAGTGAAATCGTTTTCTTTGCGATTTAAAATATAATGCAATATCAAAATCAGTTTTGTTATGCGACTATCACGAATTCGTTGAATTTCTGTTGAAATTAAACTATTTTATATTCACTTACTATAACATTTAAAAAAGTTATATTTCAATAAATTTGCAAAATAAATTTTCCAGGATGTTTTTGCTCAAGTTGGCGCGCTTGCAATTGTTGAAACATATTATGCATACTGCAAACTTCCCGACGGTGAGCTCCTCAAAATATCGCCCAGGATAGTAAACAGGAAGATATACAAATATGCTAAAAATGAATACAGGCAGAAGATACAAAACAAATACAGGCAAATATAAAATGTATAATGCAATGCTCGAGCTTGATAAAAAGGACTACGACATCCTTTACGAGTTATATTTCAAACATACTTCAGTCCATCAGTTAGGAAGATCTCTTGGCATCACCTGCAAAGCAATAAGGTGGCGAAGAGACAAAGCGCTCAAACAATTAAAGAAAATAATTCTAGAAAATGGCTTGAAAATATTTAACGCAAGAATATAATAAAAATGAGGGAAAGATGCTTTTAAAAAAGGGAAGAGTAAGATAAAAAAACTTATGAAGAAAAAGAAGGATTTTCAGGACTTGATGATAGGAAATTTTTTAAAATATTTGATAAATATATGAGAGCAGTACGACAGCACAATAAAAAGGTACGTCTGGGAGAAAGAAAAAGATTAAGAAAGTTAAAAAGAGATGAGTCTTAAAAAATAGTGTCCATCTTATCTACAAAAAGGAGGTGATAAAATGGAACTACAAGAAGCAATTCAAATCATAAAACAACGACATCAAACTGATATCGAAAGAATTAATGATGAAAAAAACGTTATTCAAAAATATGGCTCTTTGTTTCATCCCAATAATTTAGATAATCTTAAGGCTGAAGATTTCAAATCATTTCTGCTAATTAAGAACAACAAACATTGGGATGGAATTCACAGACAAGGAAATATGATAACTTCTGATATGGTAAAACTGAAATCTACACTTAAATTACTTCTCGATGAGTCAAAGCCTATAAAAGAACGTCTCAATAAGATAATGCCGAAAGATAAACCGTCTATGATTAAAGGTTTGGGAAGGGCAGTATTAACGCCGATACTTTTGGTTGTTTATCCTGATAAATACTGTGTTTATAATAGTATTGCTGAGACTGGAATGAAGGGATTCTCCATATTTCCTAGTTTCAGAAATGAAAGTTTCGCAGAAAAATATGTGAAAATAAATGAGGTGATAAATAACCTTGCAAAAGAAAACGGCCTTTCTTTATGGCAGATAGACGAAGTATGGTGGCTAGCAACTTCAAGTTCTTCGCCATCAGAAGAAGAGCCCGAAACAGAGCAGGGTGAAGAAGAGGGACTTCCTGCAGAAGTAGAATCTCAACTCGAAGAATTCCTTATAAGTAATTGGGAAAAAATATCTGAATTCGGCGATTTTGAAATTTTACAAGAAGACGGCGAATATATTGGCCAACAATATGATACTAAAGAAGTCGGTAGAATTGATCTCTTATGCAAAAATAAAAAAACAGGAGATTTCGTTGTAATTGAATTAAAGAAGGGGAGAGAAAGCGACAAAGTCGTTGGTCAAACACTGAGATATATTGGTTGGGTTAAGAAAAATTTAGCCATCCAAAACCAAGAAGTATATGGGTTAATAATTAGCTATGAAGATGATCCAAGGTTGAGGTATTCGTTAGAACCAATTAAAAATTTAATTCAACTTAAATTCTATAAGATTTCGATTACAATTAGCTAGTATTTTTCGGCGACTACTTCGGCGGCCTTCTTTCACACTTTGCCGGTTTACGAAATCCCGAGGTCTGTTTTTGAAAGAAAGAATTACTGCATAAAGAGACAAATGAATTAAAGACAGGAGAACCCTCCCATTCATTGTGAGATACAGAAGAAAGAAAGCATTAGAGAGACTAAAAGAAATCATTTTAAAACAAGTGAAAAATTAGTAAAATAAGTTTTGAAATATTTGCCAAGAGAATACAATTAAAAAAGTAGGGGGGGTTAAATATGCAAGTTGGCAAAAAGGTAAACGATTTTCTTATAGATTTGTATTTTTGGGGTAAAAGTAAAGTTGAAGTCCCAGAGCGAATAGCCAATCTTGTAGCAAGTCATCCTGCAATTGCTACTTTAGTTACCTCTATTGTTCCATTACTTGCTCCACAACAAATAGTTGTCCCGGTTTTAACTGGGTATATGTTTTTACAGTTTCTCGGAGGAAAAGAAAAGGCTGAAAGCCTTTCGGAGAAAGAGTTAGAAGAAAAATTCGATGAATTCAAAAAGTATCTTAAAGATATTTCTAAAGACCTCGAAAATATGAAAAGTTATGTTGAAGCATGCGGTATTGACTACCTTCCGAGGACATTAAACTTGGTTAATCAGGATAACAAAGATAAAGATATAGAAGATTTTCTCAAGGGCCTCAAACCTACATGGAATGTAATAATGAACTCTATAGATATAAAAAGAAATAAAGAAAATGAAATTATAGAAAAGCTAAAAGATAACAAGAATGTTTTACTGCTCGGAAATAGTGGTTCAGGGAAAAGTGTTTTATTGAAGAGACTTGCATATGATTTAATGAAAGATTGCGATGTCTTTTTCTCAACAGGCACAGTTGACAGCACTAAAGCAATTGAATTTATAAAGGAATATTCGTCGGTAGATAAGAAAACCATTATAATTATAGATAACATACTTGCTTACAAAAATGCTGTTAAAGACCTTATAGAGAGAGTAAGAGACATTGCTCTTAATGTAAACTTTGTTTTAAGTGAACAAACAGAAAAATGGCAGGAAGAAAGTTTTTCCACCCTGAATTTTGAAACTGTGAAAATTACTTTGGACGAGGAAACAAAAAAGCAATACATAGGAAAATACTCTGAAATTAAACATAAGACTTTCAGTAGAGAAGAACAAGAGGATATGATAAGTGCATCAAGGGATGTATTTCCTATATTGGTTTTGCTAACTTCTGGAGAAGGAAAATCATTAGGTAAAGCAATTGAAGATATGTATAAAGCAATTGAAAAAAATGAAAAAGAAATTATGAAAGCTATTCTCTTCTCTGCAAGCTATGATGTGGAAATTCCCGAAGAACTCATCAGGAGCGTATACAATGATGGTGAAATTATAAATAATTTAAACGGTAAAGGATTAATCAGAATTGGCAATAGCCTTATATCTACTCAGCATCCCTATATAGCAGAAAGAATCCTTAAAGATAAGTTTAGACTAAACAACGCAGACGAAGAAGGAATAATTGATAATTTAATTAAGGTTGAGGATAAAAAGGAGTACTTTAATTTCTTTTTCTTATTAGGAACGAGGATGGCAGAGGACAAAAAGAACTCTGCAGAGTCGCTACTTAAAAAAGCAATAAGGATAAACCCAAATGATGCTGAAGCACATAATAATTTAGGAAATTTATTAGATGATTTAAAACGCTATGACGAGGCTGAGAAAGAATTTAGGAAAGCGTTAAAAATAAAGCCAAACTTTGCTGAAGCACATTATAATTTAGGAAATTTATTAGTAGAATTGCACCACTACGATGAAGCTGAGAAAGAATATAGAGAAGCGATAAGGATAAAGCCAAATTATAGTGAGGCATACGATAATTTAGGAAATTTGCTGAAGGATCTAAAGCGCTACGATGAAGCAGAGAGGGAATTCAGAGAAGCAATAAGGATAAACCCAAATGATGCCGATACACACAATAATTTAGGAAGTTTGCTGATGGATCTAAAGCGCTACGATGAAGCAGAGAGGGAGTATAGAAAAGCAATAAGGATAAAGCCAGATGATGCTAATGCATATTATAATTTAGGAACTTTATTAGCACAATTTTTGCACCACTATGATGAAGCAGAGAAAGAATTCAGAGAAGCAACAAGGATAAATCCAGCTGATGCTGACGCATATATTAATTTAGGAAATTTATTAGTAGAATTGCACCACTACGATGAAGCTGAGAAAGAATATAGAGAAGCAATAAAGATAAATCCAGATATCGCTGAAGCGCATTATAATTTAGGAAATTTGTTGCTAATTATTGGAAGAAAAGATGAGGCAAAGCAAGAAATTTTAAAAGCAAGGGAATTATTTGAGAAGCAGGAAAGGAGTAGTAATGTTAAGAAATGTGGCGAGATTTTGAAAGGTTTATAATTTTAGGATTGCGTGATATATTTCCAATGAGTATGCGATACCCATTTCAAAACTCTCCTCTTGTACCGAACAAAAGTTCGTATATAATTCTATCATGGAAAAGATGAGAGAAGAAAAAATTCAGCAAGTGATTGAGAGCTTGAAACTTGAAAGAGTAGATTCTTACGGAGCAAGAGGTAAAATTATTTCTCGATGGAAACTAAAAACCTTGCTTAGTGGAGTTGAAATTGACCTCGGCGACGCAAGTGCAAACATAAAAAAAGCCATTGGGAATATTTGTCCGAAGAGGAAAAAGAATTTGCCTCCTAAATCACAACGTTCAAATAATCATCAGGTATTTGTTCGAAATTAATCCATGTAAACCAATTGCTCAAATTTAATATCTCTGCCCATCTGTTGATCGTACCGATGTCCTGGTTGTATCCTCTGTCTTCTGTCTCCAAAAGAGATGCCAATTTATCTCCTTCATCGAGATTGTCTAAATTTTTATAATAATGTAGGTAATCAGTGTTTAATAGTTTATCAATAACTTTTGTATAGGCGTAGTTCATCAAATAAGATTTTTCAAAAATTAGTGAAGGTGTCATCGTTTTAACTTCTTTGGATAAACTCTGGATTGAAGCTTTCAAATCATTTTCTACAGATTTGTTTTGGGTTTTTCTTAAATTGGGAAAGTTGTTATATATCCAATACTCAATACGGTAGTCCACGGGTAGGTTTGTTAATTGCCTTATTATGCCGTTAAGCCAAAAATCTAAGATTTTCTCTAAAGTTTCTTTTGGCATTTCTTTAAATATTTTGGGCAAAGATTTATCTATGGAAACTCTGTAATGAATTATGTTTTCGTTTTTTACTCCGGGAACTAATCTATCTTTTTCTAGCGCGGATAAAATCCTTAAAATATGCACGCATTCATGAACTACCAGGTGGTTTATTGCTTCCGAGTGGAAATTTTTGGCATAGAAAAAGTGGTTGCTCATATTTTTTCTAGCTATTTTTATTGTTGCTCTGACTTCAAGATCAGGCCTTTCAATAAAAACCATCTCTTTTTTTGTTCTGGTTTCTATATCGGATACAATTTCCTCTGCTGACCTGTCGATATTGTACTTTTGAAAGAATTCATACTTATTCATTCTGTTCGTTTTCAAGCATTTCTTTTGCTGCTTCGTATTCTCTGGAAAGATCAAATCCTATGTCTTTTGTTGGCTCTATTATTTGAAAACCTACATACAAATAACAGACTAAATTTAAGCCAGAATACTTGCCAGGTAAACTGGCTAACTCATATTTCTGTGCGGGATTGTGAACATCAAAACCTCTTTCGCCTTTCAGAGCAATTTCAGCAAGTATTTCCGTCAATTCTTTTTTCTGCATATTTTTAAACTTTTGCATTGCCGATAAACAGTACATGACCGCGTCAAATCTCATACCACTTTTCTTAAACTCTGCTTCGGCTATTTCCCTCATCTGATTTTTTGCGAGTTCCGTGAACTGATCTTCATTGTCTCTCAAGATCAATTTCCTGAAATACGAGTCTGCTTTTTTAATGTCGCCAACTTCTTTATATGCCAGGGCCAGACCGTAAATAATATTTGGGTAATCCGGGTTTATAAGTTCGGCCTTTTTAAAAGTGTTGACTGCGGAAACATAATTTTTTTCCATGGCGTACAAACTGCCCAGATTCTGAAGCGCGTAGATATTTTTTGGATCGATTTCAAGCGCCTTTAAAAATGGTTCTTCTGCATCTTTTTCTCTGGAAGCCTTCATGTATGAAAATCCCAGAGCCACATAGGCATTTGAGTTGCCGGGATCGTATTCAATACACTTTTCCAGAGTTTCGATTGAAGCCTGGTAGTTTCCCAATTCGCTGTAACACATTCCAAGATTGTAAAGCACAAACGTATCTTCAGGACTGCTTATAATCATTTCTTCAAGCAGCTCTTTTGCCTCTGCTAATCTTTTTAAATTCAGCAGTCTTATAACTTCTTCTTTTTTCGTTTCCATAAATCAAAATAATAATAGCAAACTTTTAAATTTATTCAAATAATTTTATGAACTGAATCGTTTTAGACTTTTGAAAGGATGCGTTAAATAGAATAATCAGCCCTCCCTAATAAAGAATTTACTACAAGCTATCGAAGTTTTATTTTATCCCTGCGTTGCTTCATTCATACTCTAAGTGAAATATTTTTAGTTATTATTGACAAAGATGTTTATTTAGCAATAATTGATAGTGAAAATAGATTTTGTTGTATCCAAACAATTTAGTGATTGGCCTAATAATGCGCAAAAGGAGGAATAGTATAAACATCTTAAACAAAAAGATTTATATGCAAAGTACTTCGGATATGAACGAGCTATACGCAATGCCATGCCTGATAAAATATATATTAAAAGGGTGAGAGTATGGAAAACATTCAGAAATTTCAGGATTTACTTAAAAAGCTTTTTCAGTTTGAAGCCTCTGATTTGGACTTTGGGATTTATCGGAT
>Ga0315282_10009148_pt1 | contig 15829 bp, 17 predicted proteins | sample YL17G07_20_MG_FD_203693 | JGI IMG/M metagenome (GOLD analysis project Ga0315282, IMG submission 203693) | Sediment microbial communities from Yellowstone Lake, YNP, Wyoming, USA - YL17G07_20 | ecosystem: Environmental > Aquatic > Freshwater > Lake > Sediment | place: USA: Wyoming | collected...
AAACGCCCGACTACGCCGCATTCTTTCAAGAAATTGCCGAGCATCAAGAGCCCGATAAGGGGAGCGCCTTTAGGGGCAATCAGGCAGGTAAATACTGTCACCATAATAGGGAAAATTATTTTTACCGGTTTGGAAACGGATGATTGGGCTGTTCCCATTTTTGTCGCCCGTTCTTTCTGCGTGGTCAAGAGCCGCATAATCGGCGGCTGGATAAGCGGGACAAGGGACATATATGAATAGGCGGCAACCATTATCGCGCCCTGTAATCCTATGGCATAACGCTTGGAAAAGATTATAGCGGTCGGCCCGTCGCAGGCGCCGATAATCCCGATCGCGCAGGATTCGGGGCGGCTGAAACCCAATTGCAAGGCAAGAATAACCGTCAGGAAAATGCCGAACTGCCCTGCCGCGCTCATGAAAAGGATTTTCGGATTGGCTAAAAGCGGGCTGAAATCAGCCATTGCACCGATACCGATGAAAATAAGGCAGGGGAAAAGTTCCGTCATGATGCCGGCATCGTAAATGAGCCTCAACAATCCGCCCGGTTCCATTAAACCGGTCATCGGCAGGTTAACGAGTATGGCGCCGAAACCAATCGGTATTAAAAGAAGCGGCTCGAATCCGTATTTTATCGCCAGGTATATTAAAAGACCGCCGGTGACAAGCATTATAATATTTGAAATACCAAGATTCCTTGCACCCTCCGTCAAGCCTTTTAATCCGGCTAATAATGTTTCAAGCATAGTTTATTTTGAAAATATCTTATTCAATAAACCAGCTAAAAGCCCCAGAATCCATAGCGTCAGGAATGTCGTACCCATTCCTATTATCGCAAGGCTAAGGCCAAACTGTAAATCTGTCATTTTATCTCAGTGAATCAAGGAAGGAATTTAGATAGATTAGAAGCAATTGTTACCAAAATCAAGATTCAATCGTGGTTAATGTCTGTTCTGCTTCAATAACCTGGCCGACTGAGGCGGAAACCTCTTTTATTGTCCCGGCGAGCGGCGCCATAATCTCCATTTCTATCTTCATTGATTCAAATACAATTATGGGCTGGTCCTGAACCACCTTGTCTCCCGGCTTAACATTAACCTTAATGATTTTCCCGACCATCGGCGCGGTTACTTTTGTTATTTTTCCATCACTCATTTTTATCCCCTTTATTAGAATTTCGTCTCGCTTGAAAAGTTAAAATCATTTATCTTCAGTTCCGGCACGACAAATCCGCCTCCGAAGAAAGCGTTCTGGTATTTACTCTCCCGTGAAATCATTTCAACATTGGACAACGCCTTAACCACGCTTTCCGTAAAACGCATATTCTTGATACCCTTTGTAATCTGTCCGTTCTCTATCAAAAATGTCCCGTTCCGGGTCATTCCGGTAAGGACCAGCTGCATCGGCTCCACCAAATTGGTATAATGGAACTCCGTCACCAAGACTCCCTTTTTAGTGGAACCAATCATCTCATCTATTGACGAGTCACCCGTTCCTAAAATAAGATTAGTCGGCATGGGACCGTAAGCATTTGGTTGCGGCAATCCGTGCCCGGTGGTGACGGTTTTTGCCTTGAGCGCCGTCTCGCGGTCGTATACAACGTTTTTCGCGATTCCCTTTTCAATCAGCACGACCTCTTTTTTAGGCATGCCTTCAAAATCAAAAGGCGCGCCCATTGCCTGCGGATGATACACATTATCCATGATGCTAATATTGCCTCCCATAACCTGTTTGCACATTTTACCGGACAGGAAACTTCTTCCCTCCTGGAATGTCAAAGCGCCCAATCCGCGCAAAGCCATAAACAGCATAAAATTACTGACCGCCGCCGGTTCCAGGATAACCGTATAATGGCCGGCCGGCAGGGAAACCGGGTTCTGGCTCTTCAGCGCCTTATCAATCGCCTGGCGCGCAACGGCAAGCGTATTTATATGGCTCGCATCCTTATGATGCGCTTTTGCCCAACCGCTGCTGTCATTGGTTAGGGCTGTTAATGAAAATTCCGCTTCGCTTCCTTTATGATAAGCAAACAACCCGTGCGAATTGGCTATCGCCACGCAAGAAACGCCGTTGGAAAATATGCCCGAGCCGTTTAATCCGTGCTTTTCGCATTCGCCCACCGCCATCCGGATTGACTCGGTCCGGTCATGAGGGCTCACCTGCCCGGTCTTTTCCACGTAAGCATCAACTTCGCGGTAAACCTGCTTTTTAGGCAGCGGAAGCATTTTCCTGTCGGCTTTTTGGTAGGAAACAAGTTCGGCCGTATCGGAAATCAGTTTCTTAAGTGATTCATCATCCAGCTTATTGGTCGCCGCGCGGGCAACTTTGCCGCCTTTTATCAAACGGACCGTAAGGTCGGTTATCTCGCTTTCGTGGACATTCTGGGTGATTACATTATTGGCATAACGGGTAAGCGATTGATTGTAGTTAAGCAAAATTACTTCTATTTCATCCGCCGCTTTTTTGCCGTTTATTTTCTTACGGCCGTAAGAAAATATCTTATCGGTAAGTTGTTTTGCTTCTTCGCGAGTCAGCATTAATCTTCTCCTGCAAATACAATTAGAATTTTATATCTTACTTACTTCCCAAAATGCTTTCAAGTAAATTCGCTCTTTACAGAACGGCTTATCTGGGCATGGAATATTCCTATTGCTTGAACTCAACGGTTAATTTCATGGTTCCGCTGCCTTCCACGGCGCTCGGTTGCCCGTTGCTGCAAGGCTGGGTTCCGCCGATAGAGATATTGGCTTCAAAGTCCAGCTTATTGAATTTGCCCTTGGCAACCAGAAAATAGGCCGTCCCTGAAAGTGTAACGGTTTCCTTTAATCCTTCTTCATCCGCCTTTAAAACTCCCTGGATTTCGATAATCGCGGTATCATCACCTTTAATCTTTTTCACCTCTTTCAACGTACAAACGACCTCCGCCTCATCAAACCTCGGTTTTATGCCCGGGTCAAGCGCGCGGTGATGATAACCTCTCGCCCTGGTTGTGGTGAAATTGAAAACGGATAGCGCGGTTGCGGAAACGACCTTCCATTTATCATCCGGTTTGACTTTGCCAGCCGGCAGAAGCAAAAGGAAATTATTCTCATCCGGCGCCACGTTTTTCTTTATGTCATCGCTTATTTTATCCTTGGTATCGGCTTTCACTTCGCCGCCTTTAATTTCAATGTTTATTGCTTTGCCGTTTAATGCATCGGGCTTGCTGCTCGGTTTCTTCTCCAATAAATTCAGGTTGGATTTAAGGTACTTTCTTTCGACTTTGATAATATTATTGTCTTTTACCTCGATGATTTTCTGGGATATTGTTTGCTCAATTTCCTCATACAATTCAACCAGCGGGTGGCGGGGCATGCTCGGGATTTTCTCAGACAGCTTTAACTGCCTTTTGTACGTAATGGCCTGGGTTTGCCCTTTTGCACTAACTCCTTTTAATTCATATTCTTTATCAGCTTCCTTATTATCACCTTCCCCCACCAGGTGAATATTATAAACACTAATGATTAGCAGGGAAATTACGATAATCGTAACGATTAGGCTTAAGCGGTTTTTCATATTATCAATCAGTCTCATGATGTTTTTCCTGATTTCTTCATGCCAAGCCAAAGGCAAAACACTAACCCAATCAACCCGAATCCGGCAATAATAATGGCGATTGAAACAGCGGGAAATCCTGATACGCTTTGCTCATCCCCGCTTATAATAATCGGGGACTCAGATGTAAAAGCAACGATAAAACTCAGCCATTGCCATAATCCCATCATAATTACATCCTTCCTTTACCCACGCACCAACATGGGGTGCGGCGCCCTGCCCTATCGGGCATCCCGACACTATCGGGACTATCGTCCCCCCGAAAGCCTTCGGGGAAGTGGAGCGGGGGGTTTCGCTCTACGAAACACCTTAACATAAAAAGTTATTCCGCCCCGACGTACGTCGGGACGGGGGTGGTGCTTCAACTTATCCCGCTCGGCAGGATTGCCCATATTTTAACCATATCCTTCACCAAGTCAATAATTTAATAGAGGTTTTTTGTGAGATATTCTAAGAACGTATTTCATGACCCCGTGGCTTTGTCACCCTGAGCGAAGTGAAGGGTCTGATTTGGCCTATAATGAGATTCTTCGCAGACCTTGTCCTGAGATTCTTCCCCCGATGAACATCGGGGTCAGAATGACCCCGCTCCGCTTTGCTACGGGGACACCCGATTAATAGGAAGTCCCATACCGAAGGTATGGGGCAAACGAAGGACTCAGAATGATACCTGTACCGTAGTTAGGTTGTGAAACAGGCTCTAAGTGATTGAATGTCCGAAATGATAGGATTCTCTACGCGCAACCACGTATGAATTGCCCAAATGAAAAACAGGCTATTTATTCTTTCCTTTACCCTTACCCGGATTATCTGCATCAAAATGACCGGGGTCATTACCGTGGCCTTTGTCATTGTGTTTATGTTCACTATCCTCTTGAGAAACATCCGCCTTTGATTGTGTATCGGAATTTTCTGCCTGGTTTGAGCCGGAGACTGATTCTTCAGCGGGCTCGGGCGTATCTTTGTCCTTTTTGGTCTTGTTTTCCAGCAACTCCTTATTATTTCTCGTTCTTTTATTCACCGGGGTTGTATGTGCCGTTTTTACCCGATTAGCATCATAGTCATTAACATACGCCGGATTATAGGCATTAAAATTGGCGTTAGGGACGACATCCTCGGAATAAGCGGATGCCTTGGTGGAAAAACCGCTTCCATCCTCATACTCGTATTCAAACTCAAAACTGCCGCCCCGTTTCTCTTTTTTATAACCGTTCGGATTATGCTGGGCGGTAAGCGCCGAAGCGACGGCAAGGCGGGAAGTCCGTTCAAATAATTCCTCTTTCTTCTTTTGCTCTTTTTCCTTAGCCTGTATTTTCTCCTTGGTTTCTTTAAGCTTGGTTTCTTCAACCAGCAGTTCCCTTGGAACCCACTTGCCGTCCTGCTTGATAAACCCCTTGGCAATCATATATTCATCTTCGGTTACCCATTCGCCGTTAAGCTTCTTAAATCCCAAAGCCCGCCGGGCGCCTTCATGGTCCGGATTTATGGTAATGACGAGCTCAAATTCCTCCTGCATCTTTGTTTTCCATCCCTGTTTCTTGCACCACAAAGCCAATTTATAATGACCGGCAGCATCATCCTCTTTTATATCCTTCAGTTTTTCCTCATACATCTCCGGTATGGTTTTCTGCGGGATAATGCGCAGGATGCGGTATTTAGGAATAACAACCGACCAGGCAAGCGTTTCCAGCCGGATGTTATCTTCCAAATCGGTTACCTTGCCGTTATATTCCTCGCCGGTATCCAATTGGACTATATCAGCTTTAACATATTCCGTTCCTTTAGGAATAATCGGCAGGAAGGCAAAGAAAAGCAATGCCACTGCAACAAAACTCGCCTCTAAAATTCTCTTATCCATAACTTACCTCCTTAAATATAATTATACAATATACTATTTCTATATTTTATATAAGCAAATTACGTGCCAGGATGGAAAATATTGGCATAATATTAGTGTTTTTGTGCCCGAAATGCGTTATATTGATTCTAACAGGAAGAAATGATTTTACCCTGTCAGATTAGCGTAAACCAGCTTTACATACTGTTAATCAGATTTACATACTGCCTATATCATTAAGTCTATACCGTTTTTAACACCGCTGAGACGCAGAGGTCGCAGAGAGGATAAAATTTCTACAACCCCCTTTCCCGCTGGGGCGGGACTCCGCTGTCGCTCCGTAATCCCCCTTTGTTAAGGGGGAATGAGGGGGTTGTTTCCTCTACTATTTGTTAGAGGGTTAATTCTTCCCATAGTTAACCTTACTTATTACCACCCCGCTTAATAGCTTGGGGAAGAAATCGGTTGATTTCTGCGGCATACGCTCACTACGTCCGGCAATCTTCCTTACCTCTTCCACCTTGGTCGGATTCAGCAAGAATACCATCTGGTATTTGCTAGCACGCACTTCATCAATCGCCGCATCTTCTCCGCGGATATAATGGACGTTTTCTTCCTTGGCAACGCTTTCACGGCTTATACCGAGCAATGTTTCCAGAATCAGCGAATGTAATACCGTCACATCCAGCTTCTTCCAATCATCCGAGTGTTTTTCCTTAACTACCTGCTGCATTATCTTCTCATCGCGAAGCACCAGGAGTGTATATCTCTTTGCCCCCTTGGCAACCAATCCGATGCAATGCTTGCGCATACCCATGTGTTTTAAGCTATGTATGAAATCCTGCCTGACTATCTTCTCGTCATTGGGAGTGAAATACGGATATTCCTTAATCTTAAAATACTTAATCAGCTTCTTCTGGAAATTGATAAACGAGAAGTTCTTTAATCCAAATATCAACCGATGGGTCGGCAAGACCGTCAATCCCTTGACATCATCCATATTGACGAATGTCATCATGCGGTTGTTGTAGGATTCTGGTTCATATGACTTTACTTTCTTGGCAGCCATTTCGTTCCGGTAATTAAGCGCCGTCTCGTAACGATGATGACCGTCCGCGATAAAGACGTCTTTCGCTGACAGCACCTTCGCGATACTCTTTATCGCTACGGGATTCTGTATCTTCCAGGCCTTATGGACAACATTATATTCATCTTTGGAAACGATATCCGGCTTCCTTTTGGCGAAGCTATCGGTAATTTTATTGACAATGAGTTTCGGGTCTGAATAAAGCATGAAAACCTGCCCGGTCGAACCGCCCACCTGGCGCATCATATTAAGCCGGTCAATCTTTGGACCGAGCAATGTCCGCTCGTGCGGATGCACCCCGCCCTTGCCTAATTCTACTAATTTCCCCAGAGCGATAAATCCCTTGCGAACCTTTTTCTCGCCTTCCGCCTCGTATTCCTGATAATAGGCATAAATAGTGGACTTATTATCCTGTTTCAATATGCCCTTTTTAAGCCATTCATTCAGATATCCTGCGGCGCGGGTATATTTGTTATTTGTCTCCGAATCGCCCTTAAATGACTTGCCCTTGGTAATACGGACGTGATTATATTTGTGCTTGCGGTAATAAATATCCTGCATTTCGTCATCAATCTTATCGTAAGGCTGGGTAAGTATCTTGCTGTAATCCTTTACAATGTCCTTATTATAGGTAATTCCCCTGAAGGCAAATACTTGTGTCATACTATACTCCTTACTTACTTATTTATAATTTACTATTGCGACTCTTGTTATAAAAGCCCTATTATGTTCAAGTATTATCGCGGTTAAAATCCCCCCGCTCCGCGTCCCCCTTTTGCAAAGGGGGAAAGAGGGGGATTAGAACAATTAGCTCAACAAAATCATAGAGACATTAATAACCTGCTTATTAATATCTCGCGATTGTAACATACTTTCCTTTATAGGACAAAATAATTTGCCAGTATTTTTTACCATGCGCCACGATGGGGTACGGGTTGGAGAGCTTCACAATTGCAGATGTTTGAGGTCGTTATCTAAAACCCGATACCCCGACCAGTGGACATATTCTTCAGTCGGCAGGTTTTGGTATTCGCGAGGAGCCAGAACCAGAATTTGTCCGCCTTTGATTGGCACCTTGCGGTAATGCAATTCAGTAAAGAACTTATCCTCTTCCCTGGTCGCGCCGCAGCTCTTTAATGTTTTATAATCGTGATAATCCTGCCGGTTGCCGACAAACCCGTCATAGGCGCTCTCGTTTACGTAATAGACAGCTTTCTCTTTGAGATATTTATCCAGCACCTGTTAATAATCGTTTCATGGCTTCATCTTCTCCTGAATAATTTGCCTCACCCTCTCGTGTGAAATCGTGATATTCCAGTTGTCTTTTATCCAGAGGGCAATCTTGCGGAAGCTCCACGCCTTTTGAAACTCCTTTCCGTTCAAATGAGACGTTTTCCATCCGCTCATCTTTATAATCTCGCTGGCTTGTTGGGGCGTCAGTTTAGACGGCGGTTTTTTAGTGGCAATGCCATCAAGGCCGTATTTTTGATAGCGTTTGAGCCATTTATAAACCGAACTTTCGGAACATCGTAACTCTTTGGCTATCTTCGGGACCGTGCGATATTGGCAGGAAAAATAAACCGCACTTGCCCGTTTACGCACCCGCCAGTTTTCCTTCATTGCCAGCTGGCGCAGAAACATACATAACTTCCCCATCGCGCTCTTGTCCAGCTCTACAAAATGACGTTTGTTAGCCATTTTTGTCAACTCCATTTTACCACTTTGTCAACTGAATCTTACCAAATATCCCAATAAAACTCAATATATTTAAAGCCAGGTACGTCGAATAATACAGTTGAAAACGCTAAAAACACCTATTAAATCGGTGAAAAATACCGAAAATGAATTAAAGTGGGTTTCAACTACCCCACTACCCCCCATAGCCCCACCCCCTACCCCCTATAGCCCGCCACCCTCTATTAAGACTACCGCCGGGCTATATTAATACGGCTAACGGGTTATATTAATACGGCTGACGGGCTATATTAATACGGCTAACGGGCTATATGAATACAGCTAACGGGCTATATGAATACAGCTAACGGGCTATATGAATACAGCTAACGGGCTATATGAATACAGCTAACGGGCTATATGAATACAGCTAACGGGCTATATGAATACAGCTAACGGGCTATATTAATACGGCTAACGGGCTATATTAATACGGCTGACGGGCTATATTAATACAGCTAACGGGCTATATTAATACGGCTGACGGGCTATATTAATACGGCTGACGGGCTATATTAATACAGCTAACGGGCTATGGTAGTAGAGCGCACGGGCTATAGAATATTTTTCTTGATTTCGCCACTAAAATTTAACAAATCAAGGTATACTTTACGTCTTTTCCAGTGGAATCAGGAAGATGTGTTGCAGGAAACTGATTTCTATTAGCTTGATTTAACTTATGTTATGGTATAGGACTATAGTCCTAACCACTGAAAATCGTATTAAAGTTATCGCGGAGCGATTTTCTTGGGTAGAGTGTCCCAGTTGACCCCGTCCCAGTTACCCCAGTTACCCTCGCTATTCTTTTACCAAATAACATTTAACAATTTCTTTCCCAAGTAACCTCGGACTGTCATGAATTATTATTGTCTGATTAACAGAGATATATCCTTTTTTAGAGAATGTTAATTCTATCATCTGCTCCTCAAGTGATGTTCCTATCGCTACCGGTTTAAATTTTATTTGGAATCCAAAATTACCTTTATTGTCTGTGATGGTTGTTTCTTCTTTGTTCCCCTCTCTTTTCATGGTAACTTCAACGCCTTCGATTATGGGTAATTTAGTATTGTCTTCGCTTTCCTGATAAACCACGCCACAAAAAGGACGGCTGTCTTCCGACCAAATAACCATTCCTTTTACAGGCATAATAGGAGTTACACAACCTATAAAAATAATCGGGAGTGCTATAGACAAAACAATATAGTTTAGTTTATTTCTTATCATCTTTACTGCCTTCTTTTGATAAATAACATTTTATATCCTGTCTCGGCTTTAACCACTCTACCGGGACTTTTTGTATTAAAGAAATATAACTATCCTTAATAAAACATAATTCGACGATATATACCGAACCGGATGGTACACCATTAGGATTGAATTCAAATCTACCGTTTTTATCGGTATAAGCATGTTCTATCTCACGATCTCTGTCCATTAATACTACCTTTACTCCTTCTATTGGCTTATTTTCAGTTTGTTCTCCTGTTTCATAAACAACACCACAAAAAGAAAATTTATTATTCGTTTCCATTACCGCACCGGCAATTCTAAAAGGACGACCAGCGTCACACCCTGCTGCAACCAGTAAGATTAAACATGTGCTAAAAAATAGCTTTAATGCGTTTTTCATTATCCGTCCTTTTAGGGTGCCTCACGGGACACTCTCCCTAACTCTCCCGTAGAGCGGGAGTAGAAACCAATTTCTTACTGCCTATGTAACGTTATATTGTCTTGGCAAATGCTATCAATTTACCCCGTTACAAGTGCGGCTAAAGCCACACTTCTAACGGGGCGAGTCAGCAACCGCTCCCCCAACACGATTTTGCCCTTCTGCTGACGATGATATCCTCTTTTTCCCATTCGGACATCTGGGTAAAAGGATGCCAGAGATACTTTTTGTCTTTTACTGCCAGGTTCATTTTGGAGTATTATAAGAATAATAATAGGACGATACAAATAAAAGAATACACGTAAAACGTTTGCTTTTCATTGGACAGTAAATTATAGTAGTTATCAGTCAAATGTTTCATAGTTGGTCATTCCTGCGAAAGCAGGAATCCAGAATTAATAAAGTAAAGCCAGAACTGGATTCCCGTTTGCACGGGAATGACATACGGGGGAGGGTGGCAGTTATTAATAACCTTTGGTTAATAGTTTTATATTAGATTATTATGAACATTAAAGCATTAAAAGATTTATTTACACAGAAAAAGGCAGTAATCGCTGTTCTGATGGGCGGGTTTTCTTCCGAGCGGGAAATATCCCTGAAATCCGGCGGGGCGGTGAGCTCGGCTTTGAAGGCGCTGGGGTATAGGGTTGTGGATATAGATGTAACCGCACCGGATATCCCGCAACTAAAGAAGCCCGAGTTTGATATTGCCTTTATTGCCCTGCACGGCAAGTTCGGTGAGGATGGCGGAATCCAATCGCTTCTTGAAGATAAGGATATTATTTATACCGGTTCAGGTGTCCAAGCCAGCCAGAATGCGATGGATAAATTTGCCGCCAAGGAATTATTTGAAAAGCATGATGTGCCAACCGCACCGTATCGCAGGATTAATAAAGAGAACTGGAGAACTGAATTCAGGAAATGGCAATTGGGTTATCCGGTGGTTATTAAGCCGCGCGCGGAAGGTTCCAGTGTCGGGGTCTCGATTATTAAGGAGCCGTTTGAGATTAAACCGGCTTTGGATGAGGCATTTAAATACGGGAAGGATGTCGTGGCTGAGCAATATATTTCCGGCAGGGAAGTGACGGTCGGCATTCTGGGTGATAAGGCGTTGCCGGTTATCGAGCTAAAACCCAAGCAGGCGTTTTATAATTATAAGGCAAAGTATCAGGATACATCAACTGAATACATTGTGTGCTCCTCCCCGACGTTACGTCGGGACGGGGTAAATCCTAATTTCCCCAGTAAAGCCATTGAGGAAATACAATCTGCCGGCTTAGCCGCATACAAGGCGCTCGATTGCAGAGGCGCGGCGCGGGTGGATATAATATATTCTGACCTGTCTGCCCCGACGTCCGTCGGGACACAGGCAGGTAAAGAGGGCGCAATTGTTTTGGAAGTAAATACCATACCGGGGTTGACCGAGCGGAGCCTGCTTCCCAAGGCGGCAAAGGCTGTTGGGATAGAGTTTCCTCAATTATGTGAGCGGATAATCGCAGAGAGTTTAAAGGAGTGATTTGTGGTGTTACTACTGTCTCTTTTGTCATACCTGCGAAAGCAGGTATCCAGAAAAAGGGATAAACTCCAGCAGTCCCGACTAAAGTCGGGATGGATTCCCGCTTGCGCGGGAATGACGGGATAATGAAAATGCTTAACTTATTGGCTGAGCTTATACTTCGGATTCTGGTTACCGTTGTCCAGCGGGTGCCGGTTTCCGCGGCATTGCAGATAGGGGAGGCTATCGGGATATTCGGATATCTGGTCGTTCCGAGACGAAAGCGGACGGCTCTGGAAAACCTGCACCACGCATTTCCTGATAAGAGAGATGCAGAACTCAGGCAGATAGTTTTTGATATGGGCAAGAACCTCGGGCGTAATATGATGGAGTTTTTCCGCCTGCCCGCAATGAAACTTGCGGATATCGAGCGGTATATTGAATTCGAAGGGCTGGAAAATCTGGATAAGGCATTAGCCGAAGGCAAAGGCGCCTTCATCCTGACAGCTCATTTCGGCAACTGGGACCTTGTGGCGGCATCAATGGCATTTAAAGGATACCGGACAAATCTTGTGACCAAGTATCTTAAGAGCGAACTCTTGAATAAGTTATGGCTGGATTACCGCAAGCGGGTCAAGGTTAATATTATGTATAGGGAAGGCTCACTTAAGGATATTGTCAGGCATCTTAAGGCGAATGAGATAATGGGGTTTGTCCTTGACCAGAACACCAAGCGTGAGGAAGGCGTATTCGTCAATTTCTTCGGCAGGCCTGCCTGCACTATTCCCAGCCTTGCCGCTTTAAGTGAGCGGCTGGAGGTGCCGGTAGTTCCCGGATTCATTATCAGGAAACACGGCCCTTACCACAAGGTTATCTTTGAACCGGCGCTTACATTCCAGAAAAGGGATAATCTGGATGAGGGCATCGTTTACAACACGCAGATTTATACGGACGTGATGGAACGTTATATCAGGCAACATCCCGACCACTGGATATGGCTGCATCATAGGTGGAAAACCCAACCTAAATAGGCAACGCGCTTTCAGTAATAAATAAAAATCCCCATATTTTTGTTGACATATTGCGTTTTGTATGTATACTACGTAATTTTCTCCCGTTCCACGGGACTCCCTATTATTGGGACCTTCGGCAGAATGGGGTAATTTTAAGGGATATTATAGGCACTATGAAAAACCTGAAAATACGAATTAAGCTTGAGGCGTATGACCATAAGATTTTAGACCAGTGCGTTTCTGATATTATTGAGACGGCAAAACGCACCGGCGCCAAAATCTCCGGGCCGATTCCGTTGCCCACTCATATCGAACGGTATACGGTTTTAAGTTCGCCTCATGCAGATAAGAAAGCACGCGAGCAGTTTGAAATCAGGACTCATAAGCGTTTGATTGACCTGGCTGAGCCATCAGCCAAGACCATTGACGCCTTGAAAAACCTGAATATTCCGTCCGGCGTGGAAGTAAGAATAAAGACATAAATCCCGCCAAAGGCGGGTCTCCCGACGTAACGTCGGGGGAAAGGGATTAGACGATGTTGCCGAGTTTATTAGGCAGGAAAGTCGGGATGACCCAGATATTCGCCGAGAACGGGAACGTTACTCCGGTTACCGTCTTGGAATGCGGTCCCTGTCCGGTTTTACAGATAAAGAAGAGTTCTTCCGAAGGCTATAATGCGGTCCAGCTGGGTTTTATAGACGGCAAGAAAAAGAGGGCGACCAAGGCGATGCTGGGGCATTTTAAGAAAGCGAATGTTGAAATCCCGAAGCGCTTTGTCAGGGAAGTCCGTTTGCCCGACGGAGCGGAAGGCGAGAAAGTGGCGGACCAGTTTAAGCCGGGCGATATGGTAAAAGTGGATATTTTTGAGACCACCTGGAAGGTTGATGTCGCAGGCATCACCAAAGGACGCGGTTTTACCGGTATGGTTAAGAGATGGAATAAGAAAAGGGGCCCGGCCGGGCACGGCTCGATGAATGTGCGCGGTCCCGGCGCCATCGGTTCCGATACGAGATTGACCCATATCCGTCCCGGTAAAACCCTGCCCGGCCATTACGGCGTGGAAAGGGTGATGGTGAAAAACCTGGAAGTAATGAAAATAGATAAAGACCGCAACCTTTTATTCGTAAAAGGGGCGGTGGCGGGCGCTAACGGCGGATTTATCATCGTCTATAAAACAGACCTGGTGAAGCCGGTGCCTAAAGTTACGTCTTCAAAGAAGAAGATTGAGCCCAGGAAAAAGAAATAAGCTATGATAGAAGTTCCTCTTTATAATAAAGAAGGCAGCAAGGTTGATAAAATCAACGTTGATGAAGCCAAGCTGGGCGGCAAAGTCCACCTTAAGGTTTTGCGTGATGCCGTGATTATGTATGAAGCCTGCCAGCGCCAGGGAACGGTTTCCACCAAGGGCCGTTCCGAAGTCGAAGGCAGTTCGCGCAAGCCCTGGAGGCAGAAGCATACCGGCCGGGCGAGGGTCGGGACGATTCGTTCCCCGCTTTGGCGCCATGGCGGTATTATTTTCGGCCCGAAACCGCGCGATTTCTCCTACCGCATGCCTAAGAAAATGCTCCAGAGAGCGGTCGATTCAGCGATACTTTCCAAATTAACCGATAATGAGGCGATGGTCATTGATTCGCTTAATATAGAAAAACCCAAGACAAAAGAAATGGTGAAGCTGTTAAAAACGCTGGGAATCAAATCCAGTTGTTTAATCGGGATAAAGGATTCCAGCCGGGCATTGCATCTTTCCACCAGGAATATACCGAAGGTGATGTTATCGTCCGTTAAGGATTTCAACGCTTATATGGTATTGAGGCACAAGAACCTTATCCTGACAAAAGACGCCCTGGAAGAAATAATGAGCAGGCAAAGGTATAGTGCGGAGTAATAGTATGGGAAAATCACCGTATGATGTTATTATAAAGCCCTTGATGACGGAGAAAACCACCAAGAGCAAAGAGAAACAGAATGCTTATATGTTCGCGGTGCATCTTGATAGCAACAAGCCGGAAATCAAGGAGGCAATAGAAAAGGTTTTTTCGGTTAAGGTGAATAAGGTGCGGACAATGGTTATGAAGGGCAAACCCAAACGCTATAAATTTAAAAAGGTTTACCAGCAGAACTGGAAGAAAGCCGTGGTTACCTTAAAAGAAGGCAGCCGGATAGATATATTGTAAAAATCGGGAAAGATTGATATATGGCATTAAGAGAATATAAACCGACAAGCGCGGGAAGGCGCAATGCGACGGTTCTGAATTACAAGGAGCTTCTGACCAGGAACTATCCTGAAGCGTCTTTGCTGGTTTCTAAAAAGAGGACCGGCGGACGGAATAACCAGGGACAGGTAACTTGTCGCCATATCGGCGGCGGTAATAAGATAAAATACCGTTTGATAGATTTCAAGCGGACAAAGGATAATATTCCGGCTAAGGTCGAGTCTATTGAATATGACCCGAACCGGACTTGTTTTATCGCATTAGTATGCTATAAAGACGGGGAAAGGCGTTACATCCTCGCTCCGAAAGACCTCCAGGTCGGTGAGATTTTATTATCCGGTGAAAAGGTCGAGCCGAAAACCGGCAATTGCATGCCTTTAAAGAATATTCCTTTGGGAATGCTTATTCATAATGTCGAGATTTTGCGGGGCAGGGGCGGCCAGCTGGTGCGCAGCGCCGGTTCTTTTGCCCAGTTAATGTCTAAAGAAGGCGAATATGCGCAGTTGCAGTTGCCCAGCGGCGAGATACGCAATGTCCACCTGGAATGCCGCGCTACTATCGGCCAAATCGGGAATTTTGAGTGGAATAGTATTTGGTGGGGAAAAGCGGGCCGCAGGCGCTGGATGGGGATAAAGCCCACTGTCCGCGGAACCGCGCAGAATCCCGTATCGCACCCGATGGGCGGCGGAGAAGGAAGAAGCGGCGGAGGACGTCATCCTTGCTCGCCCTGGGGCAAGCTGGCTAAAGGCGGAAAAACCCGCAGGCGCCGGAATCCCACAAATGTATTTATCGTTCGTCATAGAACTAAGTAAAGGATAAAAATATGAGCCGTTCGGTTAAAAAAGGGCCTTTTATCGATGAGAAATTGATGAAAAAGGTAATGAAGCAGAAGGATAACAAATCTTATGAGCCCATCAAGACATGGGCGAGATATTGTACGGTGACTCCCGATTTTGTCTCGCATACTTTTATGGTTCATACCGGGAATAAATTCGTTAAGGTGCTTATAACCGAAGATATGGTCGGCCATAAGCTGGGCGAATTCGCCCCGACCAGGTTTTTCCGCGGCCATCCCGGACATCGTAAAACAGAAGAAGAAGGCGCCGAATAAACAGGAATATTTATGAAAGCATCAATAACTTATTTAAGAGTAACGCCCCGTAAATTAAGACTGGTGGCAAATTTGATTA
>Ga0315282_10009149_pt1 | contig 15828 bp, 16 predicted proteins | sample YL17G07_20_MG_FD_203693 | JGI IMG/M metagenome (GOLD analysis project Ga0315282, IMG submission 203693) | Sediment microbial communities from Yellowstone Lake, YNP, Wyoming, USA - YL17G07_20 | ecosystem: Environmental > Aquatic > Freshwater > Lake > Sediment | place: USA: Wyoming | collected...
TGGTTTGTGGGTGGGGTGTTCAGTTTGTCCTCTGTCAGGGTTACGGTGATTGATGTGGATCATCTATGGGGATGATTTTCTAAACAGGCTAGCGCGCACACTTTCCCTGATGAACTCAAACGCAGGTTAGGTGATGATTCCTTCTTCTTTAAGGCAAACAGTGACCATGGCGTAGATATTGACGACATCCTTGGGCATCTGGCTCTGTTTGAGCTTTCCAAAGAGGGGGTAATCATCAACTAGGATCCTGGTAAGCCTCTGTACGTCTTTCTCTTGGCTTGACTCATGGGCAGATAGAACTTCACTTCTTATTTTTTCAAGCTGTTCGATGCAGGAATCAAGATGGCTTAATATTTTTTCTTCGCCCTCTATTACTTCTCCGTGCCCCGGCAGGTACAGGTCTATTTTTCCTGCTTTTATGATGGTTTTTATCATTTCCAGGCTGGAGATGCAGTCCTTCAACGAACTGGACACAAACACGGGATTTCCATGCCAATCAGCATCACTTATGAAAATAGCCCGTCTATCTGGCCAAAAAAGCGATACCGAACAGGGACTATGCCCCGGCGTGGGGAGAACAACTTTATTGCCTAATCTCCAGCCTTTCAGTTGGACGGAGCCGATATCTATTGTCTGAATATCCTCTTCCCTCAGTGGCTCAGGTCGTGTTGAGCCATTTATTGGAGGTGGCCATACGCGACCGCCTAAGCTGCTCATTGTTTTAGCGAAGAAATTGGCTGACACCTTATCTATCAACATCATAGCGCGCGCTTGATTTGGGCCTGAAAACGATAGATAGGGGTTATAATACCTCCTGGACTCCTCTATCATGCCTCTAAAAAATTGGACGGGTTCGTTCGCCACAATTCCATTCTTAAAGCCTTTCTCGTGAACATATATTTTGGTATCCTGGGCTCTTATAGCGTCGCTCAAATAGAAATTGTTAGCATGGTCGGGGTGGGAATGTCCAGCCAGTACAACTGCCCTTCTCCATTTAACGTTGGCCGCCCGCCTCTCCTGGAGGTGGTTTTCAATTCTTTTCGCTATATCTTTACCGCAGGAAGGATCAAATAGGATCGCCTCATCTCCATCGTCTAGGAAGTAGGCGTTACTGACCATGGGCTTCTGCGTTATATTATGAGAGATCACGCCCTCGAAAAGTACTAAGTTATCCATGATCTCTATTTCACCCTCTGCGTGCCCATCAACCAATACAATCACTGGTGATAACCAGGTGGAAGTGAGGATAAGGCTACGGCCCCAAACCCCCTCTATTTGACTAATTTCAATTATTCTTGTCTATTTTTTCTTCTGTTCTCGTATTCTCTTATACTTTCTTCATCACCGTATCACATATCATGTATATCACATAGAAAAAAAATGTATAGCATTTTGCTGGCTTATTTTATTTAATTAATATTAATATTCCAAATGGTCTAATTTACATTTAATACTATCCTATCTATTATTTCTTTTAATTCTTTTAAATTTAATATCATCTCATCGTCTCTTCCATCGCTTTCAGTATTTTTTTGGAATAATTCTATTTGTGATAATTGATGTTTAATTAATTTTATCATACTATCAAATGGCATATCCAAAGTTACATTTTCACCATTCCTTTTTAAAATAGTTAAATTAAGCATTGGGATACCATGACTTATATCTAAATGTGTCATCCAGAAAGCTCTGTACCAATCATTGGGAATTGGAGGATAAATTCCCTCAAAATATGTTATATATTTTCCGTTTAAGTCAATTAACCATTTTTTTACATTTTGATCTGACACGTCATCAAAAAGCATTTTTATATCATTATATTCTCTCGATATATAATTCATCATTATTGAACTTTGTTTTTCTCCAATCACATTTGCTAATTGTCTTAGCATTATAGATGTTTTGTATATCAATTCTGATCTATTCAAATGTATATAAGAATCAATTATTTTAATTAATTGTTCTTTTATTTTATCATCTTTTAATGACTCCTCTAAAACATGTACATTTTCAATGATCATTTGTTTGGTTGGCTCTTTTTCAAGTTCCTTTTCTTTTGTAGTCATGCTAACCACTTTTCATTTTCAAATTTAAGACTTGGTGAAACTGTATTTACAACTAATTCTAAATTATAAGGAGCTCCCGTGACATTTTCTACTCCATAAATTTTTGAAGTGTCTAATATTTTAATAGAGGAGAACACTCTTGTTCTAATATTAATTATATTATTAGATAATTCTATTGGTATATCATAAATATTCTTTAGCTGTTCAGAATTTAAATTAGGATTATTTTCATATAACGTATTTACAAATGGAATTAATTCAACAATATGTTTTGAATCTAGAATTTGTAATGGTATATTTTCAATAGGTATATTTCTATTTTTTAAATCATACCTAATTTTTTCTAGCATCTCAAATTTAGCAGTATTATTTAAATTATTATTTATCGCGAATTTAGTTAAAATATTTATATAGGAATTATATTTATTTAATAAATCAGTATCAGAAGTTACAGCATTAATAGATATATAAATATGATCTAATAACGAATCCATTATGTTTAATGAAGATTTTGAATATTTATCCATTAAATATTCTAGTGTTTTTTCATAATTCCATTCTAATAATGCAGTTAATACTTTTATTTTCGTATTTAATCTTACATCTTTTCCTTCTACCCATCCATAAACAGTTTTTCGTTCAAGTCCACAAATACGTGCAGCTTCTGCTCGGCTAGTTTCTTTTTCTACCCACTTAAATAATTTTATGATGTCGAGCCCATCTAAAGATGAAGCGTATTTTTCGGTTAAATTACTCAATATGGACACACTCTTACCTGTGTAGTGCAATACACATGATATCTTTTAAATTATTAAAGGTTATCTTTGACTTGATTCTACGTGGCTTGTGTATTTAGAGACGCTTTCTTAGACAGACACAGAGCAAACCCAACCGCAATTCATACAGAAATTTTAAGCCAAATTCGGTCAGATCTCTTTGATCGAGTAAACTTTGGTATAAGTACTAGAGCGGAAACAATTTTAGAGTTTGGGACACCTCGATCTTTTAGAGCTAATGAAGATAGATATGTTGTTCTAGATCCCTACGCCTATTTGACTGCAATAAATGGACATTCTAGAGCAAGTTACAATATTCAATCTGGAAGAATTTTTTTAAGGGGATTTCATTGGTGTATTTCTACACTAATTCATGAAACATTACACTCAGTATCATTATTTACAAATGATATCCCAACGGGTAATTTGTTATTTCTAAATGAAGGTTTAACTGATTTACTAACTGGTTTCTTATTATTTAAAAGATATCCACCATGTTTCGAAAAATGGAAATTAAATAATGATAATCTATGTAATCGTGGAAATGATTATCTTGAATGGGCAAAAATTTGGTATACATTTTTCCGATTTGTCAATTTTGAAGAAATAGTTTCCTTATATTTCTGGAATAATAAAAGTTGGAATGAAGTATGGACGATGTTTATCGAGAAACTTGCAGCACATGGATTGAGATTTGATAATATTTTTTATGGCAGAAATCGAGATAGTCTGAAAGACATGTTTCTAAATAAGTGTGCGAATCTCTGGAGAAGAGACTTTGAGGCACTTTTTGAACTAGAAGGTGGTGATTTTGATTTTAATAAATGCGCTAGATCAGTTATAGATGATCAAGAATATACAAGATTAATTAGTGAAGGATGGGAATTATTATGGGAAGAGGGAAATAAGAAAATAATTAAAAATATTAAAATTACACAATAATTTTTTTAAAAATATTGAACGTACTTTTCTTCATTTCTTTTAGAGTTATTACTTTGCCTTACGATCAACATGCTTATCTAATATGCCTCTAGGTAACCTCGTTTTTATGTCAGATACTCAGGATACTTGAGGGATAGAGGCAGTTAAAAAACATTCATTAAGATAAATAAGGCTAGCTTAGCTGTTCAGCCTCTATGGTGGCCTCGCCTAGTTGAAAGAGCTGATAGACGCGAAGACATAGAGGCAACTAAATCTTGTTTAGTTTAATAAAATAAATCTTACATATAGAATAGGATAAACTAAAAACAGGCTGATTATATTTCTACCAATTGAATGATGAAAGCTGTTGTTCTGTTTAGATTTTAATTAAAATAGTTTAGTGATAAACAGTTTTGCTTCAGTGAGGTGAAAATGAAGGTTGACGATGAACCCCACTGAGGCATTATAAAGAGGCTTTTCTGTATTTATAGGGTTTATCTAAACTTATTATTGTAAGAAATTATTTACCAACCTTGCGCCCATCTGTAAGGTGGTAAAGACTATGCCAATAGTCTATTTAAGACAGGAATTATACGATGAGCTTGTTCTTAGAAAGATAAATCCAGATGAATATGTGAACAATGCTGTAATTGAAAAATTCATCAGGGAATCAAACGAGTTTAAGAATCAAGGTGCAATAAAGAGACTTACTGAACTAGGTTTTGATTTTACTAAACCTAAGTAATTTTAAATAACTCATATTTCATTGACTAATCTTTTTCATTTTACTTATGATTCAACCCATCCTGAGATATATTGGCTCAGCTCGTGTGTTACATTGATTAAATCTAATATGCTTGTCTCTGAACTTCTATAAAGTATGATTAATAGTAGAAATAATGTAAACATATGAATTTTGGATGAGTATCCACGCTACATATTGCTTATATTCATATAACAATGAATATCTGAGCTATGTCGAATAGAAGGTCAAGGTTTGAAATGCGTATTGATATATTGGTAATGATAAAAAGAGGAGAAACCTTGCCCACTAGGATAATGTACGGTGTAAGACTCTCATGGAGCGTCCTCCAGTCAACACTCCAATCGCTAGTTAAACAAGGACTCATCGAGGAATATAATGAGCTTAAGGGTAATAATCGGTCAAAAAAACTCTATAGAATAACAGCGAAAGGCGATAATGTTCTAAAATACTTCAATAGGATTGATAATTTAACGGAGCTAAAACTTGTTTCCAGAATATTTGATTAAGAAATATTAGCCTAAAAGCCTTGAATTGAGAGTTCTCAATTTTCAAGATCATTAATATTCTTTATCTCATCTTTGGTTAGCTTTCTAAATTGCTCCAACACCTTAGATTCAAAGACCTTACTTTTTTTCTCTATCCATGTAGATCCATATAGAACGTTTAAGCTCAGATCCTATAGATTCACATAGCGAGAATTAACTAACACTCTAAGTGAGGATCAAGCAACTCCCTCATTAATGAAACATCAATGAAATTAACATATAAAAAATAAATTTTTAAAAAGTTTCATCCATATAAAACTTAAAATATACTAATAGATCAATTAATGCACGCACAAGCGGAGAGTATTTTCCTTAAACAACCCTAAGCTCATAAGTATAATCGACTTGGAGTTGAATAGAACCCAGAGCCTCGACCTAGATCTGGAAGAGATCAGCGTCAGGAACCTGGTTAGTTTTTTCCGTCCTGAGCTTGAGGCAATCGAAAAGGGAAAGTATAAGAATCTTACTCACCAACTGCTTGGACACTTACGAGGGATGGGTCTCATACGGTCAACCCATAAAGCCAGGAAAAGAGGATGCATGATGATTGAGTTGACGAAGTTCGGTAAGTATCTCCTTGAGGAGATTCAACGAGATAAGTAAATGAGTTTTTAGAATACACGAAAAAATACAAAAAAATTTGGATAAAAATATTATATTCCAGCTGTAGATTGTTGATATGAGGCGAATTTGAAGGTGATAGGCAATGCCCCGATTGGTCTGTCTCGACTGTGGGGAAAAGTGGTTATCCTGCTGCCCAAAGTGTGGCTCAGAACAGATTCTTTTTGAGAGGGAGAAACCAACCAGTTCCTTCTATGATTGGACTGAAAACGAGAAGAAGATCACAAATCTAAAAGGATTGGGGGACTCGAATTGGGAAGATCTATGGAGAGAGTATATTCTATATTTAGAAGGTGAAATCAAATGAATTTTAAGTGTTAATTCACAATTAATTAGTCCTGCGTACACTTGATTTAAGATTTTATTGATCTCGACACGTATTTTGGTATATTCTAATTAATTTGATGTCAGAGGACATTCTAGAAATAACACTTGGAAAAATTACAAGGTTAAACCAGAAGATCAAGTTTAATCAAGTGCGCCAGGACACCGACTACTCAAAATTTTAGTTAAAAAGAAGTGGATTTCAAATCAGAATCTCTTCCAGTCTATCAACAATTTCTTTCTCTTCACCATCTTTAAGAAGCAACGTGTTCACCAAGAAGCTACTACCTCTTCTACCACGAACCCATATAGCTGGATCACCTTCTCTAAGCTTCTGTACTATAGATGCTACCTCTTCAGGTGTCTTCTCAAAAGCCATGTTGATGCCTACAACATGGTAACTGTAGGGCTGAGCCTCCAAACGTATTCCAGGAGCCTCCTTGAAAGCATCAATAATATACCTCTGCTTCTCATATGCAGGAGCAAGCCTCTGCTTCTCATGATCCATATTCATCCAGGCTTGAACCGCAGTTAGGAGGGCAATTATCTCTTGTCTATCTAACTTGTAGCCTCTACCAATCCACCCTCCAGGGATCACGAAGCTGTTAGCTGCCACTTCATCTACCAGATCTTTTATCCCACATACAAAGCCTGTGGATTGTGGGCCACCAAAATATTTTCCGCTATAACACACAAGATCAGCACCCATCGCAACAAACATCTTTACTCTTTCTGTGGGATAAGTTTGACCTGCTGCATCCACAATGATTGGAACTCCATGTCTATGCCCGATTTCTATTACTTTTTCCAGTTGTAAAACGTCCTTTCGAGGAGGATCAAGTGAAACTAGGTAGTGGATGGCAGCTGTCTTCTCATTTATCGCAGCTTCAAATTCAATTGGAGAGCAACCGCCTTCTTCACTACCGATAGGTACAATTTTTCCACCAGGGATTTCAAGAGATCTGTCGAAAGGGTTTCTAAGATTCGCTTGGATCAACACCTGATTCTTCATATCCGCTGTATCAGGCAATTTTCTCCTATTCGCTGGGTCATTTCTAGTGATACATGCAGCTGTACTTAGAGCAAGAGCAGAAAAAGCTCCAGTTGTCACAAATGCAGCCTCAGCTCCTGTTATCCTTGCAAGGAATAACCCTGCTCTTTCTTCGAGCTGCTTCATTTCGACGAAGTAACTGTTCGCTTCCATGTAAGCATCTTTCACTTCTTTTGTGAGAGTTGAGCCTCCAAGGTCAGTTAAACAGAAAGCTGCGTTAATTACCTTTTTTACGCCTAGTTTCTCATAAAAACTCATTTAACGTCATATCATCATCTACTGAATGTAGATATGAAACTTATCTGATTCTGAATACATTTTTTAAATTAAATATATTACTCTCTTTATGCTTGAATAACAAGAACCATATATCCCTTTTTATGAATTAAAATCTCGCCATAATCTCCATTTAATGGCGTTCTCTCCACTTCATATTTTAACTTTTTAAATAAATCTGCAAAGGCTTCTTCGAAGCTGTGCGGGTTAAACATTAAGAATTGTTTAAAGTCCACTTCAATAAATTTCCATTCTCTTCCTTGTTCAGGTGAAGTCCATACTTTCTTTATTACGAAATAATTTATTAATCCTTTACCTCTTGATCTTTATCAAAAAACTCTAATTCCTGTTGCTCAATTTTTAATATTTCCTCCTCTAACCTATCTCTTTCTTTAAAAAAATTTTTTGAATTTAACATTTATTTTTTAAGGCATTTTAATAGGTAATACAAAACCTAATTAATATTTGGGTAGTATATTTTCTAAATATGAATAAAATTTTATCAGGTTTAAAACCAGAAATTGTTTGGGAAATATTTGAGGAAATAACTAGAGTACCAAGATGCTCCGGAAAAGAAGAAAAGCTTCAAGGTTTTGTTGAAACATGGGCGAAAACCTACAATATCGATTTTAAAAAAGATGCTACAGGAAATATTCTACTAACACGAAAAGCAGAGAGAGGTAATGAAAATATCCCTACACTTATGCTGCAGGCACACCAAGATATGGTGTGTGAGAAAAAACCCGAAATATCTCATGATTTTAACAGTGATCCAATACCTCTAAAGGTGGATTTTGATAAAGTATCTTCTAATGGCACATCCCTTGGCGCAGATAACGGAATTGGTATGGCTCTTGCCATGGCTCTACTTATAGATCCAACACTATCAAAACACGGTAAAATTGAAGTAATATTAACGGTAGGTGAGGAGGTTGGATTCACCGGGGTAAGAAACATGAAACCCGGATTCTTTAGTGGAAAAAGAATGTTAAATTTAGATAGTGAGGATGTTGGTGTAATAACAATTAGCAGCGCTGGAGGAGGAGGCACAGAGTACGTGGTTCCATACAAAAAAGAAAGAAGTGACAGTTGGGAAGCCCTTAAAATCGAAGTAACGGGTTTGCTTGGAGGGCATTCTGGAGTTGACATTCAGCTTCCGCGTTTTAATGCAATTATTCTTTTAGCTCAAGGCTTGAGAAAGCTTAGTGAATTAATGCAAATAAAATTAGCTCATTTAGAGGGAGGAACTAGATCAAATGCCATACCTAGGTCAGCGTATGCAGAAGTGCTTATACCAATGGGGAAGAGTGGCAGTGCTATTGAATGCATTAAAAACTGGGATTCAAGTTTAAGCCGCTCAGAAGAGAAAGGACTTATTATAAATACTACACAAAGTTTGTTAAAAGATGCTGTAAGTAATGAGGTTTCAATGAAAATTATTAATCTAATATCAGAGATACCTCAAGGTGTTTTTTCCTGGAGTAAAGTGTATGAGAACCTAGTTCAAACATCCAATAATCTAGGAGTAGTTAAATCTGAAGAAGATAAAATTCGTATTCCAGTTTCAACTAGAACTTCGAATCTTGAGGATTACCAAAAAAATCAGGGAGTACTTAAAGCTCTTGGCGAAAAATATGAAGTTGATTATACTCAAAGAGCAGGATCATCTGGATGGAATGCTAAACCTGACTCCTCATTCCTTAAAATGGTAGAGGCTTGCTATAACGAGGTTTATGGGAAAAAGACGAAGTTAACTGGAGTTCATGGAGGATTGGAATGTGGTGCATTCATTCAACTTGATCTAGAACTTGAAATTGTTTCAATAGGACCAAGCATTAAGTATCCTCATAGCCCATCTGAATATCTTGAAATAAATAGTGTAAATATATTGTGGCAAGTGGTAAGAAAGATAGCTGAATTTGAGTGATGGGAAAAATTAATTATTAGTTTTTTTAGGTATTTCATATGCGCGATGTTTAATATTTTTGCATAGAAAATTAGAATTTTTTGTATGCTTTCTCTATGGGTACATGAGGTATATCGAAACGGAAGTGCTGTGGGCCGAACAGCTTCAAACCCATAGGCGTCTCCCAGCGATCCTCTGCTTTAACGCCGATGACAGCAACGGGCTTCCCAGATTCCCATTCAGCCGGCCAAAAGTTAGCTAAACCCCACCCAGTCTCGACATCGATGACATTTACACCGTCAGGGCTCGTCACATAGGGTTTTCCATCAAGCCAAGATATGTGATTCTCGTTCTTGTACCAGATCTTCATGTCGTGACCAGCGTAAGCGCCCGTTCCCTTTATCTTAGCGGTACCCCATTTAAAGGAGTAAGCATCATCCTGCCAGTAATTGTATATTTTCCCCTCGAATAGCTTGTATCCTATTGGTCCGAGTGCGCCCAGCATAGCGTCGACTGGGGGTTTACCTGCTTTCAATGCTTCCCTTATCGCTTTACCGACTCTCATGGTAAGTGAAACGGGTCCCGGGAACGCTGCTTTCTTCAGGTCTAATCCTTTAACAGCATGCAAGCCACTTGTGGTTCCGCCCGAGTACGTTGATATGCCTTCAACAATCTCCTCCATGCGCTGGAAGCACAGGGTCTTTTCTAATACTAGTAAGTCCCCCAGCATCGTCGTGTATACTGCTGGTGTGCAGGGTATATTCGCTAAGTTTAAGCCATTTTGAGCTATCTCCGGAGCTGCCCTGTGCCCTGCAACCGTAGCATCAATGAAGGGTTTACCCTCACTCGCCAGAGAACAAAGTAGACTAACAAACTGTGGAGCCACCTCGAATTGTATTTCGGAGTAAGGCTCCTCACCGATCAGTTCAGCTAATCTTTTAGCACCGGAACGTCTGGACTCGGGGCCCGGGATCTTGGACCATGTATTCAATGGGCACCATTCCCTATCAGCCTCCCTAATCATATCTTCCAGAGTATAATCAGAAGTGTATCGACTTTTGCGAGTGAGTTTCCCCATCGAGCCACGGGACCATTTCGCCTTCATCTCCGACTGCACACCGCCGCCAGTTCCACACGATGAAAAAACATACCTGTCATCAGGTACTTCGTTCAGATCAACTAGTTTTAACTCATGACCCTTATCAAGGGTCTCATCAACCATAACTGCTACTGATTCTAATTCAGGAGCAGCGCCACCTCCACCTGTGGAGAGGGTTGTACATGCAAGCATATAATCAAGAACATCTTCCTTAGATAATTTCCTCATATCTTTATTTTCTCCAAAAAATACACTATTTATATATATTTAAGGTTTGAAGGATATTTACAATCAAATACATTTAATAAATATTATAGATGTTTATTTGTTATCTTTATATTAATTATTTTAATAAAGAGGATTCGTAATAACTGGCTTTTCCTATACTGATAAAAAGCGGTTAAACTCACCGAGAAAGAAACGATGAGAACCTAGAACACATACCCAAGGAAGAGTAAACCGTTCATCTTCTGAAAGCACCTTCAAAAAGCTCTCAAACGACAACAAATAACACCTATACACTATCCCTCAAAATTCCCCGCACAAAGATCTATAGTTAATGCTACGAGTACATCCCAAGCGTCCCCAACTATAGCAGGTTGAAGCAGAACCAGCTGAACATCATCTGCACCCATATTTTAATGAAAAACTAGAATTAATTAGAATCTTATTACTTTTTGACCAAAAAGGAAAACAGCTTCTAAGTGATTAAAAGCTGAGGAGACCCTCTAAAAACAACTCATTTTTTCTATGCTCTTAAATATCTTTTTAAATAATAATCAGGGGATAGAAGGATAATGGAATGTCTTTTTCTTCAGTTGATTGGAGTAGTTTTGGTACCGAACGACAGTACCCGACATACAGATGGATGGAGCTAGCAAGATCTGCAGATTATCTCTGTAGGAAGATCCTAGATATCCATCCAGGTGAAAACATCGTCATCTACGCGGATACTGCCACTGACCCTCGCATTGTGAATGCTACTGCAGCTGCGATCCATACGATAGGGGCGCACGCCGTGGTTGTATGGTATGCGACAAGAGGCGACATTGACCTTCCACCGCCTAAGCCTGTTGAAGCCGCTGTCTTGGCAGCTGATCTCGTCATAGAGTATGCTGTAGCCTACCTTGTCCACTCGGAGATGTGGAGGAAGGCGAGGGAGGCTGGTATTCCGATGCAGTGCTTGACAGGGATGAATGTCGATATGATGGTTAGAACCATAAACCCTGACAACTACGAGAAGATGCAGGAGTTTGGAAGAGCCTACACAGAGGCTCTGAGGAGGGCGAAGTCAACATATAAGATCACAAGCCCTGCCGGCACCAACATTACGATCAAGGCTCCAACCCCAGAGGAACTCGCAGCGAGGGCAGCCGCAATGGTGAGACCAACGAGTACAGGAGTGCCACGCAGGCGGGGAGGAATGCTGGGTGGACAGGGGATGATTCCATCCTCCCGAGGAGGGATCGACGGAACCATCGTATTTGACGGAGCCATTTGGCCACCCTCAGAGATAGGTGCAATAAAGAAGCCGATAGAGCTGAAGGTTGAGAGCAGCATAGTTAAGGAGATCAATGGAGGCTACGAGTCTAGGCTGCTCAAGAACTGGTTTGCCCACTTCAATGATCCAAGAGCCTACACCGTGAACCATGTCTCAACGGGCTTCAATCCGGGGGTGAAGAGGATCAGCGGTGACATCGTTGAGGATGAGAGGGTGTTCGGATCTGTTGAGATCGGCATCGGCATGACTGAGGTTCCCTGCCACACTGACGGCATAATTCTCGAACCCTCTGTCTGGGCTGACGATACGATTATCGAGAACGAGGGGGTCTTCCAGGATCCCATTTTGAAGAAGATGGCGAAGGATCTAGGTATGCAGCTCTGGGTCGAGTAGACCCATCCCGTTTTTTAAAAAATGCATTATTGTAACGGATTGATGTAGGTATAATCCATCAAGATGACATTCTAATGGGCCTACTATAACGGTTGACTTTTAAGAATCGCGCGCGTTCATGATATTTTTGTATCGATACCACCCTAAATTTTTGGTACTATGATGTTTTAATTCATTTAAAAGAAACCATTTTGAGGCTAAGTTCTAAAAAGGTCATGGAGCTATTGACGACGTTTTGAGATAATTTCAGCATTTTTTGAAGATTTTTACGCCCTAATAAGTTCTTATGAGCGCTGTATGTTGCAACAGTTGGGTTTTGGACTCTGTGTGTGTGCTAGGTACGGGCTTAAATATAGATAATGCGCGCGCGCGTCCTATTTGAAACGCATCTCTGACGACTTGCAATATTTATCTCATACAAAAATTGAATAAAAAAACTCAGGTTACGCAATCGCAGGTGCTTAGTATCCAGTGAATTTGCCACTTACCTCAAGATTGAGGAGGCTCTCCCAATTCTCATGGATCTCCTTTTGTAGCTGCTCTATCTGATCATCGGTGAGGTGCTTAAACCTCTGCTGAGGCTTCAGGTATTCTGCTAAAGAAGTTAACTCCTGAGGTTTGATAGTCAGTTTAAGGGTACCATCCTCAACCTCGTATAGAGGCCATGCACCCGTCTGGACTGCAAGTCTCCCCATCTCCACCGTTCGGTTCTCCGGGAAGTACCAGCCTGTCGCGCAAGGTTGCTGCACATGGATGAATGCAAGGCCTTTTCCCAAGCGGGTTACGTTGGCGGCTTTCTGGATCTTTTTTTCAAGGTCTGGAATATAGGCGACACTCCCTGTCGCTATGTAGGGTATGCTGTGGGCAGCCATTATTAATTCAAGGTTCTTTCGCCTTACCTGCTTGCCACGTAAACGTGCTCTAACCGGGGTTGTCGTTGTTGCAGCGTAGAGAGGGGTGGAGCCAGACCTCTGACCTCCGGTGTTCATATACGCCTCGTTGTCGTAGCAAACCCAGATGATGCTTTCACCACGCTCCGCGGCTCCGCTTAAGCTCTGGAGGCCGATGTCAGCTGTTCCGCCGTCACCAGCGAAGCTGGCAACATAGACAACGTCCGCTTTTCCTTTACGCTTTAGTGAGCGGTAGACACCGGTCTCATAGGCGGCTCCAGCAGCGAAGTTCGCAACAAACCAGGGAACCTTTACAACGCTTGGGTAGTTGATCGTGCTGCAACTCGGAGGATTAACGACAACCGTGTTCTTCCCCAGCACCTTTAGGACGTGGCGGATAATGATGCTGCTCCCGCACCCAGCGCAGCCATCGCTCCCCGGGTAGATGGGATCAGGAGTATCGTATGGCACTGGTGGGGGTGGCTCCTGGTAACTATGCTCCACGAACTCCACCTCATGCTCGACATGGCCCTGCTCAGCTGCTTTCAGGGTCTTCCTAGCCATCAGATACATGTCGGCTTCGGGTATATCCTCTCCACCCATACCTGCGACGAATCCTAGTATTGGAATCCTGCTCTCAGCATTGTAGAGGGCAGCCTTGGTGTCATGGTAGACGCCTCCCCCACGGGTTCCATGAAGCATCATCCGATCCACAACACCAATTGCCTTTACCTTGGAAGCGATCTTCCTGAGTTCTACATCGGGAAATGGGCGTAGGAACCTTATCTTGACGAGACCTACTCTCTCGCCCTCCGACCTGAGTCGGTCTACCGCTCTGCGGGCGGCAGTGGTCATGCTTCCAATTGTTATGAGAAGAGCGTCAGCCTCCTCCGTCCTGTACTCCTCCACTAGCCCTCCATACCAGCGCCCGAAAACCTTGGCAAAGTCGTCATCTACTTCTGCGATAACGCTTCTGCTGTCCTCTAGAACCTCCTCATGAAGCCGCCTGTAAGTCGTGTGGAGTGGACCTGGGAGGAAGCTGGCTGGGAACTTATCGCTCACTGTCGGATCAACTGAGTATGGCGCTTTGTACGGGGGAAGCCACTCATCCACAATTTGCTGATCCGGGATCTTAACGTACTCCTGACTGTAACTAAGATAGAAGCCGTCAAGATTCATCATCGCGGGCAAGAGAACCCTGTAATCTTCTATGACCTTGTATAGTTGGAGAGACATATCGAGAACCTCCTGATTTGACTCCGCAAAGTTGACGACCCAGCCAAGGTTAAGCTCAGGCATCACATCGCTGTAGTCCGCCCCGAGAGCCCAGTACCATCCAAGTGTTCTGTTCACGACGCCAAGCAGCAGCGGCGTCCTGTAGCCTGCTGCCTGTGCTATTACCTCATGCATGTAGGCGAGTCCCTGGCTGCTCGTACTGGTGAAGACGCGTGAACCAGCCATACTTGCACCGACAGCCATAGCCATGCAGCTGTGCTCACCATCGCTATCGATGTACTCGGCGTCAAGCTCACCGTTGGCGATGAACTCTGCAAGGTACTCAACAACAGTAGTCTGCGGAGTGATTGGATAAGCGGGGATGACCTCGACGCGGGCGAGCTTAACCCCGTATGCAAGAGCTTTGTTTCCAGGCATTACACCTGATTGGGTCATAGGCCTTCAATCTCCTTCATTTTAATCGCCTTCTTGGGGCACTCGTGGTCACAGATTCCACAGCCCTTACAGAAACGGTAGTCGATTTTAGGACTCCCATCCTCGGACACAGTTATGGCACCCTCCGGGCAATACTCTTGGCAGAGCTTACATTTTATGCAGGAATTGTAATCTATCTCCGGTATCTGGACGCACCAAGTCGCAACATATTTTCCTCCTTTGGCCGCTAGATCGGTTAAGTATATCCCCTTGATCGATTTTTTGTCCTGGTTCAAAGAACGACCTCCAACTTCTTGATCTCAACCGAATCGTATCCTGCTCTGACTGCCTCCTCATTCAGTGATGCGAGGCTGGGTGGGAACTTTTTCTCGATCGCACTAATAATAGAATCAATTCCGAGGAGGTCAGTCACCTTAGAGAAGGCACCGAGCATTACAGTGTTGGGTATGGGGTGTCCGATTACTCGACTTGCAATACCCGTAGCATCTATTGTGGCGAATACTCCTATCGGTGCCTTGAAGAGTGTGAGAGCTTCCTCGATGGGCTTCCGAGTATTGTAAATAACGGCTCCACCACTACGAAGCCCCGTCGTCGTGTCTGTGATCTTTGGCATCATTGGGTCGAGGATAAGGATGTATCCAGGGTTGTAGATCATGGATCGTGTAGCCTCCGCTTCATCTCCAATTTGAGCGAAAGCAAGCACAGGAGCGCCTCGTCTCTGAGGGCCATAAAGAGGAAATACCCTACAGAACTTTCCCTCTATGTTTGCAGCAATAGCTATGAGTTCTCCAGCTGCGACAACACCTTGGCCTCCCTGCCCGGAAAGTTTGATCTCATGCATATATTTTGACCTCAAACCAATTAACCGACGCTTCGCTTGCGTGCAAAACCTATTTGAATAATCAGATGAGCGTCTATGCTAGCTGGCGATAAGGTTACCATAATAAATCAACATATTAGGAACTTGGGAAAAGTTTTATGACACAGATGATACAATAATTATAAAAGTGACCGAAATATGC
>Ga0315282_10009150_pt1 | contig 15826 bp, 10 predicted proteins | sample YL17G07_20_MG_FD_203693 | JGI IMG/M metagenome (GOLD analysis project Ga0315282, IMG submission 203693) | Sediment microbial communities from Yellowstone Lake, YNP, Wyoming, USA - YL17G07_20 | ecosystem: Environmental > Aquatic > Freshwater > Lake > Sediment | place: USA: Wyoming | collected...
ACACCCGAGCTTTGGCGACCAACTGCTCAAGTGGTGGCGGGTTCATGGACGCAGATTTCCTTGGAGAGAAACTCGTGACCCATACAAGATCTTGATTTCGGAGGTATTGCTTCACCGGACTAGGGCCGAGCAAGTCGCACCTGTCTATTTGAAGTTCATTGAAAAGTACCCGGATCTTAACCATCTCTATGTCGCCTCTGGAGATGACGTAAAGCGACTGCTGCGCACTCTAGGACTGGATTGGCGAGTCCGCCTCCTGAACAAGATGGTGCCAGAAATTGTCGAACGATATGGGGGCAAAATACCTTCATCAGATAGTGAATTGGAGACTCTTCCAGGCGTGAGTAGGTATATCTCCTCCGCCGTTAGGAGCTTCGCATTTGATCAACCCGACGTTCTGCTGGACACTAACATCGTCCGAGTGATAGGGAGACTGTTTGGGATTCCTGTAATTGACGGTTCGCGAAGGAGCAAACGATTCGCCGATCTCTACCGGAAGATAGTCGACCGCAGGAGCACACGTGAATTCAATTATGCCCTGATCGACTTGGGGGCTCTCGTCTGCAGACCGAAGCACCCAAAGTGTGGTCAATGCCCTGCAGCCAAGATCTGTCAATATGCGACGTCAGAAGAAGTGCAACCGAACGCAAGTGTTATTCGCTCGAACCTACACCAGCGTCACCATGCGTGAACTACTTGTCACCGATTTGGTGAAGCAGATTCTCGGCCCTCGTGATGGCATCCACGAGACCATGCAACATAGCCCATTGAGTGAGTATGTTACAGGGGTTTTGGCACCGAGGCGGGCTGAGGCCGCTCCGCCCGCAGAAAGAAACATCGACAATGAAGCTGAAATTCCTCGTGCCGAAGGGGGAGCATTCGATGACTACGAAGAAGACGCGCTCGATTCTGATATACTCAGCCCTCCACTCCTTTCTCCTGCTCTGGAACCAACGAGGAGACCCCCATCCATCGGCATATCATTCGAGATTGCAGCCATTTCCGATACTGATCCTCAGCTTGATGTCTGTTTGACGTGGTCCAGATATTTCCCTCAGCAAGAAAACTCTTCCCAGGGACAGGGGTCTCACGGATGGGTTAGAGCTCCACGGTCCTTCACAACAACGCTGAACGCAACTCAAGCGGCGACGATCTTTATCGAGTGGGCATCGGGCAGAGCTAGGACGACGACAATTGTAGAAAACGCAGAGATATCTTTGTATCTTATCCCAGTTGCGAGGGAGGGAGGAATCTGGCATGTCACTCTGGTGATGGCAAACCAGATTCAGTTCAGTCCTACTCGTGAGAGAGATACACCAAGAACCGAACATCATGTTTTTCAACCCCAGATACGAATCAAGCGAGGAATCAACACAAGACTGATTCCCAACAAAAGCCGACTTGAGAGCTATTCAGACGAAGAAAGTGAGTTATCGTTTCTTTATCAAAATCGCCCGTCTATGGCGCAGGGCCATCTTTGTGCCGCTGTATGGGACGAGATAGATTGTGAACGCAGGTACACTGGAACGATCGAGTTCGAAACTTGCAGAGGTGAAATTCCATTTCATTGGGCGGATGGTGACCAGCCGTCAATGAGTCCGGAAGACCGAACCAAGTTCTCCCGCGCAGACCTACGGACCGAATTTGTGCCGCTATACTCGATAGTCGCTCCCAACTATGATTGGCCCAGGGATAGCGATCTAGCACCTGAACTCCATGCAACGGCTCTTGCTGAGACTTGGAACCCTGCAGATCTGCGAACTAGACTCGAACCCCTCACATTGGCCTATGGCCAGTGGATTCAACAACTGAATCAAACGATCACGCATATGACTAGTTCTGAGGGCGAGATTGCGAGACGCCTGATACGCAGATGTAGCGAGGTTCTTGATGGAATTCGGCGAGGAATAGACCTTCTATGTGCAGACGAGAACGCAAGACTCGCATTCTGCTTCTCTAACGCCTGCCTCGACCTCCAGTCGCAGTGGAGTGTTAGACATCGGCCCTTTATTTACAGACCATTCCAGCTTGCATTTTTCTTGCTCACACTCGAGTCAATCGTATATCCAGACCGCGAAGATCGCCGCGTATGTGACCTTCTTTGGGTGCCAACAGGTGTAGGCAAAACAGAGGCTTACTTGGCAATCGCCGTCTTTACCATGGCCTACAGGCGAAGGCGATGCCTCAGCAGAACGCAGCCTGATAGGACGGGAGCAGGAGTCGCTGTCATAAGCCGCTATACCCTTCGCCTCCTCACAATCCAGCAGTTCAGAAGGACTCTGGTCACTGTCACCGCTGCAGACTATCTTCGAGTTCAGGGTCTTTCGCGCAATTCTCTCGGTTCCGTGGGATGGAGGCCAAGACAGTACCAGAGTTCGGATCAGTTTCTGTGGGGAACAACACCTTTCACCATAGGTCTGTGGGTCGGACAGGCCGTCACACCGAACAGGTTGTCCGACATGTGGGTGGGGCGCGACAACAATCGCAGATGCATTCCCGGGGCACTCACAATCCTTGCCCAAGGCGGGGGAGAAAGTGAGCCTTCACAGGTGCTGAACTGTCCTGCCTGTGGGGCCGATGGTCATGACGGAATCTTGGCAATCCCCCCAATGGGCTTGGCCCCGGATACCTATACCATTCATTTCGTGCTATGTCCAGTAAACTCTGCCACTTTCTCTCAATCGTTGAACTCGATAGTAGCGGACTACGGTGACATCTCTGTTAGCAACCCGCGACTCACTGCGCACAGTTCGGCAAATTATTGCACGCTCACCTTCGAAATTCAGTCGCCTAGGAGAATTCGTCCGGCGGCAATTGCTTCGATGTGGAGAACCATGAGGCAAAGGCTGGGCGAGCCCCAGTTGCTTTCCTGTAATGAATCTAGACCAGGTTACTTCTTCAGAACTTATCTGAATATGCATGGCAGAGCAGAACCGTACGACTTCGATATCTTCTGTCCAAATCCGAACTGTCCGCTTCACATCCCGTGGTGCAGTGGTGCACCAACTGGCATGGTTAATGATAGGCGTCCAGAAATGGTCAGAGCAGTCCCATGGGCCGATGGGAATCTCCCAACCGATTTGCCAAGGCAATTTCAGAATGGTTCTCAGCACATCTCAGATAGAATGCCGATTCCTGCTTTGACTGTCGACGATCAGATTTACCATGAAATTCCGACGATGATCGTAGCTACCGTGGACAAATTTGCTAGGCCAGCATTCGAACCAGCCGCTGCGGCACTGTTCGGGAATGTGGAGTATCACCATTGCGTGGCTGGCTACTACCGTCAGTCTCACGTTCAGCATCACCTTCGAAGTGGGAATAGCGACCATCCTAAGTTCGCTGGAACAACTGCACGTCCCAACTCTATGCACGTAGCCACACTTGATCGTCCGGATCTAATTCTTCAAGACGAACTGCATCTGATCGAAGGACCGTTGGGAAGTCTTACGGGGATCTATGAATCCGCCATCGAGTTTCTAACTCAAGAAAATGCTCATCCAGTCAAATATGTCGCGTCAACAGCGACTGTCCGGAGAGCTGCTGAACAAGTGGCGGCGGTATTTGCTCGTACGTTGCGCATCTTTCCCCCACCAGGAATCACTGTGAGTGATCGGTTTTTCCTGCGAGAGCCCTTGGACGCACCACACCCACTCAAAGAAGAATGTGCAGGCAGATTGTACTTGGGGGTATGCGCTCCGGGATTAGGTCCGTTGATACCCATAAGAAACATCTGGGCTCAGTTACTTTCAACAGCTAACAACAATCGTACAAGAGCAACGATCGATTCCTATTGGACGCTTACGGGCTACTTCAACGCAATGCGAGAGCTCGGAGGAATAAGAGCACTCTACAGGCAAGACATTCAAGAAAGAATGGACTTTTTGTTTGGCGCAAATTCGAGAAGAATCCATGACGACAACTGCCAAGAACTGTCTAGCAGATCCAGTTCAACTGACTTGCCTTCAATACTAGATATTCTAAATAGCGCCTATCCAAACGCTCCTGATTCCCTCTTTACGACTTCCATGTTTGGGACAGGGGTAGATATCCCTAGGCTGGGATTAATGGTAGTTCACGGACAGCCCAAGACAACATCGGCGTACATACAATCGACGGGACGAGTCGGACGAAATCGAGGAGCGCTAGTCGTAACATTCTACCGTGCCTCCCGACCTCGAGACCTAAATCATTACGAATTTTTCCATAGCTACCATAGTCGGCTTCATCAACACGTCGAACCGATTTCCGCTTTCCCATTTGCTCCGGGTTCTGTCGATAGAGCGGGCGGCCCCGTGATGGTTCTCGCTCTGAGAAACATGAGCGGCAAAACCTATCCTTGGGATTTGAACGACCAAGCTCGGTTGATGGCGCATCACAGGTCGGACGCCCCTGAGAATGACGCCATATTGCGCGCAATTGTCGAAAGAGCTGGCCATGACCGCAGTGCGGTCTCCTATGGCATTGATAGAGTCAGGGATGCTCTCGAGAGGAAACTGGACTTGTGGAGGGGAGTTGCTGTGCTTCCGGACCCTGCTACGCTCTTGTATGTTGAGTACACTTCTACTAACTCTCCCGTGGTTCTGGGAGATCCGCCTCATCAACGTGCAGGGCGCCGCGTTGTGTACGCGAACGCGCCTCAATCTCTACGTGACATAGAGGAAACGACGGCTTTCGAGGTATGAGCATCATGACCTATCGAGAGATACGAACCCAGCAGATCAGAGAATCACAATTCGTAATAACTTACGGCCCCGGAGCAATAATCGAGGGCCCTCGCGGACCGAGGATTATTCCGCAACCGAATATTGGACTATTCGGTGCAACCGGCCTCAGGCCTGTTGATTATTGCATTGACGATGCAAGAATGACGCTGGGTCTGCTTCGCGGGACGGCAAGAGTTTTTAGACTGCCATCAAACGCAGAGATGCAACTCTCCGACGATGATATCCTTTACTACACATCTTCCTTTCCAGACTGGCGTTTGTGTTCGAATGCTAGGGATCATGGTCAAAACTGCTATGTGTTGTATCATGGCCATAGCTGCCCAGTTTGCCATAGTGCAGCAAAGGAAACCCAAGAGCCCATCCGCTTCGTTCTTGCGTGTTCGATGGGGCATTTGGACGACGTGGACTGGCATAATCTAGTGCACAGAGGCGGACATGGGTGTCATCATACAGCTTGGTTCAGATGGCATCGCGGAGGCGGGGCTCTCAGCGAAATCGAGCTTGAATGTCCCACATGCCAAGCGCACGAGCGTCTTGGCACCGCATATTCCCAAGAATGGCCATGCAATGGGAGGTTTCCCGAAAGAGAACCGCTTCGTTCTCAACCGATACGGCTTGGCGGCTGCAATCGTGTCGCTAGAATTACACAGAGACAGGCATCAAACCTGAGAATTCCAGAATTGAGGACGCTTTTCACCATTCCTCCGCGTGACACTGTCTTACACGATGTCTTGCACCTCTTGCCGATCTATACAATTCTCAATGACCGCCATCGCTCAGGTCGCGATTTCTCATCTAGGGATGAATTGCGAGACGCGCTAGAAGGTTTGGCAGGGCTAGGACTCATTCAGCAGCAGTCGGTCGACAGAGTTGTCTCGAAAGAATGGGATGAAATTGAGCGAGCCATACAAGTCGTTTTGAGCCCATTCCCATACGGAACGACATATCAAGGGCTTCTAATAGAAGAGTTCAACGCTCTCATAGGAGCATCTGCCCGCGAAAGTCGTCCTGTCTACGGTCCACCGCCCTCAACGGACATCATTTTTGAAGTGAACCCGAATCTCATCTCGCGAATAAGAGGCCCAAACAACAACGCGTTCAAAATAGTTCCTGTTTCAAAACTCAGAACCGTGACGATTCAGACGGGATACAGAAGAGAAGTAGATCGTCAGGTGGATCCGAATAATCCCGCCAATCTCGTGGAGATCGGATTCGCACATCCCTCAGCACCCAGTCAATTATGGTACCCAGGAGTACAATTTCTGGGCGAAGGTATTTTCATAATGCTTGATGAAAACGATGGGTGGCATTATGCTCTGGCGCAAGACGCGGCCGCTCAATGGCAATCTGCATTCTCGTCACATTCGGGCTATCCGGCATACGTTTTTCGCAGCCAGTCTCAGGACTCTCCAGATGAACTACACCCAGTATTTGTTTGGTGGCATACTTTGGCACATCTCTTCATCAGAAACGTCGCGATTGAAGCCGGGTATTCCAGTGCGTCGATTCGTGAACGGGTCTATGTTCAGATCGAACAAGGCCGAGCTCGAGGTGCAGCGATGCTATATGCAACGCAGCCCGGAAGCCAAGGGACACTGGGTGGAATGCTCGCATTAGCCAGCCATTTCAACGACATAATGAACCAAACATTCGAGAACCTCGACAATTGCTCTGGTGATCCATTGTGCCGACAAAATCGTTTCTCTCCAGGGCGATATAATGGCGCGGCATGTTATGGCTGCGTACTTGTGTCGGAAACTTCTTGTGAGCATCGAAATATGTGGCTCGATAGAAACGTAGTGTTGGAGAACCTCCCATGAGCTCGGTAAACATACTTGTCACTGGCCCCGAATTGATCCGGGATGGTACGAGAGGTATAGAGCCAGTCGTTGAGGAGTTGATTCGAGAAGCACAGAGCGAAATCCAAATAATGGCCTACGTGATCACGCCACATGCTAGGCGCCTCATCTCACTCTTGGAAGAAGCTGCCAAGCGTAGGGTTGCGATCATCATTGTCATCAACCGATTCGAAGCACAAGAAGAAATCGTGAAGCAGAGATTGCGAGACCTTTGCGCTTGCTCCGAGAATGTGAGAGTTCTGAATTTCTCCGACCCGGGACATAGAGAGCTCCATGCGAAAATACTTGTCGCGGATCGAAAGAAAGCTGTAATCGGTTCGGCAAACTTTTCATGGGGCGGAATGTCGGCCAACTGTGAAGTCGGTATTCAAGTCGAGGGTGAACCTGCTTGGACGCTTGGTAAAATCGTCGATGCTTTTGCGGTTCATGCAACGGCGATTGCCAACTAGATAAGACGAAATCTGCCTTTCTTCTCTATTAACTCGCCATTGCTTATCATTTCACTGACTGACTCTCTGGCGATATCTTGTGCCTTCCATGCATCCAAACCGAACTCCGCACCGTGAGCTTGTAAGTCCTCCCTGATGCCCATACGGAGCTGTGCCATTATCCATTCCAGTTGTACGTGGCCTCGACCAGCTAGGATCTTTCGCGCCAATCTCCTTGACTTGTGTTTCAACGCATTTGTCATCACAGCACTTCGAGTGAGCATGTCGGTGCTAGGGTATGCCCACATTTCAGAGCCAACTTGCATGATCGAATTGGGTATTGCTAGCTTTTCCAAGAGTTCTTTGACGCTCGGACGCTCTGTCGCAGGCAAACCAAGCCTCGCTTGTATTTCGTCGATTGTGAACGCTGACCTTCGTTCACTACTGAGAAGGCGAAGAATGCGATTCTCCCACGGATATATCCAAAGCTTACCTTCAGAAGAGTGGATCTTCCCGCAGGCTTTCAACCATTCCAAAATCGAATACAGGGCTTGGCGCCCAAGAGGACTACCATGTTCACGTTTGAGCAGCTCTTCGATTTTCGGCGCGGCCAATCCATAATGTACAGCACCCATCGTTTCCAATACCAGATCGGCCAGCTCAGTCAGACATTTCGCAAACTGCTGGGCCTTGAGCTCAGCATTGGCACAATCATTTCTGATCCAGAAAAGGTCACACGCGTGTCCTTCGATGGATACTGGAGAGAAGCCCTTCAAGGCTTTCATATGGCATATGAACAGCAGTGTGGGGATTCTAGAATCGGCGGAGAGAGAGATGAGATCAAGGGTCTCGCGTTTTTGCACGAGGCCATCGATGGAGTCTTGCGCGGCCCGATAGGCGACATCATAACCCACTCTGCTTATGAAAGCTCCTTTGGGCCCGCTCCCCAAGAGCCCCAAGCCGGTTAACCACCACAGTCTATCCGCAAACTGGGGATCTGTGTCAGCTGATGTGCGTTTGACGGACTTGAGTGAATCCGCCAAGAAACCTTCTGGATCTGCACCTGATACGAGCGAAAGTAACCCTTCATACATTGTCCGATCGCGAAGGATCGAGCGAGCGATACTACTTATTCTGAGCTTAGCAAGGTCGATCACTAATTCTGGTTGTCCTAGCAGAATGTTCTCTCCCTTCTCCGCAGACTGCCGGAGATTGTGAACATGTTGTTGTGCAGACGCGAACATGCCGCTTACACCGGCTGCACAGGAAATATTGACCTTCCAATTTGCATATGCTGAGTTTTCGACGTAATTCGGAGCGGTTGCCGGTCGCACAGCACCATATCGTTTCTCCAAGTCCTCTAGGGGAACACGGCATCGTATTCTGACAAATCCGATCTCGTCATCGTTTCGTGCAGACGCTTCATCTACTTCCTCAATGATCAGGGCCTCGGGCGTACTCGGTGTCGAGTACCAAACAATGCAGAGTATTCGAACGTAGGTGCCTGCGAATTTCTTGAGGAAATGTAATCCTCCGATAGACATCGAAACAAGTTCAGGGCGTATCACCATGTCAATGCTTGACCGAGGGTCTATGCAACTCAACACTGTCAACATAGGAGGCATTATGGTGAGAATAAGTCCCGTGACTACACAAAGCCTTCCCAGCCGCCTACTCTTAGTTTGAACCGACTCGATCTCGCAAAGATTGTCAAACGTAAGTGATCTTCTGATGAAATCGATATCAGTCAGACTGGTTTTCATGAAGTGTAGGTCAGAGAGATTCACGGAGACTTCCCTATGGAAATCGCGAAGAGCAAATAGGGCCGTAGGATGTAAGCGGTTAACAAATGGAATGGGTTGCACCCCATCAAGCTCACATTCGCCGACTGCGATATTCTCGACGTCATGGAACCGAGACCTAAGACTGAATGCCGATTCAAGGTCAGGGGCAACCAAAGTAAGGGTACAGATCTGTTCATCAAAGTATTTGTCAAAGAATGGTTGTGATTGTGACGTGACCAATGCTCTGATGGAGGTCGAACGTGGCGTGGCCTCTCGCGCACTCTCCAAGAATCTTGCAGCGCCTCGGGCGGGTTCAAGCCAGTACGCGGCATACATTTCATGGGAGAGCGAAAACTCTTGGGCGAGCCTAAGCCAATACACAGCTCCACGAAGGCATGATTGTACAAGTTTGTTCCCCGCTGCAAGTCCGAGATCGACATTCCGGATTTCGGTATTCAACAGCAACTTGGTATTGGCGTCAGATCCCACCAACGTTACGTATAGAGACTGAAGGAATGATCTTACGTAGTGTTCTCGGAGAAATGCCGGTCTGAACGGTCGCTCTCCACGCGTTGAGATCATTCGAGCACCGAAGGCATGGATGGGACACTTTTCATGTTCTTTCTGACATATTAGATCGCCTCCATGACTGTCCGCGACCTATTTCCAAACGATATGAAAAATCTCAAGACGGAAGGATGGATGCCCTTTGACCGTCGTTCGCGGGGCTTCTGTGTGGACAAGCTGGTGTGGGTCCCCGGATTTGAACAAGACCAGCCGCTCATTCTAGTCATTCCGTATTTTCTAGGTTGAGCGTAGCGAATCCATGAATGCGGACGTATCTGCCCCTAGTTAGGGGCAAGTACCACCGGGCCCGCCATCCCCTAGATACGTTTCTGGGCAATCTCTTTGCTTTCTGGGAGCAATCAGCTTGCTCTGTGGTGTTCTGGTTCTTGCGTGGTTGGAGGATTCTTTGCTGGCTTCACAGTCCACAAGTTCCTGCCTTCTGCTCCTGCAGAGGCTTGCATGGCCGATCCCTTGCGCTTCGTTATTAAACGTTGGTTCGAAGAGGACGACACAGCTCTAAGACGAATCCTAGGAGACATAGCCTCGGACGAGGAAAGGCACCAAGACTTGCTGAAACTCGTCATCGACCACGTTTCTTGATGGACCCCGAGTTGTTAGGATTCCACCCTAACCCGTCGGGAAGTTGCAAACCCAGACCGGTCATTGTGTCCTCTTTTCAGCTTGGTCTCTTTCATCAAGACGAGGTAAGCGTAGCCGAAATCAGCGAAGGCACGTGCGGGTCAACATTAAGGTCAGCGAAGAGCTTCTCAAGAAGATGACTTTGAGAGCTATGCTTGAAGTCTCCGTCTGGCACGCTTTGACGATCCCATGAGTCTATCAGGCTTGTCGCGTGGCGACTTTTCACTAATGAGCTTCATTGGAGTGTAACATCGCGGGCACGGGTCTCCTCCATGCGAAGACTCCTCAGGACGCTTTTGAACGGAGAAACCGCACCTCGGACAAAGACAGTATACCATGCCAAGTTCTCCTCTGTTTGCGGGAGGCTCGTTATCCTGACTTTGTAGGGAAGAGGTGATTCATGCCAGACGCTGCTGGACGTCAGGGCCTCAAGCCTCTCTCCGCTACATGTCCTTGCTACAGGTGCAGGTTGCTTCTTGGCTTTGCGTATGCAGATAGAGACAGCAAAGATGGGAATGTCAGCGCGCGGCGTAGCTCAATCCACAGGTTGCAAGCAGAATATCAAGCATGACGGACAGCGCAGGAACAGAGTCTATGCCCGGACGTAACTATGTGTTCGTTATCGTCCGAAGCTTTGCATCGTCGAGGTATCTATCCGCCGAGAACGCCAAGAGCCTTTGCTACATCAGGGACTGCCAGAATGACGGTTGTTTTTGTAGATCCCTCTGAAGTTGTCGCGTATGCGTACTTGATGTTGATCTTGGCTTGGGCGAGCTTCCCCGCCACCTCGCCAAGCGCGCCTGGTCTGTTCTCCAGCTCTATCGCTATTGCTTCTTCCTCAGAGAATCGGATCTTCGCAGCCTTCAAGGCGTCCTTGGCTTTGTCTGGATTATCGACCAGTAGCCTAACCTTGCCTCTGCCTGCAATTACGGCTCCATCCACAGCGGAGATGTTGACTCCTGCGTCCCTCAAGGTTGAGCAGAGCTGCGCCAGAGTACCTGGCTTGTTCTGCAACGTGACTGCGATTTGAGTTACTCTTGGCATGAAATGAACCCGCAGATGAACGATGCGCGAGCTGCTAATAAGAACTTGCTGTTTGACGTAGGAGTCAGACCGAATCGTCGTTTACTTGCCCTTTTGGAATGACCTGGACCAAGCCTTGCCGTGGGTTGACTCGAAGAATTGCCTCCACTTAGCGTTGTCGTCTCTCAGGATGGTGCAAGACGTGGAAAGACCGCAAGCAAATGAAGAGCATTGGCACATACGCTCGAATCTCCAAGCTGGAGGCTCTACGGTTGGATGTAATCGAGCAGGGTGGTTTTCCGTCTTCTGTGACTCTTGAGGCCTCTCCGCTTCATAGCCTCCAAGAGGTGGTGCATCTTTTGCTCTTTGCGTCTGCTGCTGTAGTAGTATGCCTCGTCGACTGTGCCTTCAGCCATGAGCACGGTGACCTTTCCCACGCTTGTTCTGCCGGTTCTGCCTCGACGTTGTATAGAGCGTATCTCGGACGGGACGGCCTCGTAGAAGATGACGTGGTCCACGTCGGGCACGTGTAGGCCTTCCTCTCCGATGCTAGTGGTCACGAGGACGTTGAAACGTCCCGAATGGAACTCCTCCAGTATCCTTACCTGTTCGCTCTGCTTCAATCCCGCATCTTCGAGGTCGCGTGTGGCCTGACCCACGAAACGGACAGCCGAGACCCGGCTAGCCCGGTTGAGGTTCTCAACGATTCTTTCGACTGTGTCTCTGAATTGTGTGAAGACGATTAGCTTCGAGTCAGCGTTGGCGTCGAGTTGCTGGGTGACTAGTTCTCGCAGTCGCGCCTGCTTCGGATGCTCCACCTCCACAAGAGACTCAGACCGTTCCAGCGCGTCGATAATTCGCGGATCATTCGCGAGGGTGCGAGAGGACCTGTTCTTGCTCTCAGGCAGCCGTGAAAGATACTTCGTGAGACTGGAAATTCCTTGCGTTTCAACAAGCTCTATTGCGTGCTGGAGCGAGATGGCCTGTGACTGGAGGAGCATCGCTCCGAAGAGGTAACCCGCCCGACGGCTTGCGAGTCTTCGATGCAATGTCTCGCCCAGGTCGAGGAGCATTCGCTTCGTGACGGTCACGTCGCGCGGTAACAGGTGCGTCCTACGCAGTTTCTCAACCTTCTCACCCAGGACGCCGTGTAGGATCCGGCTGACATCCCTGTAGCCTTCGGGTAATGTGATTCGTTCCCAGCTGAGGAAGACCGGCTTAACGTACCCCGCCACATCCTCATCAGCCTCACTGCGTGCTTCAATATTCTCGATGGCAAGTTTCCCGCAGATCTCTAGGACTCTGTCTTTGCGGGCGCTTGGGGACGCCGTCAAACCCAAAATGAGCGGATTCGATGCTTCACGCTTGTACGCTTCAGCGACCTCAGAGTAGGCGTATTCCTTCACGCATCGGTGAGCCTCATCGAAGACGACCAAGCAAACGGCCGCGAGCGTGTAGCGGTGTTCATGAACGTCGTTCCGTATCACCTCAGGCGTAGCAAAGACCACCCTCGACTCCTGAAAGAGCGCGCCTCTTAGCTCGGGTGAACTTTCCCCGGTCAGCGTCGCCGAAGAGACGTTATCGCCTGCAAGATGCTCCTTGAAGAAGCGAGCATGTTGTAGCACAAGCGGTCTCGTCGGAGCCAAAACCAGCACCTTGCCATCAGGAAACATGCCGAGCCGCTCAACCGTAACCAGCAACGCAATAATCGTCTTCCCCAAACCAGTCGGAAGCACAACGAGCGTGTTCGAGTCCAACGCGGACTTCGCTATTGCACGTTGATACTCGCGAACCTCGATTCCCAACGGATGAGGCACACTATTCACCGCTCTTAAACCCTCCATGAGCGCGTTGCATGCGACAGGGGTCGCCGTTGAAGGAACTGCTGCTTCAGTCGTTCGATCTTCCCAAGAAGCATCGAATCGCCAAATCATGCTTTCCGTATGTGGATCTTCCGGGATGTTTCATCTAGTATGAAGGCGATCTTGTCTCCTTTGTCAAGCTTCAGCGTCTCGACAACCGGTTCAATGAGCGTTACTCGATAGCTCCGAGGCTTGTCACCGTTAACCGGAACAACTGCTGCTACGCCAAGTATCCTCTCCATTGTTTATTACTCACCAAGGCTACGTAAGTCTACGTAAACCTTTTTAAGGCTGCCGAGGATTATAGGGCTACGTAGGTCTATGTAGGTGACCAATATGTCGAAACACCCGGAACTTGTTGATTCCCGCTCCGGTGCAGCGGGCTTTCCGTGGGGCTCCAACCTCCAGAATAGGCGACGTCGTCAAGAATACTCTCTGTTCCTTCTGAGCCTCTTCCGTGAGCTAGCGAAGGAAAGGAAGAGAGTCCCCTTCTGTGAGCTTCAGGCCGAGTTGATGAAACGGGGGTGGCATCCATAGTGCTTAGACTCCCGCCTTCGTTACTTTCGAGAAAAATGCTGTGCTCTGCCTACGTGCCAGCACCTTTCGCTGAGACCGAGCGATTTCGCTTCCAGGCTTTTCATGCGATGACTGTCGTCAAAGTGGTTCGTCGACATCTCAAGTTGGGCTACAGGTTGCTAGCCTTGGAGCACTTTGAGAACGGAGCCAGAATCGATATCTCTTTCGAAACACCTGAAGGAAGAAGACGGATGAATGAGGTCAAATCAGCGAAGAATCTCAACGAAGTTCACTTCAATCAAGCTGCCTTGTACTGGTCCCCGCATTGGGATGAAGTAGCGGTTTCCAACGGCGAGAAAGATGTCATCCTAACTGAGGATCAAATCAGAAGAGTTCAGCACCGAGCAGAGATCACTCGTCAACTCTTGATCAGTCGACCCGATTTGGCCGCATCGACCTTCACGCCAAATGAAGCTGTCTGCGGTACGTGCGTGAACTACCAGTGCCCATTCGTCATCAACCGATCTGCCGTCGAACTCTCAAACGGAGGACTGAAGACTTGAGCATAAGCAAACCCACTACAACTAAATCCCAAGCAGACGCCCCGACCGTTGCAGCAATCTACGCAAGAACATCTTCTCCCAACCAGAAATTCAACTACAGCATCGAGGAGCAAACAAACGAATGTTGGGATTACTGCAAAGAAAGGCAATGGGTTGTTAGATACGTTTTTGTTGACGAATCTCAGAGAGCCAAGACCATTGAGAGACCAAAATTCCAGTTGATGTTGGATAGAGCACGCGCTCGAGAATTTCAAGTCATAGTCTTCTGGAAACTCGATCGGTTCTGCCGCTCTTTGAGGGACTTGGTCAACCTTGAGAGAGATTTCGGACAGTGGGGAGTCAGGCTCTGTAGTGTCACGGAATCTCTCGACACTTCATCGGCCGTCGGGAGGTTCAATTATCGAAATCTCGCCTCCGTCGCCGAGCTGGAAAGCGAGATCATAGGCGAACGATCAAGACTCGGATTATATGGACTGGCACGAGAACACAAGTGGCCCAACGCTTGTCCTCCTCTAGGATACTCGAAGACCGAGAACGGGCGGCTCGCTGTTTGCCGTCAAGAGGCGGAACTTGTCAGAAGAATCTTCGGGATGTACTTGGCTGACAAGTCGCTTCCAGAGGTGGCATACAGGCTCAATCAGAAACAGATTCCCACGAGGAAAGGGCACTGGAACGCGCGGGCCGTAAGAGATGTGCTGACCAACAGGCTATACATCGGCAAATATGCGGTTGCAGGATTCAAGGACGACATTCCAGAACTTCGGATAATCACGGACGAAGTCTTCGAAAAAGGCAAGACAATGATGGAACGATACCGAGCGGGTCACGCTGACAGACCAGGGATGCCATCGGACCGAAAAGCTGCCGAAATCCAGAGACTGCACGAAAGGTATATTGAATTCCTAAACGACTGCTTCTCAGGGCCTCCATCCCTGACGTTCCCGGATCGTAACTGACCGAGAGATACGCGATGCAAACAGTCACAAGTCCGTGTCCTCAATGTGGCAAGGCACAAATGACAAGCTGCCCTGGGGACCGTCGAGAGTTCTGTGCCAACTGCGGTTCGGTTCCAATCCTCAAGAACCGAGATTCCCATCTCAGCCGGAAGCCACCGGACCAAGAAAAGGCTCGCCAAGGATTCGACGACTATCTATCAGAAATGAAACTCGGCGACACAAGAGTCTCTTTTCATAGGTGGATGCGGTCGGCCAAGATTTCTGATCAAAGCGAGAGGAATTTCGCGCTATCTCTCTGGTTGGCGACAGCAGCGGCGACCGCCCTCGCGCTCTCTAAGGAAGTGATTCAAAGCTGCGCTGATCTGCTCAAAGGGATGTTCATCAAAGGCATGACGAAGGGAAAACCCATAAGCGTATCATGCGCAGCCTCGCTATATCTTGCCTGCAGAAAGCATAATGTTGCAGTGACGTTAGACGAAGTCGCAAATGCTGTGGAGTGTGACAAAAGAAAGACAGCTCGCTGTGTTCGCCTAACTGTCGAACAACTTGGATTGAAGTTCTCGGCCCTCGACTTGGAGCACTACTGTCACAGGTTACTCGGCGACCTCAAAGCTACAGGTAGAACAATTGAGTTCGCTAACGATCTCCTGAGTATTGTCAAGAGATCAAGAATCGCAATAGGAAAGGACCCTCGTGGAGTGGCATCAGCAGTCGGCTACCTTGCCTTGCGGCGGAATCGAGAAGAGAAATCACAACGTCAAATGTCCATCCTTGCTGGGATCACCGAGATGACTATCCGAACCAGATGCAGAGAGATCGAGAAATTAATGGAGCCCTGAAGCCGGGAACGTCCATATCAGAAGCTTGTTAGCTTTCTTTGGGTTTCCTTTCCAGACGCCCTC
>Ga0315282_10009151_pt1 | contig 15826 bp, 10 predicted proteins | sample YL17G07_20_MG_FD_203693 | JGI IMG/M metagenome (GOLD analysis project Ga0315282, IMG submission 203693) | Sediment microbial communities from Yellowstone Lake, YNP, Wyoming, USA - YL17G07_20 | ecosystem: Environmental > Aquatic > Freshwater > Lake > Sediment | place: USA: Wyoming | collected...
CACCCTTGCCACACCACCCTCGATGTGGATCTCGACGCGGTTTGCGGTGCTGTCATAGTCGGGTGACTGGTAGACGTCGCCCGCGGGCTGGAAGCGGATGCGGTCGACGTGCAGTGAGCCCAGCCCGAGCGCCGAGCCGATGCGCGCGGCCACTCCAGCCGGCACGCGCATCTTGAGCGAGGCTGCGCCAGCCGTGACGTTGACACGGGTGAACCCGGCCCGCGCAGGCAGGACCAGTTGCGTCGAGCTGGCGCCCGTCTCCAGACACAGCTCGCTCACGCGCAGGTCCGTCAGATCCAGGTTGGCCTCGTTGGCGCCCGTCTTGAGCTCCAACGCCAGCGGGACTGCGCCGTTGAGCCGCAGCGAGCAGTCATAGCCCGTCGAGCCCCAGGACCAGGGCTGGACGTCAACCGGCGCACGCAGTTCGGCGTACAAAATGCTGCCTTCCAGACGGCTGGACAATTCCACCCCGCCCTCGCACGTGCCCACGAGCAGCTCTCCGGCGCCCGCTCCAGACTCGATGCGGAGCCTCCCTGCACCGTGGTTGACGCGCAGTCGGGCTTCGCCGGCACATTGTAGCGGGATCGAGACAGCCTCGGTCCTGGCCGGGCGGCGGCCGGCAACGGCTTGATAGAGCATCCACAGCCCGAGAGCGATCAGGAAGACCGGCCCAAGGCTGATGTGCACGATCCCCAGACTGTTGCTGAGCATGAGAAGGCCCACCAGCAAGAGGGCCGCGCCCCAGAAGAACGCGTTTCTGCGCATAGTATTGCCCTCCCTTCGCTACGCCGCGGTGGCGTGAATTCAGTTCACAGGGCATAGACGAGGCCTGCTGTAGGGTAATACGCTAAGCGGGGCCTGGGGTTGCGCGAAGCAGGCGACGTGTGGCGCAAATCGGCCTTGCCACACGCATCCTTGGCTCCATTATACCTCTTCTTGCGACTGCAACAAACCGTACCTCGAGCCCGTCTGCCGCGTGCAAGCGCGCTGCCGCACAGGTGTACATTTGGGCGATTTGGCCAGTCGTGTGTATAATCACGTGGGCGCAGGGCACGCGCCGTGACGGCACCGGACATCCCCCTCTCCACACCTCCAGCGCATGTGCCGAGAGGGCAATTTACTCAAGGAGAACAACCATGGGTGTGCTCGAACGAATGCAGCAGGCAGTGATTGACGGCAATCTGGAAACCGTGAAGGCAGAAGTCAAGCAAGCACTGGCAGAAGGCTTGCCAGCGGAGCAGATTCTCAACCAGGGTATGATCTCGGCCATGGCCGAGGTGGGGCGTCGCTTCCAGGCCAATGAGTTCTTTGTGCCCGAGATGCTGGTGGCCGCACGCGCCATGAAGGGCGGTCTGGAACTGCTGCGCCCGAGGCTGGCCGAGGCCAAAGTCAAGGCCACAGGCAAGGTCGTCATCGGCACGGTCAAGGGCGACCTGCACGACATTGGTAAGAATCTGGTCAGTATGATGCTGGAGGGCGCCGGCTTTGAGGTGGTCGATGCCGGCATCGACGTGGCGCCGGACGAATTCGTGGAGGCCGTGAAAGAGCACAAGCCGGACCTGGTGGGCTTCTCAGCCTTGCTCACGACCACGATGCCCATGATCAAGTCCAACATCGAGGCCCTGCGCGCGGCGGGCCTGCGTGACAGGGTCATCGTCATGATCGGCGGCGCGCCGATTACGTCAGCCTTTGCCAAGGAGGTCGGCGCTGATTTCTATGCGCCAGACGCCTCTTCGGCTGCCACGGCTGCCAAGCAGGCCATGATTTCTAGACCACGCACGGGCGCGTGACTCATCCGCAGGCGTTGGCCACACGCCCTGTTTCCGTCATATTTATGCAGAGCATGTCCATGGCTCCCGATGCCGCCGGTTACCGCCAGCGCAGGAGTTGAGGTATGGTCTTTCAACCGAGGGTTGACGATCAACTGCTGATCGACGGAACAAGCTACCGCATTGTCGAGCATCCGGAGGTGCCTGGGCGACCTTATGCACAGGAGGGCCGTCAGGGCATCGTCTACCAGCTCAAGGGCCCGGACGGGTTTCGCGCGCTCAAGGCCTTCAAGCCCATGTACCGCGTGCCCGCCCTGGTCTCCCTGGCAGATCGTTTGGAGCACTTCGCCGAGCTGCCCGGGCTGCAGGTGTGCCAACGCACCGTGCTCAGCGCTAATCGCCATGCCGACCTGCTGAAGGACCACACGGACCTGACCTACGCCGTGCTGATGCCCTGGGTGGAAGGTCCCACTTGGATGAACGTGGTCTTGCTCAAGCGGCCGCTCTCGCCGGAGCAGAGCCTTGCGCTGGCACACGCGCTGGCACGTGTGCTCACGACGATGGAAGAACGCAACCTGGCCCACTGCGACCTCTCCAGCCAGAACCTGATGGTGCCGGCGCTGGCCGAGCGCGTCAGCATCTCACGCGGGTTGCGGCCCGACGCCTCCCCGGGCGCAATCCAGGTAGCAAGCTTCGGTGTCGCTCTGGTGGACGTAGAAGGTATGTACGCCCCCGGCCTGGACCGCCCGCGCGACATCATTAGCGGCTCAGCGGGCTACGCCCACCGCAGCCTGGGCGAAGGCGTATGGGCGCCCGAAGCCGACCGCTTTTCTGGGGCCGTGTTGCTGGCCGAGATCCTGAGTTGGCACGACGACCGCGTGCGCGAAATGGCCCATGGCGAAAGCTACTTTGAGCTGGCAGAAACGCAGCAGTACTGCGAGCGGCTGCGCCTCTTGCGCGAGGTGTTGCAACTCTACGGCAACCGAGTGGTGACACTCTTTGAGCAGGCTTGGTTCTCCAACAAGCTAATCGAGTGCCCCACGTTTGGCGAATGGGCCGTCACGCTGCCGCAGGCATGGCCAGTGGTCATGGCGCCCCCCGTCGCAGGCCGCGCGACCCCGTCGCGAGCCCCTGTGCAGCGTGCAGCGACGAGGCCACGGCCCTGGGTCTGGATCGCGCTGGCCCTTGTGGCGCTCGTGGCGTTGGCCGCCGTCATCGTCTCGCTGGTAATCCATGCACTCAGGCCAGGTGCGCTACCGGTGCCCGGGCCGACACCCTCCGCCACTCGTGCTGCCACTCTGACGCCGACAGCACAACCCACGGCGCTTCCAACTTCCACCGTCACACCGCGCCCCACGCCCGCGCCCACATCTTCGCAGCCCATGCTTGCAGGTCGGCTCGCTCCGCTGGCGGTGCGCAGCGTGGAGCCGGGGCGCTCAGGCTACCGCAGGCTCAACCTGGATGGCCTCTCGTACGCTAGGGGCAAGCTGACGCTGTGGGGCGACGTGCAGATGCCCGAGGGCAGGTTCCCGGATCAGTTCTGGCTGGTGAGCTGGGTGGGCGATGATGTCATCAGCCGCTACAACCTGGACCCAACGGATGGCAAGATCAAGTGGTTCCCCGTCACGGGCGAGTACCGCAAGGAGGACGCGCAGGGTGCGCTGGCCACGTGGAGCCCGACCGAGAACACGCGCTGCCTGGTGTGGATTCAGCTCGAGGCCAAAGCTGGCAAGATCTCGGAGCGGACAATGGTGCAGTTCGACCTGAGCAGGCTGCTGCCAGGCTGCATCAAATGAAAGCGTACCCTCCCGAGGGCAAGTCCAGCCCTTGGGAGGGTCGTTGGCAACCAAGCAGGAACCAGGCTCCTGAGCGCAAGAGCCTGGTTCCTCATATCCTTGTCAGGCGGGGAGGCAGGGATTCGAACCCTGGGAGGAAGCTTTTAACCCCCTCAACCGCTTAGCAGGCGGCTCCGATCGTCCACTCTGGCACCTCCCCAGCATGGCTGCGCACTGTCTGCGGAGGGAGAGGGATTCGAACCCCCGGTGAGTTTCCCCACAACGGTTTTCAAGACCGCCGCAATAGGCCACTCTGCCATCCCTCCAGGCGCACACTGTCATATGCGATTGCGGTAGAGTATACTCCAGACCCGCCTACAAGTCAAACTCCGTAGAGCTTCTGGAGCTCGACCAGGCGCACGCGCTTGACCCACGCATAGCCACAGCGGCGGTTGAGGCAGTAGGCCAGGGTAAGCGGGACGATGCCGGTGCCGCGCTCGAGGCCGTTCTCCATCCAGTCGATGGAGGCGTTGACCACCTCGTAGCGGTCGCCGTAGCGCAGCACGACGCCGCGCCGGTCGACGCCGCTCATGCGGCCCACGTAGAGGTTGACGTGCTGCACGCGCTGTGTGGCGAAATCGCCGTTGCCGTAGAGCAGGATGTCGCCCGGCAGCCAGGGCGTGGCGGGGTCCAGTTCCACCAGCTTGGAGTTCTTCTCCCACGGTCGGTAGTAGTTGGCGGCGTGTGGAGTCATGTGGTCTCCGCCCGTGACGGCGTCAGCCGGCCAGTCGTAGTCCAGGCCGGCAGCCTGCAGGCAGATGGTGACCAGGTCGGCGCAGCAGATGTCCTTGAAGTAGATGCTGTTGGGGTCATCCAGGTAAAACACGCCGTGGCACAGGCGCTGCAACTCGGGCGGCAGCACGTCAAAGACGACGTGGTCATCGCCCAGCATGGAGAGGGCCTGGTTAACCAGCTTGCGCGCCTTGTCCGGGAGCTGCGCAGACTGAGGGTAGTTGGAGACGACGCGCGACTCCTGGGCCGCAAGCGGCACGTTGCGCTCAGTGTCCTCGCGCAACTGCAGCACCTCGCGATAGCCGTTGTAGTCGGGGAGTTGCATGCGCAGCTCGTACTCGCCGGGTCGCTCCATCCCGGTCAGCGCGTAGCGGCCGTCGTCTCCAGTCTGCGTGCGCAAGCTGCGCTGGCCCTGGGGCGCGTTGTCGGGCAGCGTGTAGGTCTTGGTCTTCTGGAAAAGGCAGCCGTCCTCGATCAGGCCTGGATTGCACTCGAGCACGTGGCGGAAGAACTCGCGCCAGGTGATGCCGTTGACCTGGTCGCGCACGTACTTGACCCAACACTGCCAGCGGTTGCCTTCGAACCCCGTCAGCTCGCGCATCCAGGCCACCACGGGCGTATTAGGGATGCGCGCATCCTCGGCGCCGGGGACACCGACAAACAGGCACGCTTCGCCCGAGAGCGTCACTTCCACGCCCTTGAGCGGTGCAAAGCTCGTCGCGTCAATGACCTTGCCAGCCAACGTGAACATGGTCCCTACCCTCCCTGCGCTCGCGCCTGCCCATGCTCTGTGCTCAGAGTATACCGCAGCCGTCGAGTTCGTGTCAAAACCGTGCTACAATACGCCCGTCGACATGGCATCCCCCGGGCGGCAGGTGCTGCCAGGCCTCTATCGAATCACCTCGACCCCACCCATGTACGGACGCAGGACCTCGGGCACGACGATGCTGCCGTCGGCCTGCTGGAAGTTCTCAAGCACAGCAATCAGAGTTCGTGGCAGGGCCAAGCCAGAGCCATTGAGCGTGTGCACGTACTCGGGCTTGGTGCCCTGCCCGCGACGGAAGCGGATGTTGGCGCGGCGAGCCTGGAACGCCTCGCAGTTCGAGACGCTCGACACCTCCAGCCACTCCTGGCAGCCCGGCGCCCACATTTCGATGTCGTATTTTTTTGCGGCAGCAAAGCCCAGGTCGCCGCTGCAAATCGACACGACGCGGTGGGGGATGCCGAGCAGGCGCGGCACGTCCGAGGCGTGCTCCACCATCCTTTCCAGCTCGTCGTAGCTGCTCTCGGGCGCGGTGAACTTGAACATCTCGACCTTGTCGAATTGGTGGCCGCGCTTGATGCCGCGCACGTCGCGGCCGGCGCTCATCTTTTCGCGGCGGAAGCAGGCGGTATAGGCCACGTAGCTGAGTGGCAGGTCGGCCGCGTCGAGGATTTCGTCGCGATGCAGATTGGTGAGCGGCGTCTCGGCCGTGCCGATGAGCCAGAGGTCCTCCTCGGCGTCGTGGTAGATGTTGTCGCGGAACTTGGGCAGCTTGCCGTCGGCCCACAAGCACGCCTCGCGCACGAGGTAAGGCGGGTAGATCTCGGTGTAGCCGTGCTGCTGGATGTGCAGGTCCAGCATCCAGGTGATGAGGGCGCGCTGCAGGCGCGCGCCAAGGCCCTTGAGCACGTAGAACCGCGTGCCCGACATCTTGACGCCCCGGTCAAAGTCGATGATGTCGAGCGCCGTGCCCAGGTCCCAGTGCGGCACGGGCTCAAAGTCAAATCGGCGCGGCTCACCCTCCGTGCGCGTGACCACGTTCTCGCGCTCGTCGGCGCCAACGGGCACGCTGGCGTGCGGCAGGTTGGGCACCTCCATCAGCTTCAGGTTGAGCTGCTCGTCCACGGCCTTGACCTGCTCGTCCAGCGCCTTGATGCGTTCGCCCACCTGGCGCATTTCGTCCTTGAGGGGCTGGGTCTCGGGAGCGCCGCGCAGACGGCCGATCTCCCTGGAGACGTCGTTGCGGCGTGCCTTGAGCTGCTCCACCTCGCGCAGCAGTCCGCGGCGTTGCTCGTCGAGCGCCACGATCTCGTCGATGGGCGCTTCGAGGTGCAGAGAGGCGATGGCCTGTCGCACCTGGTCGGGATTGTCGCGGATGAGTTTGAGATCGATCATGGTGCACCTCCGTGCAGAGAATAGCAAACGCCCCCAGTCGTGAAAGGACGTGGGGGCGCACGTGGTGCCACCTTTCTTTGCCGCTGGAGCAACCCTCCAGGGCCTTTGGACCCGCTAACGGGGGCCATCCGGCGTGAAGCGCGGCTCGGGAGTGGATTTCGGCGCTGCCTGCCCGTCGCCTTCCACTGTTGGCAACTCTCTGGTTGGCCGTCGCAACGCCTACTCGTCTCCGTCACAGCCTGTACGGCGCCATTATAGCACACGTCGCTGAGGCTGTCAAAGATCTGCAGACTACGCAGATCTCGCAGACTATGTTTCGTTCCGTGGATTCTGTTCAATTAGGCAGCGCAGCCGCCGCGACGGGGTGCGCCTTCGACAGGGTTCGTAACGAGAGCGCCCGCTGCGAACCCTGTCGTCCTTCAACACCTACCGCCGCTCGCGGCGTCTACCTGGGGTAGTTGAACCGGATGGCCATGCCATCGTGGATGGCGCCGGCCTGGTTGAAGCAATACTGCAGCCCGATGCGCCCGGGGACGTCCTCGATGCCCACGGTGCTGCTCCGGCCATCGCCGCGTGTGTTGATGGTCATGCTCTGGTACTGGAACTTGATATGGTTGACACCCTCGTACAGGATGGTCTCGAAGGTCATGCCGTGGGTGCCATCTCCATAGTGAGCGACGTTGTTGAATTCGACCACCAGATAGCGATTCGGCGCCGAGCCAAACAACTGGTAGCGAATCACCCCGCCGGAAATGGGTTTGAGGTCGGTCCAAAAGGCGGCGGCCATGCAGTTGGGCTTGGACGGGTTGGGCAGCGTGGTGTTGGGGATGTCGTAATAGCCACGACTTTGGTCAAACTGCAAAAAGCCGTTGGTGTCCACCAGGAACTGGCTGTAAGCCACGCCATAGAAGCGGAAGGAAAAGCCAATCGGATAGGGCCCGCGATACCAGTCATCGCCTCCGGGCACGTCCACACCACCGGCCGTGTCGATCCACTCAAAGGGCACGGTGGCGTCATAGGTGTAGCCGAACTGGTCAGGGCCGCCGTACGGAGCAACGCCCGTGGGCGTGGGGCCGGGTTGGCTCGGCGTGCGCGTCGGCGTGCGGGTGGCCGTTGGCCCATTGCGCGGCGTGCGCGTCGGTGTGCGACTAGGTTGGCCATTGGGCGTGGGGCCTGGACTGGGCGCGCAGTCGCGCAGGATGATGGGCAGGTACACCCACGCCTCGGGCGTAAAGGGCTGCCAGGTGGCGAACTTGGTGGGCGTGCGCGTGGGCTGCTGCCGCGTGGCCGTGGGAGTGGGCTGGCCATCGGAATAGCGCAAACGCAGACACAGGTCCGAGGCCGGATTGGTCGCGCCCGCCACCTCGATCCACTGGCCGCCAGGACCCGCGGCGCTGACGTAGCACTTGCCACTCTCGTGCGGACCAAAGGGATCGATGCACAGCGGCCATTTGGAGGCGGCGTCGGCGATCTTGGCCACTGCCACGAGCTGCTGGCCCTGCGCCACGTTGAGCGCCGGGCTGACGCCCACTGAGTAATAGCCCGCGTAGGGGTAGGACAGGTTCTCGCGCGACCAGAGCAGGTTTCCGAGGGTGGTGCCGTTGAAGCTGCTGTAGATGTAGAGGTCCACGTCGGTAGTGACGTCGGCAGTCCAAAACTCGAAACGTGTGATGCGCGTGTTGCGCGGGGCGGTGAACTTGGTCAAAGCCCAGCCGGCGGTGCTGTTGAGTCCAACCGCATCCCACTGGCCCGCCTCGTCGTAGAGCAAGACTCCGCCGCGCGCGTCATAGTCCATGTAGCGCGTGAACGCCGACGTCGTATAGCCGATGCAGGCCGAGCCGTAGGCAATGTAAAAGTACCCGTGGTCGCCCCAGCTGGTGCCCCAGCTATTGCGCACAATCCAGGCGCCGGAGCCACCCGCGTACTGCAAGTTGTCGTCCCAGCCCACGATCAGCACGGCGTGGTTGGTCTTGTTGTTGCAGGGATGGACGAGAACATAGTTGCCGCGGTAGGCAGAGAACTCCTGGCCCCAGGCGTCGTTTTCCCCGGCGTTCACTGCGGTGTAGACCGGACCGTTCTGCTGGATGAACGCCTTGAGCGCGTTCACGTCAGGTATGGTGCGTCCATTGAACATCTTCCACTCGATGGCGGTCTTGATGTAGGAGCAGGAGCTCTTGCAGCCCACGTCGTGGCCCACGTAGGGGTCGCAGGTTTCCAACACGGTGCCCTTTTGCGAGAGCCAGTTCAGCACGGTTTGGGCATTGCCGCCGTCGCAGCTTCCCCAGAACACGCCGGGCGAGGGCGACCAGTTGTTGGCTTCCTGCCAGTTGCACTCCTTGGCATTGTTCTGCGAAAAGTTCCACAGCGGCCCGCCGTCCACCAGGATGCGGGACTCGAGGCTGCCTAGGCTGGCAAAGGTATAGCACGAGCCGCAGGAGGCCTGGTCCTCGACAGCGCTGACCTTGCCCTGCTCACGCCAGTCGAAGCGGCTGGTCAGTGTGGCGGCGCTGACGCCGGCGGGCATCTGGTCGCCCTTGAGCCACGAGAAAGACATGGGCGGATCGATGTGGCCGGTGCCGGGCGGCAGAGGCTGGCTTGGCAGCGCGTCCATGGGCGCCATCTCGAGCACCAGCTGCGAGGCGGGAGCTGCCTCGCCGCAGGATGGCGGGGTGGGCGTGGTCTCAACGGCCTGGCCTTGTGGCGCCAGGGCACGCTCGGGCGCCTGCGCCGGGCGCAGCGACGACCAGCCCAGAGCGGTGTCGGGCAGCAGAGCGATCGTCAGAGCCGTGGACAGGGCCAGAAGCAGCAAGAGTCGCACGTAACGTGTCATTCGAACCGTCCTTTCGATTGGGGTCGAATCAGCGCACGTCCAACCGGGGTCGCGTCCCGGTGCGAAGCGGCGTAACCGTATTCTAGCGGTTCCACCCCTATGGGTCAAACAGACCCTCCATCGCGCGACAAGCCCGTTCGTAATCCGCGCCGTTCGTAGTCCACGCCTCAGCGTATGGCTGGCCCACTGACGTGGGTACCACAAGCCCGCTCGTAGTCCACGCTTCAGCGCGTGGCCGGCCCACTGACGTGGGTACTACGAACCCGTTTGCTACGGACCCAGGTTCACCCGCATGGGCTGCCCCAGACTGCGAGGGACGGGACGCGACGACCAGCCGTCCCAGCAGCCATCTCCCGTGCACTTGCGCAGCACGATGTCGTCCACGTAGGCTCCCTCGGGGGAGTTGGTGTTGTCGTCGGCGGCAAAGATGATGCCGACCCATACGCGCGATTGGCCGCACAGGTCGCCCAACGTGGGCACGGCGCTCAGGTCGAACGCGCACTCCTGCCACTGCTCATAGCCACCCGAGTCGCGCAGGCCCCAGTAGTTGCTGCCGTCGACGGACGCCCCCACGAACAGCACGTCATAGTCCTGCTCCGAGTTGAGCCAGTATTGAAAGTCAAGCTCGGCAGCCGTGGCGTCGACCAGGGTGAACGGCCCGTAGAGCAACGAGGTGTAGACCGAGTCCGGGTAGTTGCTGCCGCAGGACAAGCCGGCGCCTCGCGTTCCGCCACCCACGGCCCAGCCGCTGTAATTCCCGCCGTGGGGCTGGCAGTCGCGCTTGCCCCAGGAATAGCCGTTTGCGGCGCCTGGCTTGATGCTCACGCGCCACGCGCCGGGGAAGGCGCCCTCAAAGTCCTGCTGCGTGATAGTTACCCAGCCGCCAGAGGGTGGCGTGGTAGGCGTGGGGGTGCACGCCTGGGGCGTGACGGGCGTGTTGGTGGGCTGGCCCTGCTGCGTGGGCGTGACCACCACCACGCGCTGCAGGCCCTTGAGCATGATCGGCAGGAAGACCCAGGCCTGCGGCTCGAACGGCTGCCACGTGGCGGTGGGGGTGGGAGTTGCAGGCATACCCATCTGGCTGGTGCGCAGGCGGATGCCCACGTCCCACTGGTGGGCCACGCCCTGGTCCTCCCACGTACCGTCGGCGCCGGTCCTACTGACAAAGGTGCGGCCTGTGACATGGGGTCCGCGCTGGTCAAAGGGCACGGGAAACCCCGACGTCGCATCGGTATACTTGACCACGGCGATCAGATCGTTGCCAGGGATGGCGGGCACGTACGCGCCCACCGGCAGCGAGTGGTAGCCCGCTTCGTTGTAGGAGAGGTTCTCCTGCGCCCACAGAAGGCCGCTCGGGCGGCTGCCGTCAAAACTGTCGTAGATGTAGACGTCGACGTCTGTGGTGCGGTCGACGGTCCAGAACTCGAGGCGCGTCACGCGCCCGCGGGTGTTGGGCATGAGCTTGACCAGGCCCCAAGCCGTGAGCTGGCCCGCACCGTAGCCCACCGCGCCGTTCCAGCCCCCGTCATCCAGGAAGAGCAGCTCGCCCGTGGGGTCATAGTTCATCCACTGCAGGCAGTAGGAGCTCTGCACGCCGATGTTGGCCGAGCCGTAGGCGATGGTGAAATAGCCGTTGTCGTCGCCATAGCCACAGGGGCCGCCCCAGTTGGTGCCCCAACTGTTCTTGACGATCCAGGCGCCGCGGCCACCGGCGTGCTGCAGGTTGTCGTCCCAGCCCACGATCAACACGGCGTGCGTGATGCCCTTGTCGAGCGAGCAAGGGTAATAGAGCGTGTAAGAGCCGTTGTAGTCGCTGAACTCACGCTGAAAGTCGTCGTTGTCGCCCGCATAGAGCGTGGTGAAGACCGGGCCGTACTGCTGGATGTAGGCCTTGAGCACGGCAGGATCGGGGATATTGCCGCCGTTGATGTAGCGCCAATCCAGCAGGGTCTTCTTGTAGTCGCAGCTCCGGTCGCAGGAGATGTCGCGGTCCTGATAGGAATCGCAAGACTCGAGCACTGTGCCCTTGTCCGCCAGCCAACTGGCGACGTACTCGTAGCGTCCGCCGTAGCAACTGCCCGAATAGGAACCATCAGGGAATTGCCAGCCGCTGTCGGCCACCCAGATGCACTCCTTGGCGTTGTTCTCGGAAAAGTCAAAGCTGCCGCCGCCATCAATCTGGATGCGTGATTCCAGGTTGGCCAGCGCGGCGAACGCGTAGCAGGAGCCGCAGTTGCCCTGATTCTGCACGCGCGTGATGACGCCGCGTTCGCGCCAATCAAAGCGGCTGGGCAGGGCGGCGGCGCTCACGCCCGCGGGCATGCGGTCGGCCTTCAAGTACGAGAGGTCCATGGGCGGGGGTTCGTAGCCCGTGCGCGGCGATGGCGACCGCTGCGGCCAGGACGACGTGGGCGCTGCGTGCGGCTTGAGCCCGCTTTCTGGTGTCAGCGCTCCGTCCGGGGCTGTGGGCGAGAGCACGGGGCCAGCCGGCGCGGCGCGCGGTGGCAGTGCCTGGCCTGGCGCAGGGCCCAGCCACAACAGGAGTGCCGTAGTCAGAACGAGACTGGGGAGCAACCAACGACCGAAGCGCTGCATCTTCGTGCCCATCCTTTCAGGGGTAATCGCAATGTCGTTTATCCGGCAAAGCCGACACGGCCTCTTCTGGGCGTGGGCTGCCCGCCGTCCAAGACGCGAGCGGCACGGGGTCGTGCTGGCAGATTGTAGCCGACTCTGTGGCAGAGGTCAAACGTCGGCACCTTCCCGAAGGGGCCCACGGCAGGCAACCAAGCAAGGCAACGCCAACCTTCTGGAACGTGTTTCGCTGAACGTGCTTCTCAGTGCGCCCACGTACAGCAGCAGTTGTACTGCCACCTGCCGCGCAAAGCATCCCGCCGTGCAGCAGCACATCAGGAATATGATCGGCAGTCAAGTTGCGCTGGATAGCCCTTCGCCTTAGCGCAGCAACAGGTAGTGCAGACGACCGGCCAGGGCGCCACCCAACACAAGCCAGACCGTGTCCACGCGCAGGCGCAGTAGGGCAGCGAGTGCCAGAACAAGCAGCAGCGCGGTCGGCACGTCAACGATGGCCGCTCCCAGCAAACTCGCGCTGCCTACCAGGATCCGGCCCACCAGGGCCACGTTCACTCCCTTCAGGAAGGCCTGAACCGGCGCCCACTGGCGCCGGCGCGGCAACCAGGGGCCCAGCGCGGCCACGATCAGGAATTAGGGCAGGAAGAGGGCGAGGGTAGATACCACAGAACTTGGTACGCGACCACCAGGGACAGGCTGATCAGCGTGGCGGGGACGATGAACGCGACGCCTCCCGCCACCAGGCCGGACCGTCCCGCGTATACGTAACCGATGTGGCTGGCCGTCTCGGTGGCACTGGGTCCTGGTACGAGATTGGCTGCGGCCAGCATGTCCAGGGGGTGCTTGCGGCGGAGCCACCCCCGTTTCGTGACCGTTTCGTGCTCCTTGACGGCAATGTGGGCAGCCGGCCCGCCAAGGCTCAGGCAGCCTAACTTGAAAAAACAGCCCCACAACTTCCCACAGGCGCTTCGGTGCGCTGGGTACCTGCACGTTCTCTCACTGTCCCTTTGCGCAGGGTGAGGTTGGGCAGATAGACGTCCTGTCCGCTAGTCAGCGCCACAGGTCGGCTGATGGTCACAGAATCGTACCCTGCTTCGCAGTAGGCCAGGTTCGCGCGGCGCTTCGTCGGCCGCGACGACCGATCAACGGACTCCGGACCGGACAGGCGGGCACGTTGCGCCGTCGCTGCCCGACTCCGCTTGTCCCTTGGGGTGTCTGTTGACAGCGATGTGCGGGTGTTCGGGTTGTCCTGCATAGGGTTTTTGTGCTATAATCGCGCCACGAACTCACAAGGAGGACCTGCGATGAAGAAGGACCTGCTTTCCCTGGCGGACCTGTCGAGCGATGAACTCTGGCACCTGCTGAATGTAGCGCAAGAGCTCAAGGAAGAGTGGCAGGCCGGCGGCAATCAGCCCATCCTGACGGGCAAGACCCTGGGCATGATCTTCCAAAAGCCCTCGCTGCGTACGCGCGTCTCGTTCGAGATGGCCATGCGCCACCTGGGCGGCCAGGCCATGTACCTCTCACCTGACGAGATCCAGCTCGGCAAGCGCGAGAGCGTGCCGGACGTGGCGCGTGTGCTGAGCCGCTATGTGGACTCCATCATGGCGCGCGTCTTTGCGCACAAGGACCTGCAAACCCTGGCGGCGTATGCGCGCGTGCCGGTGATCAACGGGCTCTCGGAGTATTCGCACCCCTGCCAGGGCCTGGCGGACCTGCTCACCATCCTGGAGAAAAAGGGCGTGCTACGCGGGCTCAAGCTGGCCTGGGTGGGCGATGGCAACAACGTGTTGACCTCGTTGCTGTTTGGCGCCAGCAAGGTGGGCATGGACGTGAGCGTGGCGACGCCGCGTGGCTACGAGCCGCGCGCCGAGGTGGCCGAGGCGGCCTTTCACATCGCGCGCGAGAGCGGCAACGAGATTGAGATCGGCTATGACCCCCGGGCGGCGGTGCAGGGCGCAGACGTGATCTACACGGACACCTGGACCAGCATGGGCCAGGAGGCCGAGTCGGCGCAGCGCCGCAAGGTGTTCCCTCCCTACCAGGTCAACGCGGCCCTGCTGGCCCAGGCCGACGAGGAAGCCATTGTCATGCACTGCCTACCCGCGCATCGCGGCGAGGAAATTACTGACGAGGTGGCCGACGGCCCCCATTCGGCGATCTTTGACCAGGCCGAGAACCGCATGCACGCGCAGAAGGCCGTGCTGGCCGTGCTCCTGGCCAACAAGTAGCAACCGGTAGAGGCTAGATGTCCGACATTCTGTGGGTGCTTGGGCGCATGCGCCCAGGCGACGGAATCGATATCCTGCTGGTGGCGGTTGTATTCTTTGCCCTGCTGCAGCTCATCAAGGGCACGCAAGCCATCTCCCTCTTGCGCGGCGTGATCATTTTCGTCTTTCTCGCCGTGCTGCTGAGCTCGGTCTTTCGTCCCATCGCCTTTAGCTGGCTGATCGGCAACGCCATTCCCGCCCTGCTGGTGGCCATCCCAGTGATCTTTCAGCCCGAGCTGCGGCGCGCGTTGGAGCGTCTGGGGCGCGCGGGCGGCCTGATCGACCGGCCCAGACGCGAGGCAGCCGCCAACCGCGCCATCAGCCAGGTGTCGCGCGCCTGCCTGACGCTGGCCGAGCGACGCCACGGCGCGATCATCGTTCTGGAGCGCAACACCGGCCTGCAGGATTATGTCGATACAGGCATCCGTATTGACGCGCAGGTCTCTAGCGAGCTGCTGCAGACCATCTTTTACCCTAACACGGCGCTGCACGACGGAGCCGTGATCATGCGCGAGGACCAGGTGGTGGCAGCGGCGGTGGTGCTGCCGCTGACTGCCGTCACGCTGGCCGACCGTCAACTGGGCACGCGCCACCGCGCCGCGTTGGGCATCAGCGAGCAGACCGACGCCATTGCCATCGTGGTCTCAGAAGAGACGGGCACTATCTCGGTGGCGCACAACGGACGTATGGTGCGCCACCTGGACGAGAACCGCCTGCGCAACATCCTGCAGCGACTCTACGGCCCGTTCGTGCAGTTCGATCTCTCGGCCTGGTTGCACCAGCGCGTGGCCGGCCAGTCCAGAGGCGATGTGCCATCGAGGGCCGACCCACACGCTCAGCAGCCAGAGCCCATCGACCCTACGCCCGAGGACTCTACCGTGCAGGAAGCGTCTGCCCACGAGACCCCAACAGGGGACCCGGAGGCTGACGCATGAGAGTGTGGCGCGGAATTCTGTCGAACCTCAGCTCTGCGCTGCTGGCGGTCTTCCTGGCGGTAGTCGTGTGGGTGGTAGCTATGTACGAGAAAGCGCCGCCCCGCACGCAGGTCTTCCCCACACCCATCCCGCTCAAGATCCTGAACCTGAGCCCGGACCTGGTCATTACCGGCACCACGCCCACCGAAGTCAGGCTGCGCGTGCGCGCGCTGAGCACCAGTTGGGACGGGCTGCGTCCGACGAGTTTTGAGGCCACCGTGGACCTGCAGGGCCTGGAGGCCGGCGTGCACGAGGTACCCGTGGTGGCCAAGGCGGCCGACAAGGCGGTGGCCATCCTGGACGTCGAACCGGCGCGCTTCACGCTCACCCTGGAGCCCGTGGCCGAGCGCAAGGTGCGCGTGCGGGCCAAGGTGCTCGACGAGGAGAGCATTCCGCTGGGCTACGTCTCGCGCACACCGGTGGTGGAGCCAGAGCAGGTGACAATCCGCGGACCGCAGACCAGCGTGAGCCAGGTGACCGAAGCGGTGCTGGAAATCAGCCTCAAGAGCGCGCGCGAGACCGTGACCAGGCAAGACGCGCCGACGCTGCTCGACTCTGCGGGAAACAAGGTGCAAGGGGTGACGGTCACGCCCGCGGCCGTGGTGGTCAAGGTGGTGATCGAGCGCCAGGTGGGCTACCGCGACGTGACGGTGCGCGCCAACCCGCGCG
>Ga0315282_10009152_pt1 | contig 15823 bp, 19 predicted proteins | sample YL17G07_20_MG_FD_203693 | JGI IMG/M metagenome (GOLD analysis project Ga0315282, IMG submission 203693) | Sediment microbial communities from Yellowstone Lake, YNP, Wyoming, USA - YL17G07_20 | ecosystem: Environmental > Aquatic > Freshwater > Lake > Sediment | place: USA: Wyoming | collected...
AAGCAACGCAGGCACAGTAACGCCTGCAAGTGCATGGTACAATGCAAATGCACTAGTAGCAGAAATCGCATCAGCAAACATAGGCTGGCAGTTCAAGAACTTCACATGCACTGGCGCAGGCTGCTATTCTGGTCCTTCATTATCGTTCACAATAAATATGATAGGCCCAATGACCGAGTATGCAAACTTTATTTGTACGGGAATATCAACCTCAACGACCACCATCCCAACCTGAACATCCTCAACAAGTACCATCGACCACCCTCAACAACCTCTATGACATCAACATCGATAGCCTAAACAACAATGCCATATTACAACTATTGCACTGGCGGGACGATGCCTTCAAACGTAGCATTATCATACCCCACGTCCAGCCCAACATTTAGCTGCTTTGGATCTTATTATCCTTGCACCTACAACTACCAGACCTACCCTAGCAATACACTGGTCATAGATGGCATTTACGGAACCATATCAACCACAGACGGGTGGACAAATGCTGATGAAGGGGCAACTTGGATCTGCACCTGGAATCTGTTCAATTCCAACAACCCCCTCCGGCACCCAACACCATAGCAGTTAGCGTCACCTACAGATACATCAAACCATATCAATACAGTCCAACGTCAGACACAGTAACCATAGAATCACATATCGACTCTGTTTCTGAAACATCATAATGACAAATGCGAAACAATGCCTTTATTTATTCTTTATTCTTATTTGCTTATAAGTGCGGATGCAACAAGCACGATTTTACGCTTTCTACAGCTGTTGACACTGCTCTAAATTCACAAACGAAAGGTATTTATCTTTAATTCAGCTATAACTCATACATACAACTTTTTAGGTGCTTGCGATCAAGATAAAAGACATACGTTCCATGCCTGATAACGCTTTACAGGACAGGCTTAATGAGCTAATTCTTGAGCTCTCCATAGAAAAGAGAAAGATAGCTGCTACTGGAGTTTCGAGCAAGGTTGTGAAGACAAGAGAGCTAAGACGCACTATAGCAAGGATAAAGACTGTTCTTAACCAAAGAGGTGCAAAGAGATAATGGCTGACATATGCCCAAACTGCGGTCTACCGAAAGAGCTATGCGTGTGCGAAGTCCTTAACAAGGAGGGCGAGGGCAAGATAAAAGTCTACTCAAAGAAGGCGAAGTTCGACAAAATTATAACAATAGTAGAAGGCATAAGCACCAACGAACTCGAGTCTGTTTCAAAGTTCCTCAAAAAGACGCTTGCAAGCGGCGGCACATACAAGGACAACCTGATAGAGCTTCAGGGCAAGCAGACCGACCGTGTGAAGAAGGCGCTTGTAAGCCTGGGTTATAAGGCAGACAGTATCGAAGTCGTATAGCTAAATTGTTACGACCTTTTTCCCAATTTCCTGCCCAACGATTCTGATTTTCGCATCATACAATGTGTGCATTTCTTAATTCATCAATCTTTTTCTTTTTCAGTTTTGAGAAACTCTTTTCATTAAGGTTCAGATACTGTAATAACCTTTTATCAAAAGTTTTTAGCACGCCGATTAACTCGTCAATATATTGCGTTAAATTGTAACTGTGTAGAAGTACATACAGCTTCTTTGCATCCAATCCAGAGTAAAGGAGCATGCCAACAACGTCAATCATATCCTTCTCTCCCTTAATGCTCCTTTTCCTGTTCAACAGCGCGCCAAACTTGAGCGCCAAAAGCGCCTCTGGCGTCGGTAGTGTGAATCCACCATGATTTTCTGCGTAATGAGCAAGCACCTCTTCTAAAGGTAAGGCAAGCCTCGAATAATTCGGCAGGTAGATATCAATGTCGAACCTGTCTAACCTTATCTCGTATTTCTTTAGCCGCTCGTTCTTACTCAGTGCGTATTCCGATTTCAACCGGTTCAACGCGTCATAACTAACTACAATATCAATGTCTTTTGACTTGTAGAGTTTTGTGTAGACATATATCGCCCAGCCACCTATTAGCATAAAGTCCATCTGCCCCTTCAACTCTATGAGCTTTAGCCAGCTCTGCTCGGTCAGTTCACTGTTCCAAAACTCCATACAATTCACTAAACCTCTTGTTTAAAGCGTCAACAAACGCCTTTGCATACCAGGTGCGTATGTTCCAAAGGTCTACAAATGCCTGGGCCATGCACACGGACGAATGTACCAGCTTTCTATTTTCCATCTCTTTTGTCAGCAGGTAGTCTGCTTTAAGCACGAACAGATTTGGTGTTCCTTCTACACGCCTAAACCTCTGTTTTACCTCATAGAGCAGTTCCTCGGTAGCATACATATAAACCTCACCGTAGTCCGCAGGCACATCTCTGTAGGTCAATTTATATGCTGTATATGCTGTGAATGCTACGCCATCCGGCATGCCACCTTCCACACCCTTTACCGGCATGTCAACCCTTGTTGAGTAAACAATATCGTTGCTTAAGCTTCTGTGCGTCGACCAAAAAAGGAGCAGCCGCTCTAAAGATACAATCGAAAATGACCTAAGTGCTACGCGGACAGCATTTATACTTTCCAACTTCGAAATAACGTTATTTATCATACTCAGCGATATTTCAAGCTCTTTAGAGAGCCCAAGCTGTGTAAATCTGTTTTCTCCTTTTATGTATCTACATGCTAGGGCTCTGTACACAAGTTCTTGCTTCTTCATATTTCTGTTTTTGTACAAGTATATATTTATATGTTTCTATTTATAACGAAACATATAAATACAATCAATTTATTGATTAGAAACATACGTACGAAGCCGTCTAACGAACCCCCACAACCCTTTTCCCGTTCTCCTGCCCAACAATCCTGATCTCTGCATCATCAAATTTTTTGTTTAACTCCTTTCCAGAATTAATTCTATCTAAAAATATGCCAAGCGCCGCCACCTCAGAATGCGGCTGGTTGCCCACCGCGATATTATAATCAGAGTTCTTATAATACCAGCCATCTACTTTTCCTGCACCTACTACCACCAAGACTCTGCCTCTTTGAGTTTTAAGTTCATTTATTCCCTTTGATATATTTATACCATACATTGTGAGGTGCACAACAATTCCTTTCTTTTTGCGCCACTGTTTGACATAAGCCTTGCCATTTCTGGTGCTTTCCATAAGGAATTTTTTCCCGCCCCACTTACTCACAACTTTACTGATAGTATTCAAAATGCTTTCATCATGCCCTTCGAGTATGAAGCCGCTTGCGCCAAAGGCCCTCGCAACAAGCGCAACATGCGTTGTCACCCTCTTGTCGCGCTTTGGCCTGTGCCCTATCCGCAATATAAAGCAATTTACCATATCATATTTTAAACGAGAAGATTTATATGGTATTTACAGTAAATTGAAGAGTGATTCCCTGGCTGTAATGGCTATAGAAAGCAGTGCACACACGCTCGGCGTAGGTATTGTGAAAAACGGAAAAGTTCTTGCAAATTCGAGCGCGATGTACAAAATATTAGACAAAGGGATAATACCTGCTAAGGTTGCAGAATACCATTCTAAAAATGTCGGGCTTGTTATAAAACGTGCACTTAAAGAAGCTGGCATAAGCCCAAATGGAATCGAGGCCATAGGCTACACCAAAGGCCCCGGGCTGGGCCCATGCCTGCGCATAGCGCAGGTTGCTGCAAGAACCATTGCTCTCCTGCAGTCCATACCTATTTTTCCGGTAAACCACGCTGTAGCGCACATCGAGATAGCAAAACGGCTTTCAAAAATAAAAAATCCTCTTGCCCTTTATGTGAGTGGCGGCAACTCCCAGATAATCGGTCTGGTTGAAGAGCCATTCAGGCATTACCACATCTATGGTGAAACCTTTGATGTCGGTGTTGGCAACATGCTTGACAGCTTTGCCAGGGCGGCAAGGCTCAAGCCTGCGTGGGGCTCTTCAGTGGCAAAGCTTGCTGAACGCGGGCATTACATACCAATGCCGTATACCGTCAAGGGTATGGACTTTACATTTACGGGCTTGCAAACCAACGCCATAAAGATGCTGGAAGAATTTGACCACAGAGACGTTGCATTTTCCCTTCAAGAAACCGCATTTGCTATGCTTGCCGAGGCAACAGAAAGGGCACTGCTGCTTACTAAAAGCACTGGCCTGATACTTTGCGGCGGTGTAGCACAGAGTGCAAAACTTCGCAAAATGCTTTCAACGATGGCAAGCTTGCACAAAGCCGAGTTTTATGTTGCGCCAAACGAATATAATGCTGACAATGGTGCGATGATCGCACTTGTTACTGAGCTGATGCTTAAGAACCAGCAGTCAACACCTCCCAAAAGATGCACAATCGATCAGAAATACAGAGTTGATAAGGTAGAGATTACATGGTAAAATCAAAAATCATTGCAGAAGGTGCAGAATCGCACATATATTCTGGAAATCTATTTGGTTTTAATCTAGTTATCAAATACAGGCATGAAAAGAAATATCTTGCAAAAGAACTTGACCAGCTCTTGAGGTCTCAAAGGACCAAAACAGAAGCAAGGCTTCTTGCAACAGCACGCCTGCATGGCATCAACGTGCCAGCTGTCCTGCTTGTAAGGAGGCATGCGCTTTACATTGAAAGAATAAACGGCAAGACTCTCAATGAAAAACCAAACACCAGCACGGTTGCCCTGTCTGAAATACTCAAGCATGCCGGAAGATACCTTGCGCAACTGCACAGCATTGACATAGCGCATGGGGACTATACGCCGGCCAACATAATGGTAGACATGCAAAACAAGGTCTGGGTCATAGACTTTGGCTTGTCTCTTCAGACCGCCTCCTTAGAAGAGAAGGCGCTTGACATCCTGCTCATGAAAAGGTCAATAAGCAGAAAAGCATTCAGAGCCTTTATAGATAGTTACTCGAGGCATTGTGCGAAAAACAGCGCAATACTTGGCCGGCTGGCCGAAATAGAGAAAAGAGGCAGGTACCAGGTAAGAACCCTGCTCGCCCAACAGCCACCAAACAGCTAGAACATTTCTGCATTTGGCCATCCTACAAATTGGGGCTCTGTTTGTAGGCTGGGCAACACTCCTCTGCTAACCTCCACACTTTTCCTAGAATATATGAGTGCCAGCATTGCAATAAATGTTATAATGTCTATTGCAAGCACGTAAAGCTGGCCCGTATTTAAATATTGGTAAGTGAGCACACACACTATCGATACGCCTGTTAATATACCCGATAGAAAGCTGCTTCTGGATCGCGCAAATATTGTTACACCTGCCGCTAGTCCGAAAAACATGAGCGCAGGGCTAAATATCGCATACGCGTCGCTGAACGTCATCCTGCTGATAAAGAAGGCAAAACCCACACTGTTTGCATAACTGATCACTGCTGCAACCTGTGCATTTGCAAAAATTACGAACAAGACAAACCCCAAGAGGAAAAGAGTTGCCGCCACAAAGCTGAGGCTATTGTAACCAACCCCCATCTCCAATGCCGGCCCAGCTACCTTATCAACATCCTCCAGGCAGTAATAGTGCTTATTGTGATCTACTATATCCTCAAAGCAGAAAGGCCTGTGGCAATACTCGCAAATCGCATATGCCGGACGCCAAGGATGCCATGCACACACCTTGCCGTGCGCCGCTTCCCTACTTTCAATCTCACTTTTGCTCTCTCTTTTGTTAAGAACAGCTTCCCCACCCTGCTCTCTTAGTGCAGCCTCTACAACATCATATGATCCTACTGGCATCACATATGGCGCAGGTTTCTCTGGCGCGTAATACTGGGGCCTCTGCATTCTTGGTTGTGCTTCAGGTATCTGTACTGTTGGTTGTGATAAAGTCTCCATCTTTGGTGGAATTTCTTTTTGTACTGTTAGCTGTGGTGCAGCCTCTACCTTCGGTGCAGTTTCTACGACGGTTGTTGGAGGTGCATGCTGCGCACTCTTCTCAACTACTTCCTGAACCTCCTTTTTCTCTTCCCGCTTGCTTCTTAGCTTAAATATAAGCAAGTCTGTTTCAGGGTTCACAACCATCAGATCATTCTTTTAGCACGATTGATTGCCGCACTTTTCTTTTTCTCAAATATGCCTCTGTGCTTTGCACAGCTTATGCAGTACCAGACCTTCATCCTCTCGAAAAACCTGACGTCATTTGTCGTATGGGTATCTGTGCTAAAGCTTATCGACTTTTCGAACGAAACCGCCTTATTTCTGGGTACCTTTCTGCCGCATGATTCGCAGGACACTGAAGTTTCTTTTCCTCGCAAATTAAACACCTGTAATATTTAACGGACAAGTAATAAAAAGATACTCCGAAAGCTTTAAAACCTGATTTTGCATAAGATTATGGATATAATGAAGATCTACATAATAGCTGACAAGGCAGGTACATGCTTGTACATATCTAATTACCTTAATTCTGGCCCCCACAAAGCGATAGCTTCGGAATTGGAGAGTTCAGACTACAAAGAACAGCTCGAAGAGCTTGAGTCAAACAAAGATGCCTTTGACCTTTTTATAGTCATATCTGCAAATCCTACCTCTTACGTTATAGAGGCGAACAAACTTGACGGGGTAAGGGCGGTGGTATGCAGGTCTGAAGAGGATGTTGGCGAAGCGATAGCCGCGGATGCAAACGTGATGGCATTTGATGCTGTCAAGATGAGCAGGCAGCAGGTTTCAAAATCCTTAGAGGAGTTGAACGAGGGTGTTGTTGAAAAAAGTAGGCCCATTTTGCAACGTACTCCGAATCTTTCTGAAAGGATCAAGCGGATGACTTCACAAAAGCCAAAAAAAGTGCAGCCCACTAGGCGTGATGAGTTAGAAGAAGATAAAACGCCCCTCTGGGACGGCCATAAAAGCATATCCGCAAACATAAAAAATATTTTTGGTGTTGAATGATGATGCTCGCTTCATGTGAGCAAGCATTGAGATTGACAATACCTGCTGTGAGGATCGCAGTCGCAGAAACACTTGCGGACCGTGGAATGCGGCAGAAAGAGATTGCTAAGGTCTTAGGAGTCGCACAGCCCGCAGTAAGCAAGTACCTGAACCACAAGTACTCTTCAAAAGTTGCAAGGATAGAACAACTTGTAAAAGGAGAAGGTCTTGAAAAAAGAGTAGTCAAGATGGCGGTCAATCACAAAAGCAAGACGGAGATATCAAAAAACATAGACAGGGCAGCGTCGCACAGCACTGTGGTCAGGTTCGCTCTGGGTCTTTAGTCATCTTCTTTTAAAGTGCAGCAGTTCGCTGCTTGCGTTTTCTATCTGCATGCGCGCAACATCCTGCTTTCTCCTGAAACCGGACAGTATTGCATCTGTAAACCTTATGCCTCGTGTTGCATCATAAACCTTTTTCATGAATGAGAAGTAGAGCTTTGCCTCGCTGTGCATGTCTTTCATGAGCGCCTCCAGCATGCTTCTTCGCAGCTCTCCAACAGCGTCAAGCATGCCGCTCAAGTAGGCTTCTGGTTCAACGCCAAGCTCCTTCATCGAAGTTATTCTTTTTTTAGTTTTTATCCCGTAAAGAAGCATTGCCTCTGCATACTCCTGATAAGCCTGTGACGTATAATATTTGAAATTTGTATCGATCTTATTCATACTTTTTATCCTATTTTTTATGCTTTTTATCAGGCTATTCGCACCCGCAATCCTGTCGTTATGAAGCATTGTTATTATCTGCCCTGCCTCTCTTATAACGTCTCTCGAGAGCGTCACCACCCTATCGTAGTTCGCCTGCTTTTTTGTGAGATAGTTCGTAGCATTTTTGATATCGTCTTCAAATCCCATATTATCTACCTAAATTTCTACCGTAATGGTATAAATACTGCTGTGCAAATCCTGCGTACCTGCCCCAACGCTCTTCTGCAAATCTATGCAGTTCCTTAATGCTTTTTTTCCTGTTTTTGAAGTAGTGTCTTTCGAGGGTCCTCTTTATCCAAACGTCTATCGGAAAGGCCTCAAGCTTTCCGTAGCCCATAAGAGCTATGCAGTCAGCGACTTTGTCACCAACCCCTCCTATCTTCATAAGCTCTTCCTTTAAGCTCTTGTAATCAAGTCCACCAATAGCATACAGGTCAAGATTGTTTGTACAATGGTCTGCTGCCTCCTTAATATATTTTGCCCTGAAGCCTGTGCCGCATCCCGCCAAATCTTTTACTGTAGCTTCAGCCAGAACCCTGCTTGTTGGCAACGCCTTTGCAATCGGCATTCCATTGTTGTCATAAATCGTTATACCAAACCTTTCAAGTATTTTTTTTGTTATAAGCCTTATTCTTTTGATGTTGTTGAACTGCGATATTATAAAGCATAGGGTTGTCTCCCACGGATCATTCAGCGTTACTCTCATGCCCCTATATTTTGATATAGCACTGGCAATTATTCTGTCTGTCCTTATTTCATCATACATGCTCCTTATATCGTCGTCCAATCTAAATCTCCTGCTTACGTCTGCCCTTGCTTTCAATACGTCTCTTGCGCTTATTAGCAACCTTCCCTTTGATGTCGTGCCGTAAAAAGTTACTATTATTAAATTGTTTGCAGTGGCATACCTAAGCCTATTTGACCCTTGGTCATAATCCCCATAGAAGGTCAAAGGCTGCGCACTTTCTATGGTGTGACGCATGCTGAATATGGATGTGCGCAAAACCTGATCCCTACCCTCTGCGGTTAATCTATCCATATATGATCTTTATAGCACTTGAACAAATTTGGCAGGATCAAAAGCGATCTCTTTCCTCAGGAAATCGTCGATCTCATCGACCTTTAGCCTCACCTGCTTTTTATCATCTCTGTAACGCACTGTTACTGTACCGTAATCATTAGAGGCCTTGTCAACGCTTCCATAATCGACAGTAATGCAAAACGGCGTGCCTATCTCATCCTGCCGCGCGTACCTTCTGCCTATGGAACCAGAATCGTCGCGGAATACCTTGAACAAGTTCCTTAGTTTTTTATGTATGGAACCCGTGAGTTCGTCAAGCTTCTCATCCTTTTGTAATGAAAAGATACCACATACAAAGGGGGCGATGTATGGCTGTATGCTTAAAACAGCCCTATCCTCTATTTTATTGTAAAACACATCTAGCAGCATCCAAAGGTTTCTGTCAACTCCGAAACTCAATTCAAGTACGTGAGGCATAAACTTTTTATTGCTTAGATTAACAGAGAGGTCTTGCTTAGAGCCCTTAGAGTGCGAGTTGAGGTCATAATCGGTTCTGTAATGGAGCCCCCCAACCTCTCTAAAGCCGCCCCAGCTTTCAACATCAACCTCAATATCCATATGCACTTTGTTGTAGAAGGCCTTTTCAGCACCAGCCTTTTCCCTAAACCTGAATTTGTCCTGTGGAACCTTGAGCACATCCCTGTAAAATATGTCTATCAGTGCCATATGGTAAATATAAAATTCTGGCATGTTGTACTTCTTGGCAAATTCCCCGATTGATAGGGTTTCGATTTTATCTTTGTCGTGCATCAGCACATTGAGCTTTCTTCCGTCAAATCTGCCGGTATCAACCTTCCATGCTTCTGGATCAAAAAATATCTGAAGCTCTGCCTGTGTAAGCTCCCTCATTCTGTAGAGGCCCTGCCTTGGCGATATCTCGTTTCTGTACGCCTTACCTATTATTGCCAATCCAAGAGGCAGCGCTCTTCTCAAGGTTGCAAACTCTCTATAAAAGTTCAGATAAACGGACTGAGCCGTCTCAGGCCTAAGGTATCCTCTTTCTATCTTTTCCGGTCCCAGCCCAAGCTCAAACATCATATTGAACGCTTTTGCTTCAGCAAACTGCGCTTTGCACTTTGGGCATTTTACTGAATTTTCTTTTATTAGCCTGTTTATCTCATCGACAGTTGCACCCTCCGATACCTTTATGCCTTGGTCGGCGAGCACCACATCTGCCCTATAGTAGGTCTTGCACTTAGGACAGCTTACGAGTATGTCGTTGAACATAGCTGCGTGCCCTGATGCAACCAATGGCTTGTCAGGCAGTATAGTAGAGCCCTCCATTAGGTAGTAATCCTGTGCATCAACGAAAAAAGATGTCCAAACGCTTTCGAACCTCTTTTTTAGAAGTGTGCCTATATGACCATAATCGTATATGCCTGCGCTGCCTCCGTATATTTCAGCGCTAGGCCAGAACATGGCAGTCCTTTTTGCAAATGAAACAAGCTCTTCAATATCCATACAAACGCCATTTTGCAAGAATTATTGGTTATCTGTGCAATCAAGTATAGTTATAATGCCGAGATTTAAATACCTGTTTTTGTATAGCTGTCATATCTTATACACACTACGAAAGAATTAAATTCTTGGATAACACTACCTACTATGGTGCTCATTTGGCAGAAACAGATTTCAAAAAGCTCAGAGAAAAGATGATAGGCGCAGCAAAGGAAGGGATAAAACAAGCCTATGCTAGCGAAGAGTACGCGCTGATGCAGGCAATAAACGCCTATCTTGAGCTTGACAGATCGTACAACCTAGCCTATGAACGCCTTTCAGAATGGTATGGCTTGTATTTTCCTGAGATAAAACTGCATAGTGCAAAGATGCTTGCAAATCTTGCTCTTGTGCTGAACAGCAAGGCATCAATCGACAAGAATGCTATACTTTCGCTTGTTCATGAAAGTGCCCAAGTAGAATCGCTCTATGCCAAGGCGAGCAGTTCCATGGGCAGGGAGATGAACGACGATGAGAAAGAGGCAATAATAAAATACGCCCAGCTCCTGCTTTCAATGGACAAGGCGCTCTCATCGCTTAACGCTTATATAAAAGTTGCATCAACCAGGCTCATGCCAAACACTACATTTCTTACAGATGAAAAGATTGCGGCCGAGCTTCTCAGCAAGGCCGGTTCTCTGGAAAGGCTCGCAATCATGCCATCAAGCACGGTTCAGCTGCTTGGTGCTGAAAAGGCATTGTTCAAGCACATAAAATTCGGCAGCAAGCCCCCAAAGTACGGCGTGCTCTTCAAGCTATCAGAAGTAGGCACAGCAAAGCGTGAGATGCGGGGCAGAATAGCGAGGGCATATGCATCGAAGATATGCATAGCCCTGAAAGCTGACGTGTACACAAAGAACTTTATCGCCGAAGGCCTCAAAAGCGATTTGGCAAGGAGCATGGAGAGATTAAAGCGGGCATCAGCAAATCGCCCAACCAAGGAAAAAGACGATAGAAAAAGGCAAAATGCTGATAAAAGGAGAACATTTAGTAAACCATAAAATAGTGGAACACCCGCCCTTCCGCTACTACCTAATTTTTTGTGAATTTAGAAAGCTTTAAATACCTACTCATACGCTATAATCGTGATTCAATCATGATTCATTTGCAATTGAGTGATGATTGGTTTATGAAACTGTAGTGGTGTGGTCACATGCGTTCAAAAAGGGAGGTAGAGAGCGAGCTTGCTTATCTTAAAAAAGTGCTTGATAACATATCAGACGAGAAACCCCAATTAAAAAACCTTTTGAGCAGCGAAGACGCTGAGAAGGAAACGAGCTCAAAGCTCTTTTCACTGCTGAAGTACATGATAGATGAGAACAGGAAGACAACGATGATACTCAACGACCTGAGACAAGCCATGGCGAGGCTTGAAAAGGAATTTGGCGAGGCGTACGAGAGTGAGGAACCAGCCCAGCTAGAAATGGCTAGGCATGACCTTCCTACAAGAGAAATATCTCTTTCTGAAAAGGATGTGCAGATCGTGCATCTGATACAGCTTGCACCAGACGGAATGGCCTGTGCGGATGACATAAGGCAAAAGATGTCATACAGAGGAAGAAATGCGGCATCTGCCAGGCTTTCAAGACTGTGCAAATTGGGCGTACTTGCCAGATACCAGTTAGGTCACAAAGTGTTTTACAAATATGATGCTAGCAAGACGACCAACACACTAATTGTTACACCCCCACAGTAAGGAGCCTGCCTACGGGTGGGCTCCTACCCAAATTTATTCGATTAGCGCGAGCACTGGCCGAATTAAAGCCCCTTCAAGATCCGCCTCAAATTTTCAAAATCATGCCGTATAAGTGCAATGTTCTTCTTGAATCTTATGGCAGCTGCAGGATGCAGTGTTACAAAATATTTTCTGCCATTTTCAACTATCAGCTTGCCGTGATCGCTCATTATGCTTTCTATTCCAACAAGTTCGTTTGCAGATAAAGAGCCTACTAGCACTATTAGTTCAGGTCTGATAACCTCAATCTGCCTGTACAGAAACGGCTTGCACGCCTTTATCTCACGGCTGTTTGGAAGCCTATTGCTCGGAGGAAAGAACTGCACAACACTTGTTATATAAACAGAATCCCTTTTCAAGCGGGCAATGCGAAGCATTTTGTCAAGCAGTTTTCCGCTCCTGCCCACAAATGGCCTTCTCAACCTATCTTCGTCTGCTCCGGGCGCCTGCCCTATAAGCATGAGCTTGGCGTTCGCAGGGCCCTCCCCCGGCACAAAGCTTTTGCTTAATTTCCATGCCCTTTCTGTTCTCAGCAACTTAGCGTACTTCTTATTTATCGCTTCAAGTGCTTCGAGCCTGTCTATGTAGGCGTTTGCCTCTCGAAGCGCATTAAGGTCCTGTTTGAACATAAATTTTGATGCTTCTGTCTGTCTGATGCTGAGCCACGCATAACCCTTATGTTCCTGGCTTATCTTGGGTTTTGCATTATTGCTCACCCTTGCTATAAAGATCGTTACATCCTTCTTGGCCCTTTCTTTATGCTCATAGTACCAAAGAGTCATCTTTTGCTTAAAAAACCTTTCAGGCCTTACATCCATATCAGTTTCTTCTTTAGTTTCACGCACGGCCGCCTTCAGCGCACTCTCCCCCTTTCTTATCAGCCCTTTTGGTATATCAAGCATGCCGGATTTCTTTTTTAGAAAAAGAAATACCCTTGTGCTATTTGAATATTTATAAACAAACGTGCCAGCGCTATAATAAAACCTCATTTAATCATTGTTTTTGTATAGAGCCCGCAATCTTGTAGGATGCGCACATAAAGCCGTTTGGCATTTGAGCAGTGTAACCATTAAGAATGTTGTACAGTTCAGCTTCTATGAAATTGATGCTATTGGCCCTCATTTCACACGAAACGCTAGCGTTTCGGTATACAAAAAACTCGTAGTTTAATGTCAGGTTTTTTCCTTGCACGACAGCCGGCAGCGAAAAATAGTTCACATCAAACGTGTAATTGCCTGACCTTACTTCTGCAGCTGTTACTACCACTCCATTCTCTAATATTGCTATGTGCCTGCCTGAAATTGAATCATAACCGGCAAGCATGCCCCCCAAAGAGGTCGAATTGCTAAAAGATGCCAAAGCAAAGATGCTGCTGTTGCCATTATACGTGCTGTTTGACAGTGCGAACAGTCTCATCCCATTTATGTAGCCAAGGGTGGAAACATTCATCCCCGAATAGCGCAGTATCCGCAAATAGGTCATATCTATGGTTATATTGCTTATTGAGTTTGCTGGATAGCTTGTTATGTATATGGGATTGTAGATCGAATTTAGATAAGGTAGCGAGAAGGCAAAAGCCGTCAAACCCACAACAAAAGCAGGTATGGCCACCATCGCAGTGATTTTCGGATTGAATCCTGCCAGCTGCACCTTAAACGATTTAACAAGGCCTCCTTTTATTTTCCTTACATTAAGCCCGTACTTGTATGCAAGCAGCACCATCACGATTATAGAAACATCAAATAATATCTGGCCGACAAAGAGATGAAATGTGCTTACTGCCGCACCCAATCCGTAATACGCCCACATCAGGGCTATGAAAGACATGCGGAGTATGTTTAGCGCAAACACCAGCAGAAAGCCAGAAGCCACCCATATTGTCTTACGCGATATTTTTCCTTCATAAAAATATGCAACAGGCAGTAAAAACATAAAAAAAGCGATAAACGCGCCCCAGTCCGCACACGTGGATGCTATAAAAACAGTTGAAGACGAGGGTGCTATTATGGCTATGCCATTTTTGACTACCGGAACTCCGACGTATTTCAGAACGCTGTAAACCAAGTTTGCATTGAAATCTGTGAACGCAGCATTTAGGTTTATTATCGAAAATAAGACGAGCGGTGAAGCAAAGGCAGAATACACAATCAGAAATTTCAGCTTCTTAATTCCATCAAGGCCGAATATGATTGCAATCAGGGATGCAAGCAGCAATGGAAACAGCAACGCATCTATCCTGTAGCTCATGTACAGCGATGAAAGTGCAGAGCGCGAATACGAAACCAGCAAGATATATGCGATAAAAAGAAAAGACCCAAACGCGACGTCTCTTAAACTTCTATTCAGGATTAGGTCTTCTTTCAATGAAAAAAAGATGGTCAAAAACAGCATCAGCATGGGCACTATAATATAGCTTGCTGGATCTGAGTCTGAAATAACAAATCCAGTCAGCACTATCGAATTGAAGGAGCTCAGCAGAAAAGCCACAGACAGGATAATTAGTCCTATCAGTTTGTTTGTAGAGCGTTTCATCAATACACCATACACCCTCAGCCGAAATGGGCTTCATCACAAATCAGAAGTTACTCTTTTCTTCATAGGGTAGTAATATATTAATCGCTAACCTTAAAATATATCTGAAAACCTACCATAATGATATTATGCCAAGGATTCACGGCTACAGATATGTGGAACATACTGCAGATGTAGAATTCATAGCATACGGAAAAACACTAAATAGCTTATTCAAAGATGCACTTCTTGCGCTCTTCGACACCGCTGCTGACCTAAGAAAAATTGCTAAAAGCAAAAAGCCACGCACCACCATACTAATATCTGATAGAGCACATACAATTGAGGATCTTCTTTGGTATGTGTTGCAAGATGCACTTTCCGCAGCAGATTCAAAAGGCATTTTTCTATACCATGTTAAGAATGTAAGGATTCTGGAGGATAAGAATAGCGAATTTGGCGCTAAGCTGAAACTTATAGGAGTCAAGGAAGAGCCAGAGTTAGCAAGGTTAAGCGTTAAAGGAGTTTCAAAATATAACCTTAAAGTTGGCAAGAAAGGTAATTTTTACAAAGCAAGCGTAGTTCTTGATGTATAAAAATCTGGAATTCATACAAGATCCTTAGTGACCTTGCCATTTCTCACAATGCCATAACTTCCAAATTCAAACTCCTTCCAGCGCGAGAAAAGTTTGTCCATCCTATTCTTAAGTGCTGCGAAGTAGATAGTCAAGACTGTGCCATGTGCGCATATCAGTATCTTTTTGTTACTGTATTCGCCATTTATCTTTTCTACAGCTGCCTTGAACCTGTTCAAGGCATGATTTGCCGTCTCCCACCCGCGTTCTGTGTAGTTCGGGTCTTTGAAAATTCTTGCTTTTACATCCTCGTATTCCTTTGTTGGAAGTACCTCAGAACCTGGCCGTTTTATCTCGCCAAGTTCATCGACTCTCCTTATTTCCTTGTTTAATCTTTTTGCAATGGGTTTTATCGTCAGGTATGCCTTATCTTCATTGGAGGAAATCAAGATATCTACGTCGTCGAAGATTCCGCTGTCGGCAAGGTCCTCTGCAGCTTTCCTTCCTTCCTCGGTCAACGTCCATCTCTCAATGGGTACGTTCTCTTCCTTTTTCGTCTTTGCATGTTTTATGAAAACTAATGTGTTTGCCACTTTATCATCTAACTAACAAATTTTCTGTAAAGTATTTTAAAAAGCCGGGAGAGGGAGTCGAGCCCCCCTATGTCGCTCTGCAGGCGACCGCATAGCCGATCTGCCATCCCGGCCAATATCATACTTGTCAACTGATTATTTAATTAATGTAGGGCAAGAAATCCTACTACTTTAGTTGTAGGATGAATTGCCACAACAATCATAACTTTTTCTACTGTTTCTTATGTGATGGCGAGTGTCAGCCATAGTGCT
>Ga0315282_10009153_pt1 | contig 15823 bp, 12 predicted proteins | sample YL17G07_20_MG_FD_203693 | JGI IMG/M metagenome (GOLD analysis project Ga0315282, IMG submission 203693) | Sediment microbial communities from Yellowstone Lake, YNP, Wyoming, USA - YL17G07_20 | ecosystem: Environmental > Aquatic > Freshwater > Lake > Sediment | place: USA: Wyoming | collected...
AAGCGCTGTCCCTCCCAGAGGCGCACCAGTTCATCTTCGCGAAGGCGCGGCTCAGCGGCGGCCGGGAACTCGATGAGGTGCGCTCCCGCGTCCGCGGCCTCCCGCGCTTCCTCCGCCGACCCGCCCACATCCCGGTACTGCGCCCGTCTCTCCCGCAACAGCAGCGGCATGTGGCGTTAGCCTTCGCCCTTTCCTTCGGACTCGCCCTCCGGCGCGGCCCCGTAGACGAAGCCCGCCCGCTCCGCAATCAGCGCCAGCAACCGCACCGAAGCGCCGCGGGGCTGGTACTGGCCGGTCTCCCACTCACTGATGGTCTGCTGGCGGGTGCCCAGTTCCTCGGCCATTTGCTCCTGCGTGAGCGACAGGTGGGCGCGCAGGGCGTGCACGCTGCCGGCGTCCCAGGCGACCTTGCGCTTCTTCCTTTCCGCCATGGCGTAATCTTACACGCTACCGTGTAAGGAAGTCAACTAGCCTGTTGCGAAACTAGTAGTGACAGGCAGCCTCCTTGCGTTCGGCGAAAATTGTTCGTGATTTTCTGCCCCTAGATATTGACAAGAATTCCCGGTGATGATAATATCACTATGAAATGAATACTGCCAAACGATGGTACCAAATAGATATGAATGATAGTATCTTTGCCCCACATTTTAACATCGATCCTGAAATCGACGCGATGCTTAGGGGCATCGAAAACAATAATTGGCTTGTCGAAAACATGCTGCTTATGCCAAAGCACGAAGCTTGGATACGGCGCGAAGTGTCGGTCAAGCGCGCCGCCGGAACAGCCCGGATTGAAGGGGCTGGAATGGAGGAGGCGGACGTCAGTGACCTCATGAAGAGGGCTCCTAGCGGCCGACTGAGCGAAAACGAGCAAGCCAACATCAACGCGGTACAAGCATACGAGTTTGTGGACTATCTCAGCGATCAACTTGACATTCCCGTTGGTGAACTGGTCATACGAGAACTTGATCGATATTTCCTGCGAGGGATGGATCCCACACTTACCCCTGGCGTCTATCGGTTGGGAGAGAACAAGGTCGGCGAGTACACGCCACCCAATCAGGGAGACGTTCCAAGCTTGATGAGCGCCTTTGCCACATGGCTCCAGGATGATAACAACGAGATTCACCCCATCGTGAAAGCGAGCATGGCTCACATTCATCTTGTTGCCATCCATCCCTTCTGGGACGGAAATGGCAGAACGGCTCGCGCCCTGGCTACGCTGATGCTTCAGAGATCGCGTTTCAGTTTCAAGAAACTACTGTCCTTGGAGTCATATATGTCCCGTATGAGAGATGACTACTTCACAGCCATTGAGAGGACCTTAGGTCCTCGCTTCTCACCAGATTATGATGCCACCCCGTGGCTTCGCTTCTTTGCCATTAACTTGATGGCGCACACAATTGAGTTCACACAGACATTGACCGAGTGGCACCGAAACATGAGTAAGGTGTACGAGTCCTTTGAAACAAGGCATCTCAACCATCGTCAGGCAGATGGGCTTGCATACGCAGCTCGAACGGGCAGGATCACCCGCCCGGACTACATCGAGATAACGAATGCGGCTCCAGCGACAGCCTCACGAGACTTGGCACGGCTCGTCGAGGAGGGGTATCTGACTCCAGAGGGCAAGACACGCGGTCGGGTCTATCGATACGTTAGTCGGAGGGAACAACCCAAGGGCGAACCCCCCTCAGAACAGGGGCAATTGTTTGATCAAACGCAACAGGAAGGAGCGGATCAGCTGAAGTAGAAAAAAGAGAGAGCGGCAGGCTTGTCAGCAAGTCCGCTCTCTCTTCGCAAACGGGTACCCCGACACTCTCTCCGTTCCGCAACAGGGTACAACAACAGCAACAGGGGCAAGCTGGCCGCGCGGTTATTGCGTTGCCGGGCGAACTGCGCTAATATTGCTCTAGCACTCTCCCTCCGAGAGTGCTAACCACGCAAAGAGGCAGCGGCGCTTCACGCTGCCCGAGAATCTCAACTCCCAGTCTGCAGAGAAGGAGGACCCAAGGTTGGCAACCAAACTGATTCCCTTAGCGGACAAGCTGGTGATCAAGCCTGTTGTTCAGGAGGAGGTGCTCGCAAGCGGCATCGTCATTCCGGACACCGCGAAGGAAAAGCCCCAGCAGGGCGAGATCATCGCCGTCGGGCCCGGGCGCCTGGATGACGATGGAAAGCGCATCCCCATGGACCTCAAGGCCGGCGACCGCATCCTCTACGCCAAGTACAGCGGCCAGGAGGTAAAGATCGACCAGGAGGAGTACATCGTCCTCTCTGAGAAGGACGTCCTCTGCAAGGTACAGATAAAGTAGCCTGAGTCTCTGCCTCTGCCCGCTAAGGGCGACGAGCAGGACCCCGGAAAGGAAATTCTTGTATGGCGAAACAGTTGGTATTCAGTGAAGAGGCGCGACGCGCCCTCATGGAAGGCGTCGACGCCTTGGCGGACGCCCTCAAGGTCACGCTGGGGCCGCGTGGTCGCACCGTCGTCCTCTCCAAGAAGTTCGGGCCGCCGGTCATTGCCAACGACGGCGTAACCATCGCCAAGGAGATCGAGCTGCCGGAGCCGTTCAACAACATGGGCGCCCAGCTGGCGCGCGAGGTTGCATCCAAGACCAACGACGTCGCCGGCGACGGCACGACGACCGCCACGGTGCTGGCGCAGGCCATCGTCCGCGAAGGGCTGAAGAACGTGGCTGCCGGCGCCAACCCGATGTCGCTGAAGCGCGGCCTGGAGCAGGGCGTGGAGACGGCGATCAAGGCGCTGCGCGATTCCGCCCAGCCGGTGGCCGGCAAGGAGCAGATCAGCCAGGTCGCCTCCATCGCCGCCATCGACAAAGAGGTGGGCGACCTCATAGCCGACGTAATGGAGAAGGTCGGCAAGGACGGCGTCATCACCGTCGAGGAGTCGAAGGGGCTGCACATGGAGACGGAGTTCGTCGACGGCATGCAGCTCGACCGCGGCTACGTCTCTCCCTATTTCGTGACCAATACCGAGCGCATGGAAGCCCTGCTCGACGACCCCTACATCCTGGTAACGGACAAGAAGATCTCCGCCATCGCCGATATCCTGCCGGTGCTGGAAAAGACGTTGCAGGTGACCAAGAACCTGGTCATCATCTGCGACGACTGCGACGGCGAAGCGCTGGCCACCCTGGTGGTCAATAAGCTGCGCGGCACTATAAACCCCCTCGTCGTGAAGGCGCCGGCCTTTGGCGAGCGTCGCAAGGCCGTTCTCGAAGACATCGCCATCCTCACCGGCGGCACCTTCATCACCGAGGACATGGGCCGCAAGCTGGAAAACGCCCAGGTGGCCGACCTCGGGCGGGCGAGGCGTATCGTCGCCAACAAGGAAGACACGACGATTATCGAGGGCCACGGCAGCGACGAGGCGATTCAGGCCCGTATCAAGCAGATCAAGGCGCAGATCGAAGACACTGCCTCCGAGTTCGACCGCGAGAAGCTGCAGGAGCGGCTGGCAAAGCTGGCCGGCGGTGTCGCCGTCATCAAGGTCGGCGCCGCGACGGAGGTGGAGCTGAAGGAGAAGAAGCTACGCGTGGAGGACGCGCTCTCGGCGACGCGCGCTGCGGTCGAAGAGGGGATCGTGCCCGGCGGCGGCGTCGCGCTGCTACGCTGTCAGAAGGCGCTGGAGAAGCTCCAGGCGAGCCTGCTGGGCGACGAGCGCACCGGCGCGGGGATCCTGATCAAGGCGGTCGAGGCGCCGATGACGCTGATCGCGGAGAACGCCGGCCGTGAGGGATCGGTCGTTGTGGACGCTGTCCGCAAGTCGAAGGACGTCGACAGCGGCTGGGATGCTGTGACCGACGAGTATGTGAACATGTACGAGCGGGGTATTGTCGACCCGGTAAAGGTGGTGCGCTCGGCGCTGGAGAACGCGGCGTCGATCGGCGCGATGGTGCTGACGACGGAGTCGCTGGTCAGCGACATTCCAGAGCCGCCGTCTGCCGGCCCGCCTATGCCGCCGCCGGAGTATTAGTCGCGAAAAACGCCCATCGCGGGGCCGCTCGGGATAGCCGAGCGGCCCTCTTCTTATTCCGGAATGGTGGTCTCTCTCTCGCGCGGTTCCGTGAGGTTGAGGCCTCGGCGACCGCCCCGGTTGGTGCCCACCCGCGCCGCCACCCGATAGCGGAAGCGAGTTCTGTGGGAAGACCTGGGTTTTGAACAAATTCTGAGGGATAGATCCCTCAGCTTCTCAGGAGCTGCGCTATTAGCACCGGCTGGCTGCCGGCCGGATACGTCGCTCGGCACCGAGCGGCTCTTGTGCTGCTCAACGTGCGATGTCAGCGGGTCAGTTGCGCTTGGGGTCTCGATGATATTGTAGCGGCGGGCCGGTCGGTAGCCGCTGCTGCTCGCAACGGCTCTGGTCGGGCACAGAGGCTTGACCCTACCTGGATGTGGGCCAGCAAGCTGGAGGTAGGGGGCGGTTGGCTGGGGGTACACGGGGATCGAAATCACAGGTCAAGCAGCGACAGGAAGCGGCCTTCGCTGCGGAACGGCCCCACCACCGCCAGGTTCAGGGCTTCGCGGACCAGGAGCCGGTTCGCCACGCGATCGAGGTCAGCCTCCGTCAGCGATTCGATCCTGCCCACCACCTCGTCGATGCTCCGCACCTTGCCCGTGAGCACCTCCTGCGCCCCGTTCCAGCCCGAGACGCTGCGGGTGTCCTCCATGCGAAGAAAAAGGCGCCCTTTGGAGAGCTCCTTCGCCCGCGCCAGCTCCTCTTCCGGCACGCCGTCATGCAGACGGCGCAACTCCGACATCAGTGCTTGCAGCGCCTTAGTCGCATTCTTCGGGTCCACTGCCGCGTAGACAGTCAGCGACCCCGTATCGAGGTAGTGGCTGGTGTAGCTGTGGATGTCGTAGCAGAGTCCCAACCTTTCCCGCAATTCCAGGAATAGACGGCTGCTCATCCCTTCGCCGAGGAGGACGCTCAGCAGGTCAAGAGCCGGACGGTCCGGGTGCTCGATGGGCACGCCCGGCACGGCGAGGCAGATGTGCGCCTGCTCCGTCTTCTTGAAGCCCACCGCCACCCGCGGCTCCTGCTGGCCGTCTACTGCCGGATACCAGCCGTCGGGAATGCCCCGCTGCCAGTCGCCCATCTCGCGGCCCACCAGGTCCAGGACCTCCTCGTGCGTGACGTCGCCGGCGATGCTGACCACGGCGTTGTTGGCGACGTACTGCCGCGCGACGTTCTCCCGCACCATGTCGCGATTCATCGCCGACACCGTCTCCGGCGTCCCGGCGACGTCGCGGCCCAGCGGCTGATCGGGCCAGAGCGTGCGGTCGATGAGCACATCCGCCAATTGCGGCGGCGAGTCGACAACGGATGCCAGCTCCTCCAGTATCACGCCGCGCTCCTTTTCCATCTCCTCGGGCGCCAGTAGCGGGTGGCGCAGCATGTCCGCCAGCACGTTGATGACGAGCTCCAGGTGGGGCCGCGCCACCTTACCGTAGTACACCGTTAGCTCGCGATCGGTGGCCGCGTTCAGGCTTCCACCCACGCTGTCGACGATCTGGGAGATCTCGCGCGACGTCGGGCGGCGTTCCGTCCCCTTGAAGCAGAGGTGCTCGGCCATGTGCGAAAGCCCCGCCTCTGCCGGACTCTCGAAGCGAGAGCCTGCCCCCAGGTACACGCTGACGCTAACCGATCGCGTCGACGGCATCGGCGCCGTCAGGACGCGCAACCCATTGCTGAGGGTAGTCCGCTGGTGACTCAGGTCGTTCGCCATGCGGTCATTCTAGAGGCATGTGCAGAGCGGTTCAAGCCGGTCGGACTAGCTTTCGACAGCATCTGCTGAAGGGCTGACGGCCTGCCGAAACTATGAGTAAAGGGGATTGCAGCGCACTCCCCTGTGAGGTTGTATTGTGCCGGATAAGGTTTCTTTGCTTCATAAGCTGGCCGCCGTCGCGATCGACGGCACGGCCAGCCGGGAGAGCCTCGTCCGAGTCCTGGACTTGATCCGCGATGCTGTCGGCGCCGAACAGGTGTTCCTCGTCTACGCCGAAGAAACGGACTCTCTTGTCTGCTCCGCCTCGCATTCGAAGGACGGGCTCAACACTAACCAGATGGGGCTCTGGCTAATCGGGCATCAGATAGAGATCGCCGGCGGACCGGTGGCCTTCAACATCCAAGACGGGCGCGTCTGCGACGTCGTGCCTGCCCACGACGCCGGGGAGTCGGCCTACCTGAGCTTCTCCGTCGCCAGCAGCGAAGGCAGCGGAGAGATGCTGATCATCAAGATCACGCCCCTGGCGTCAACGCCCGACGCAAGTCTCTTCGCCTTCGTCGAGGCCGCAACGCCGGCCGCTGCGTTGGTATTGGACCACGTACTAGGCATGGTGCGCGCCGCGCGTCAGAAGGAGCAAATGATGGCGCTGGCGAACGCGGCGGAGCTGCTGATCCAGGCAGAGGACATCAAGCCCGTCCTGGAAGACCTTGCCACCGCTATCTCCCGCACTACCGGCTACGGTCTCGTAACGATCGATATCTACGACGCTGAATCACAGAGGTTCGTGGTCAGCGCCATCAATCGTGCGCCCCAGGTCGCGACCTCCCTGGGCAAAGCCTGGGAGAGGATGCGGCACACAGGCAGCATCTACCCGGAAGCCGTCCTTCGGGCGGCTATAACTCAGCGCGAGCCGCTTGTCGTTACCGATCTGCAGACCGACGAGAGGATTCCTGAATACGGACAGGAGTTCTTCAAGCGCGCCCACATCTTCTCTGCCGGCCAGTTTGCCATCACCTTCCATGACCAGTTCCTGGGTGTGCTCAGGGTGGGCAGCCAGCGTCCGCGCGGTTTCCCCCCGCGAGAAGTGGAGGTCCTGAGCGGCTTCGCTGCTCAGCTAGCGGTCGCCCTGGAAGCGGTGGAGATGTACCGGTCTCTCGCCGAGTCGGAGAGACAGTTGAAGCGGTACGCAGAAGAGCTCCAGGCGAGCATGCAGGTGCAGCACCGCCTGGCGCGAACAGACCCTCTCACCGGCGTCCCGAACCGTCGCTATGTCGACGAGATTACCAAAGGAGAGTGTTCACGCGCGGCGCGGCACAAGACGCCGCTGTCGGTTGCGCTTGTTGACGTCGATGTCTTCAAGCAGGTCAACGACTCTTACGGCCACAAGGCGGGCGACGAGGCGCTGGTCCAGCTAGGCGACCTCGCGCGTCGCAGTTGCCGTCGCGGCGACGTCGTGGGGCGTTACGGCGGCGACGAGTTCCTGTTTGTCCTGCCCAAAGCCGACCTGAAAGCGGCACTCAGATTCGCCGACCGCTTTCGCGCCAACGTCGCCAACCACGTCTTCTCCCTGTCGCCGGAAGCGAACACGAGAATGACCATGAGCGCGGGGGTCGCCGAGTTTGACCCGGTCGACGCGAAGAGACCGTCGGCGCTCATCAAGCGGGCCGACGAAGCGCTCTACGAGGCGAAGGCGAAGGGACGCGACAGGACCGCTTCCGCCGGGCCCGCCAAGAGGGCCGCCTAGTGTCCATATCACCGGCTTCGGGAGAAGGTGCAGTCGCGGGCGGGGCTCGCCGGCGTGTGGCGCGCAACTTTCCGGAGTACTTCGTTCATTAGGATTGCAGACAGGATGGTCGAAGCAGATAGCACGGGCAACAAGGGCTGCGCAAGAACCCCGGGGTTCGAAACCCTGTGCTGCCTGGCTACCCTGGCGGCGAACGGCCCGGCAAGCAGGCCGGGGCTTATGCGCATCGCCGATACGCTGAGAGACGCCAGCGGCGCTGAGCAGGTCTGGTTTGTCTACGCCGAGGACAGGGACTGGGTTACCTGCGGCGACTCTCGTTGCGGCGACGACATTGGCACGGGCAAGACCGGCCTCTGGCTGGTGCAACAGCAGGCACAGCAGCAAAGTGCGCCCGTCGCCTTCAACATCCGCGGCTCACGGGTCGGAGACTTCGTGCTCGCTAAGGGAGCGAAAGGGCGGGAGTATCTCGCTACCCGCATCCCGACCAGTGAAAGCCCTTCGGAGATGGTCGTATTCCGGGGTCCCTGGCGAGACGGGATTGAGCCCGTCTTGCTGACGTTCATAGATGCCGCACGCCCCTCGCTGATCATCTTCCTCGAGCGGGTGCTCAATGCCACCCGCGCAGATCGGGAGCGTGACCAGAAGTCGGCGCTGGCGAACGCCGCCGAGGTCCTGACGAAGGCTGAGGACGCCCAGTCGGTGCTCGAGAACCTGGCTACGGCCATCGCCAACACCACCGGCTATGAGCTCGTCACAATCGATCTCTGGGACGAAGCTTCGCAGAACATCGTAAGCCGCGCCATGAATCAGCATCGATGGCATGACACATCGCTCGGGCGCGCGTGGACGGACAAGGGCGGCCTGACATTGGACACGTTCGCGCTGGACTCCATCAGAACGCGCCGGCCGGTAATTGTGCCCGATATTCAAAATGACACGCGCAGCTTGGAGGAGGCACGGGACTTCTACAAGTGGATCATGCTCGCGTCGGCTGCCCGAGTACCCATCCTCTTTCGCGACGACGTCCTCGGCTCAGTCTCCTTCGCAAGCTGGAAGCCGCGCACCTTCCCGCCGGAGGAAGTGGAGATGCTGCAGGGGATAGCAGCCCAGTTGGCCGTGGGCCTGAAGGCGATGCAGATGTACAAGGCGCTCGCCGAATCGAGGGCGCAACTGGAGGAGTACGCCAGGCAGCTCCAGGCGAACACGGAGATCGAGCACCGCCTGGCCCGCACGGATGCCCTCACCGGCATCCCGAACCGGCGCTACGTCGAAGAGGTCATCGACGCCGAGCATGCGCGCGCCCGCCGTCACGGCCGGTCGCTAAGCGTCGGCATGCTGGACGTAGACAAGCTAAAGGCTGTGAACGACCGGTACGGCCACGACGCCGGCGACGAAGTCTTGATGCAGCTTGCCCGGCTGGCGCGGCGGAGCTGTCGCAAGGGCGACGTCGTCGGACGCTACGGCGGCGACGAGTTCCTGTTCGTGCTGCCGGAAGCGGACCTGCAAGCGGCAGTCAGATTTGGCGAAAGGTTCCGCAACAAGGTTGAGAAGCAGGCCTTCCGTCTGCCGCGGGGCGGTACCCTGACACTAAACGTGAGCCTCGGCATCGCCGGGGCCGGCGGCGCCGCCGCGCGACAGGCCCCCGACCTCATCGCCAGCGCCGATGATGCCCTCTACCGGGCGAAGTCCAGCGGCGGTAACAGCGTCTGCTTCGAACGCGCCGCAAGCGTCGCCTGAACCCCACAGCTCCCTGCCGGCGCCTCACTGCGAGGGTCCCTTCGCCCGAACGGCGGCCCCTCGGGTACAATGACCTCGTCGCTACCAACCGGTAGTCGAGGAGAGCCGTGCAGGCAACAGAGAGCGTTCACGTTCTTCGAGTCAACGTAAAGCAGTACACGGGCGCCTATTCGCCGAACGTCTTCGCGGTCGTCGATTCCGGAGAAGCGGCCCTCATCGATGCCGGCTTCCCGAACGACGGCTCCGTCGACAGCCGCCTCGATTACCTGAAGGCGATCGGCGGCCCGCGTGTCGAGCTGATAATCATCACGCACCATCACTTCGACCACGCCGGCGGCGCTAACCGCCTGCATGAGGCGACGGGCGGCCGCATCGCCATGCATCCGGAAGAGGAACGGCTGCTGCGGGAGACGCTGGCGCGCCCTCCCCGCGACGGCGGGCCGCAGGAGGAATACGTGCGCCGGGAGGCGGCGAAGATCGCGGTCGATCAGCCGCTGGCAGACGGCGACGTTATACGGGTCGGACATCTGACGCTGCGCGTCGTACATACCCCCGGGCACAGCACGGGGCACGTCTGCATCTTCCTGGAGGAAGAGCGCGTGCTCTTCAGCGGCGACAACGTGCTGGGCCTGGGCACGACTGCGATACCGCCGCCGCCGGAAGGCGACATGGCGCGCTACGTCGAATCGCTGAAGAGGATGAAGGCGCTGGACGCCGTGCTGATCTGTCCCGGCCACGGGCCGCTGGTGCATCAGCCGGAGCGCAAGATACAGGAGCTCATCGACCATCGACATGAGCGCGAGGAGCAGGTGCTGGCGCTGTTGCGCGAAGGCAAGCGGACTCCGGCGGAGATGGTTCGCGCCATCTATCCCGAGCTGGACCCGCGCCTGCAGCGTATGGCGATAGGACAGGTGCTGTCGCATCTCTACAAGCTGCGCGACGACGGCAGAGCGACGCTGCGTCGGGACGGCGACGGCTTTGTCTGCGGCCTGCCGGAATCGACCTGATCCGACTGCCCGACCGGCGTCCGCGCACCTCGAACGTCCCGCCCGGCCGATCAATCGCGCCTGGCGACGGCCTTCTACCCGACGGCGGTTGCTTAACGGGTATGGCGCTTCTGAGGGATAGATCCCTCAGCCTCCCAAAGAAGACGCAATTGGCGAAGGCTGCGGGTTTCAACCCGCAGAACTTCAGAACAACCCTGTCCACCCCGATCAGCCTCTCCGGTATTCGCGTAGGTCGGGCGTTCCGCCCGCCCGGCCCCGCTCTCGACCAGAGCGATCGTGGCGGCCTGATGTAGGGGCGCACGGCCGTGCGTCCCTACTCTAGCCTAGACCCTCCCCTTCGCGGACCGTATAATCAGCGTAGAAATCGCCCCTCAGGACGCGCCGATGCCTCTCGATCCCGCCTTCGCGCCCATTCTGCCGCGCACCGCCGGCGCGACGGCGCAGGGTCACCTCACCCTCGGCGGCTGCGACGCCGTCGACCTGGCGCGCGAGTTCGGCACGCCGCTCTATGTATTTGACGAGGTCGAGCTGCGGCAGGGCGCCCGCGAGTGGCTGGCCGCCTTCAGCTCGTCCTATCCGGACACGACCGTTATCTACGCGGCCAAGGCTTATCTCGGACGCGCCATCGCCGCGCTGTTCGCGGAGGAGGGCCTCGGCCTCGATGTCGCGTCGGGCGGCGAGCTGGCGATTGCCTGCGCGGCCGGCTTCCCCGCGGAGCGCATTTACGTCCACGGCAACAACAAGTCGCCGCAGGAGCTGCGCGAGGCGCTGACGGCAGGCGTCGGCCACGTCGTCGTCGACAACTTCCGCGAGGCGGTCCTCCTCAACGAGATCGCCGCCGGCATGGGGAAGCGCCACCCCGTCCTCCTGCGCGTCTCGCCGAACGTCGACCCGCACACGCACAGGCACATCACCACCGGCGCGCTCGACTCCAAGTTCGGCGTGCCGATAGTGACCGGGCAGGCGGAAGAGGCCGTCCAGGCCCTGGCGTCGTCGCCGGCGCTGGAGCTCGTCGGGCTGCACGCGCACATCGGCTCCCAGGTCTTCGACGTCGAGCCGTTCCAGCAGGCCTGTAAGACTCTGATCGAGTTCGCCGCGCACCTGAAGCGACGCCACGCGATCGCGCAGCTCAGCCTGGGCGGCGGCTTCGCCGTGCAATACATGCGCGGCGCCCCTGCCCCTTCGCGAGAGGACTACGCCGAGGCCATCGTGTTGACGCTGAAAGAGGGCTGCGAAGCGCACGACCTGCCGTCGCCGCGCCTCGTCGTCGAGCCCGGGCGGTCGCTGGTCGCCCGCGCCGGCGTGGCGCTGTACAGCGTCGGCGCCCGCAAGGAGATACCGGGCGTGCGCACCTACGTCGCCGTCGACGGCGGCATGGCCGACAACGTCCGGCCCGCCCTCTACGGCGCCGAGTACGAAGCGCTCGTCGCCAACCGGCTCGACGAGCAGGGCCCGCGGGAGCGCGTCACCATCGCCGGCAAGTACTGCGAGTCCGGCGACATCCTCGTCCGCGACGCCGAGCTTCCGAAGCTGTGGGCGGAGGACGTCCTGGCGATTCCCGTCGCCGGCGCCTACTCCCTGCCGCTGGCCAGCAACTACAACGCCTCCCTTCGCCCGGCCGTCGTCTTCGTCGCCGGTGGGCGGGCGCGCCTGGTGCGACGCCGCGAGACCTACGACGATCTCCTTCGCTGCGAGGTCTGACGCTGTGTGGCAGACGATCGGGCAGGAGCGGGCGGTCGCCGTCCTCAGCCGTGCTCTTGCCGAAGGGCGCGCCTCTCACGCCTACCTCTTCGCCGGACCGCCGCAGGTCGGCAAGGCGACGGCCGCCATCGAGTTCGCGCAGGCCCTCAACTGTCGCGGCGAAGACCCGCCCTGCCACCGCTGCAAGCAATGCCACCTCATCGAAGAGGGCAAGCACCCTGACGTCGAGCTCGTCGGCATCGGCGGGCTGTGCGAGGAGTCCGGCGCCGACCATAAGGACCACTCGGCGGACGGCTCGAAGGAGATACGCATCTGCCAGGTGCGACGGCTCAAGCGGATCGCCAGCCGCGCGCCGTTCGAGGGCCGCTACCGCGTGGCCATCATCGACCCGGCCGACGCGCTGAACGCGGAGTCGTCGAATGCCTTGCTGAAGACGCTGGAGGAGCCCGTTCCTTCGCTCGTGCTCATCCTGGTCACCAGCCGCGAGGAAGCCCTCTTGCCGACGGTCCGCTCCCGCTGCCGCCTCGTGCCCTTCAACACGATGCCGGCGGCGGCGATAGCGAAGGCGCTGGAGGAGACGTGGGAGGTCCCGCCCGACGACGCCGCGCTCCTGGCCCGCCTCAGCGGCGGCCGACTCGGCTGGGCCGTGACGGCGTGGGAAGACGAGACGTTCCTGCCGGCGCGCGAAGCCGTGCTGGAGGACGCCTACCGGCTCACCGCCGCCGGCCGCGACGAGCGCTTCGCCTACGCCAGTCAGCTTGCGCTTCGCTTCTCCCGCGACCGCGAAAACGTCCTCGCCGTGCTGGAGTTGTGGCAGGAGTGGTGGCGCGACGTCCTCCTCGTCGCGGCGGGCAGGCCGGAGACGGTCGCGAACGCGGGCAGCCTGGACAGGCTGGCCCTAATAGCCGGAAAATATACGGTAGAAGACATCGTGTCTTTCCTTGCGGCGTTGAGGAGGACACGCGCCTACCTGATTGACAACGTAAACGCCCAACTGGCGCTGGAGGTCCTCTTGCTCCAGTTGCCGGTATCGAGAAAGGAGAAACGGCTTCCCGATGCCGCGTCGCCGGCCGCCGTCCGGGCGGGCGACTAGCAGGCGTCGAGAGCTGTCACTATGACCGACGAATCAGCGACCGCAGGTCGCGTTGCAGGCGTCCGCTTCAAGGGCGCCGGCCGGGTCTTCTACTTCGACGCCAAAGACTTCGAGCTGCGAATTGGGGAGCTTGTGGTCGTGCAGACGGCGCACGGCTCGTCGGTGGGTCGCGTCGTCATCACGCCGGAGCAGGTCGTCGCGGAGGAGATAGGCGAGCCGCTGGACCCCGTCCTGCGAGTGGCCGCCGCCGAAGACCTGGAGCAGGAGGAGTCGCTGAAGGAGGGCGTCCACGAGGACCTCAAGCTGGCGCGCAAGAAGGTCGAAGAGCACGGCCTGGACATGCACATCGTCGGCGCCGACTCCAATCTGGAGGGCTCCCACCTCACCCTCTACTTCACCGCCCAGCAGCGCGTCGACTTCCGCTCGCTGGTGCGCGACATCTCGTCGGCGGTCAACAAGCGCGTGCAGCTCCTCCAGGTGGGCGACCGCGACCGCGCCAAGCTCGCCGGCGACATGGGGCCGTGCGGCTACGCCCTGTGCTGTCGCTCCTGGCTCACCGCCTTCCCATCGATATCGATCCGCATGGCGAAGGAGCAGGACGTGCCGCTGAACCCGTCGAAGATATCCGGCGTCTGCGGCCGCCTCCTCTGCTGCCTCGCCTTCGAGCACGAGCAGTACCGCGAGCTGCGCGGCAAGCTGCCGAAGATCGGCCAGATGCTGTCGACGCCCGCCGGCGAAGCGAAGCTTGTCGCCGTGCACGTCCTGAAGCAGACGGTATCGCTGCGCATGTCCGACACCTTGAATGTGGTCGAGATGTCGATGGAGGAGCTTCGTAGTCAGTACGGCACGGCCGTGCGACCGGCGGAGCTCGTGAAGCAGGAGATGGCGTCGCAACCGCCAGCCGAAGCGCCGGTCGAAAAGGCTCCCCCGGCAGAGTCGTCGCCGGCTGACGGAGGCGAGAGCGCCCCACGGCGTCGCCGCCGGCGTCGTGGAGGACGTGGTCGCCGGAACCACGGCCCGTCGGCGGACCAGCCGCCATCGCAGGGATAAGACGGGTCGATTTGCAGAGACGCGGTGGGTACGGAGCCCCGCCGCTACCGATCGCGTGAGGGCGCACGCCCATGCACCCGACGTCGCTGGGCGGCGAATCTTGTAGCAAGCTGAGGGATTTATCCCTTCAGAATTGACATAAGATCACGGCCCGTCGGCGGACCAATCACCGCCGGCATGACCCCGTAGGGGCGCACGGCCGTGCGCCCCTACATCGCACGCAGATCGCGCGATCGCCTTGACCGCCAATCAAACGCGTCGCTAAACTCCGAGGTGAGGTGTCGCCTCATATTGCCCCAAGGAGGTTTGCTTTGCTGGAGCTCCAACAGACCGATCCCGAAGTTTTCGCCCTGATCGAAGCCGAAGAACGCTACGAGTTCGAGACGCTGCGCCTCATCCCGTCCGAGAACTACGCCTCGGCGGCCGTCATCCAGGCGCTGGGATCGGTCCTCACCAACAAGTACTCCGAGGGATACGCCGGCAAGCGCTACTACGAGGGCCAGCGCTACGTCGATACCCTCGAAGAGCTGGCCATATCGCGCGCTACGAGCCTGTTCGAGGTCGACCACGCCAACGTCCAGCCCTACTCCGGGTCGCCCGCGAACATGGCCGCCTACTACGCCCTGCTCCAGCCCGGCGATACCATCATGGGCCTCAGCCTGCCTCACGGCGGCCATTTGACCCACGGCTGGGACGTCAACTTCTCCGCCCGCTTCTATCGCTCCGTCCAGTACGTCGTCGATAGAGAGACGCAGCTAATCGACTACGACGCTGTGCGCGCGCTGGCGAAGGAGGCTCGCCCGAAGATCATCGTCTGCGGCGCCACGGCCTACCCGCGGCTGTTCGACTTCAAGGCGTTCGGCGAGATCGCGAAGGAGGTCGACGCCTACTTCCTGGCCGACATCGCCCACATCGCCGGCCTCATCGCCGCCGGCGTCCACCCCAGCCCGGCGCCCTACGCCGACGTGATAACGACGACGACGCATAAGACTCTGCGCGGCCCCCGCGGCGCCATGATCATGTGTCGCGACGAGTTCGCCCAGAGCATCGACCGCGCCGTCTTCCCGGCTCTCCAGGGCGGCCCGCACGACCACACGACGGCCGCCATCGCCGTTGCCCTCAAGGAGGCGGCGTCGCCGGAGTTCAAGGAGTACGGCGCTCAGGTGGTGCGGAACGCGAAGGCGCTGGCCGGCGAGCTGTTGGAGCGCGGCTTCGACCTCGTGTCGGGCGGCACCGACAACCACCTCATCCTCATCGACCTGACGAACAAGGGCGTGACGGGAAAGAAGGCGTCGAAGGCGCTCGACAAAGCGGGTATCGTCGTCAACGCCAACACCGTTCCTTACGACCCGCGGAAGCCGTTCAGCCCCAGCGGCATCCGCATCGGCAGCCCGGCCGTCAGCTCGCGCGGCATGAAGGAGCCGGAGATGCGCCGCGTCGTCGCCTGGATGGACGAAGTCATCGCCGGCGCGGACGATGAGCAGACGCTGGAGCGCATTCGCAACGAGGTCCGCGAGTTCTGCGCCGTCTTCCCGGCGCCCGGAATCCGAATCCCCTGACAAAATCCGACACTTGTTCCCATCGTAGGGGCGCACGGCTGTGCGCCCCTACAGCGCACAGATGCCGTTCAGCGTAAGGGAATTCCCTGATTACTCGCGCCCGATCATGCGAACCTCTTGACAAGGGCGCTCCCCTTCGCTCAGAATTGATTCGATTGACTCGCGAGTGGACGCGCGAACGG